>Ga0210059_1006392_pt1 | contig 18903 bp, 13 predicted proteins | sample Ectturendosymbi2_FD_188042 | JGI IMG/M metagenome (GOLD analysis project Ga0210059, IMG submission 188042) | Ecteinascidia turbinata endosymbiont from Florida, USA - Sample 2 (SPAdes) (version 2) | ecosystem: Host-associated > Tunicates > Ascidians > Unclassified | place: Key West, Florida... | reverse complement strand
CGGCTGAGACATGTAATCAAGTTTGTCGAGTTTTGCGGTCGTCAGGAAAGAATATCAAAGAAACAAGATGGCAGGTTAGTTGGAAGGACCCCCAGTTTTCGTGGTGAGTACAGTCAATTGTTTTTCTACAAATTAAGTGCTTTTCTTGACTATTCTAATCACAAGCAATTTTTCCTTTACAAGGCTTTTGCTTCCATAACTTCAGCCCCCCCCTTAGAAAAATCCTGGCTGCGCCCCTGGCTGAAACCAATATAATAGATTTTAATTGCGCTAGCTCTAACCAAAATTTTCCAAACTTAGAAGTGTGTAATACGTATGGAGTACAAGATCTAAAGAATTTATTATCTAGATCTTCTAAAGGTAGACAAATGTTTATTATTCACCTTAATACTAGGAGTCTATCAAAGAATATGTCAAAAATTTATGAACTTTTGACAGATATAGTAATTACTCCAGACATTATAGCCGTTAGTGAAACTAAACTTAACAATAACAGCAATTATAATGACATACAATTACCTGGATATACTTTCATTAATAAAAACTCATTAACACAGGCAGGTGGTGTAGGGATATATGTCAAAATAAATTTGATCTATAAAATCAGATCTGATTTGGACTTACACAATGACCACATTGAAGATATATGGGTAGAAGTGACAAATGTTAACAATACGTCTTTTTTAGTGTGTACATTATACTCCCATCCTAATAACAATACAAAGCATTTTGGAGAAATCTTGGAAAATAGTATAAATATTTTAAACATGGAAAGAAACTTTTTACCTGCTTGGCGATTTTAATAATGCTTTATCTAAAAACACTGTGGACAAACGGTTTATAAATAATATGCAATCTATAGGTGCCCATCAGATGATCACCCTACCTACAAGATTTATGTTACATCAAAAACCCTCACTACTTGACCACATATATTGTAATGACTTTGCGCATGAACTACAGCATGGTGTATTACAATATGATATCAGTGATCACCATCCTATCTTTCTTCTAGGTAAAATAGTACCTAAACAAAATAAGGAAACTAAATGGAAAAGATGTTACAAACAATTCCACCCATAAAATTTTGTGATGCACCTATCAACAAACTTGGAAGAAAATTTTACCAGTAACCCTGAGAATCCAAATGAAGATTTCAACAACTTTTTTTTAATATTCAAATCCTCTGTGGACCACAATGCACCATTAGTCAAATTAAGTAGGAAATTGACCAAGCTGGCATCAAAACATTGGATAACAAAAGGTTTGCTGAATTCTATTAAAACTAAAAAAAACTTTGTAACAAAGCTATGAATAGTGGCATTGCTTCCGAGTTTCAAAAATACAAAAAGTTTAGCAACATATTAACTCACTTGAAAAAGAAGGCTAAACTCAATTTCTACAAAACTCAGCTGTTCGAGAACTCCAATACTCCAAAAGAAACTTGGAAAACAATCAATAAAGTAATTGGCAAAAATTCTGCTGACAATTCCATTCCAATTATTCAAAAAACTGTCCCTGTTGCTTCCTCTCTTTCACATAACCAATCTGTTGCTCAAGTTTTAAATCAATTTTTTACTTCAGTTGGTCCATCACTTGCCAGAGCCATACCTCCCACTGTAAGTGATACTTATTTACCTCCTTCTCCACAAATCTGTTCTTCAGTGTTCATAACTCCAACTTGTTCAGAAGAAATACTGAAGCTTATCAACTTACTTGATGACAAAAAGTCTACTGACCCTTATAATATACCTGTCAGATTGGTGAAATTGAGTAAAAATATTATATGTACTTACTTAGCAGATATATTTAATAACTGCGTACAAAACGGAATCTTTCCTGATAAATTAAAACTTGCCAAGGTTATTCCCATTTTTAAATCTGGTGCTAAAGATATCGCTTCCAACTGTAGACCAATATCAATATTATCACACTTTTCCAAAATATTTGAAAAACTGATGCATATAAACTTGGTCAGCTTCCTAGATACTAACAACATTATTACAAAACACCAATTTGGCTTTGTTCTGGACTTCCTACATTTCTGGCTTTAAACCAACTTCATAACTATATATTACGTCTAAATGATTCTGGACAATACACATGTGGCATTTTTCTTGATTTAAAAATAGCATTTAATACTGTAAATCACAAAATATTGCTAGACAAACTTAACCATTATGGAATTCGTGGTTTGGCTCTAGACTTTTCACATCATATTTAAAGAATAGACAGCAGTTTGTTTTTGCGAATGGAGTTCAGTCCGTTAAGATGCAAATCACTTGTGGTGTGCTGCAAGGTTCCACACTTGATCCTGTGCTATTTTTGTTGTATATTAATGATCTCCCCCTGTGTTCCAATTTTTTTGTAATATTTTTGCTGATGACACAGCATTACTTAATTCTGATACCGATCCTAACAATTTGGAGAAAAAAATAATATTGAAATAAACAGTGTATTCAATTGGTTGCAAAGGAATAAACTTACCTTAAATCTGTCTAAAACCAAAACTATTTTATTTAATAATCATAACCGAACTGTAACTCTAAACATGAATTGCAACAAGTTTCCATTAGAACAAGTTAACTCTACTAAATACCTAGGCACCACAATTGATGCCAATTTAACATGGAAAGAACAGATTGCTTCAGTTGAAAAGAAAGTAGCTCAAGGATGCCACGCCCTCTTCAAACTTCAGCCAATTTCTGATATCAAAATATTACGGAAAGTCTACTTCTCCTTAATTCATCCTCATCTCCAATATGCACTTCTGACCTGAGGTAGAGTCCCTGCAACGTATTTAACTCATCTGAAGGTACTTCATAACCGTTCGATACGCTGTATTTGTAAAATATCTAGAGCTGCTCACATCCCAATGCTAGATCTATATCACTCATGCAAAATATTTCAGATTCATCAATTATATGAATACGAATTAAGAAAACTCATGTACAAAATAGTTCACAACTGCTTTCCAAGTTTCATCTCCAATTGTTATTCTAATATTAATGAAAGACATAATTATCCCACAAGGATAGCTACTAATAACAATCTCACTGCAACGTCATCAAAAAAATCTTTAACACGAAGATCTATACAATACACAGGCCAAGGCTCTGGAACAATATTCCCGAAGACTTAAGAAACAAATCATTCCTAGTCTTTTGTCCAACATAAAAAAATATTTACTGGATCAAATTGTGTTGTAAAAGATCTATGGGAAATAATTATTTAAATTTTTGCTTGTATGCTCCAGTTCTGTTTAATGTTAACGATTCTTTTGATTTTGCTAGTCGATGCAGCTAATTTTTCAATGAACTAAAACTTAACAAAAACGTGCTCTTTTTGTCGCAGTGTCCTGTTTCACAAAAATTTATTGGCAACCCCCCCTGGTCTGCTTAATGTGCTAAATTACATTACATTGCTTCCTGTTGTCGTTTTTTTACGCGTTGTGTGTCTTTTATGTTGCGTTTTGTTTACGTTTCTTTACTCTTGTTTATGTGCCTTTTGTTTTGTTTGTGTTGCGTTATTATGGGCTTTATTCGATGACCTTGCGGTCCCTCGCCCCATAACAATAAACTTCGAATGGCGTGCGCTGATTGTGACGTTGATACTCACAAGCAGTTGGCGGTTTCATAAAATCTGCAATCTTCGGTGAGATTACTTCGTTAGTTAACAGCGAAAAACTGCCGGCGCTGCGAACATAAACCAATGAAGAGTTGGGACCAGAGTGACACGTGGGCTGAGAAGAGATGCGCACCGTTGAATGTGTGTCACGATAACGAGTGCCTGCGCGTAGTAGATTGCGGCATGAGTCACAAGGAAGAGCTTGGCGAACTGTTGCGCTGACGGCACACTGAGAAGTGTAAAAGCGGGTGATGTTATAGCAAAGAAAGAGAGGAAGTGGGATTGAAGTTTGGTTAAGGGTGGAAATTGTCCCTGAAATTAAAGCTTCCGGAGCATGCCAATAAAATGCTAGCGGAAGTGAACGAACGTACGAGGCCTGCATGCAACTTTGCCGCGCATACTTGCAAGCTGCTAATTCTCAAATGCTGATCACGAATTACAAGTTTAGTGCGGTCCGCCGTGAGAAAACCCCGAAAATCTGAGCGATAATGTAACGAACTCGCGATAATGTAACGAACTCGTGGCGGCGCTTCGCCGAAACAAACATGTGGCAACCGAAATTGAAGAATCGGTGGGCGGCGCGTGCGTTCGAGTTGACGTAAGAAGGGAACATTTTGAACACTTTTAACCCTATGGACTGTGCCGTGCAAAAAACTTAAACCAGAAAAGATACCCTGATCGACGGCTACACGACATTGCCATATTTGAATCTCGGGAGTTGAAACTCGAAGTGGGCGACAATCGGAGTCATAATGAGTGGTGCTCAACCAACAACCGTAAACGGTGGCTGCTGTGGTGTTGACAGCGAAAGACACCAAGGGAAAAAAGATCTCGACGATCAGACGGTGTTTTGCCATCTGCGACGCAAAAACATTAAGATGACGTAGAAACATTTCGGCCAACGCCCAATGCGAGAAAAAAGGCTGCCATAGCTATTCAAAAAAATACAGTTGTGTCTTTAGTCGAACTTTTGCATCTATGTGAAGCTGTTCAACAAACGTTTCAGCATCGATCGGTACGTCATTCCCCGATCGAACTGCAAGAAAGCTTCTACGATAAACTACAGTGAATAATTGCTTTTTGCAACTTGCCAATGTGAACAGCTCGTGTCACGCCCAAACCAAACAGAGGCGTGTGAAATTCTGTTGTTGAGGCTGAAAAAAAACAATGTTTGTTAACAGGATTTATTTACAGTCTAACTTAATGCTTATGCGAGCGAAGTTTGAATTTCTGTCACAGCATGGCAAAGCATTGTTGCTCTGCAACAACGTCACAATTTGACGTCATAGTCCTGTTTCCAATCCAACGTTTTGGCGAAGTTTGTTGACATAATATGCACATTTTTCTATACATCCACTCTCCATATTTTATGTGTCATTGCACTGGACATAAACTATTAGCGCTCCAAGTAAGGCTATCGGAAGAAAATACACCCAACGCTCAACGATACGATACAGCAGTTCGTAACTGAAAAAATATCAGGCTGCGCGTTAAAACTGTGGAGTACAACACACTCATCAATTCGTCAGAGCAATTTACAACGGAAAAATGAGGCTGCGCTAATGTCTTGTCGAATACGAGCAGTCGAGCATAAAGTGCGGGTGGACTGGCTGGCGCACACCCCGGTTTGAAAAATCTAATCTTGATAAACTACACAAGAATGCGCATAAAGTACGCAAGAAAACTTTCGATTTTGTTGTTGTTTATGGAACTCCAGCAAACGTTTAGTTTTCCTTTTTTCCTGCTGAGACACAATAAATGCCCGAATGCTTCTGTGTTAACAACTGCTGTTTTTGAGCTCGTGCAACAGTTCTATCATGCTGCAGAAATCGGTAGGCCTAATGCAGCCAATGTGGCCAGCGCTTGCGCTGATCAGCCTTAGCAGACAAATTAAATGTAGTTTTTCGGATAGAGTGAACCATCGCCGAACACAATCTTAAACATGCATAGCCTAGTGGACGAAAGGTCTGCAAAAAGTGGTGAGATGGTTTTTGTACACAGACGATAACCCAGATTCCTACCGAAACCTAATTATTACTTTTTGGCCCATTTGCAATGTTCCTTGAAATTTGCATGCAAATTCATACTTTGTTATTTGCATTAAGTCGACAAATTAACGAGCAAAAGTATGCGAAAACAATTAATCTCCTTTGCGCAGGTAATAAAGTTTTTGCAAAATATCAAGCTCAAGGGGGGGTTTTAATTCAAGCCCCCTCCTTGCGTACGCCCTTGGCACTGAATATAAACTAAAATATCAGCGCTCCAAGTTAGGATATCGGAGGAAAATACACTCAATGCTACGACACAGCAGTTCATAACTGCAAAAATATCAGGCTGAGCGTTCAAACAGGGGAGTAAAACACACTCATCACTATGTCAGAGCATTTACAACTACAATTTTAGCATTGAGTCGACATATTAACAAGCAAAAAGTATGCGGAAACAACTAATCTCCTTTTCGCAGGTAATAAAGCTTTTGTAACATATCAAACTAAAGTGGGGGGTTAACCCCAACCCCCCTTGCGTATGTCCTTGGCAGACATTATAAAGACAATGGTTTCGGAAAAAGTGAACTATCGCGGAACACGATCTTAAACATGCGTAGTGGACGAAAGGTCTGTAAAATGTGGTGAGATGGTTTCTGGACGCAGACGATAATCCAGATTCCCACCAAAACCTAATTATTACTTTTTTAGCCAATTTACAATGTTCCTTGAAATTTGCATGCATATTTGTTCCGTGGTATTTGCATTAAGTCGACAAATTAACAATCAAACAGTATGCGAAAACAATTAATCTCATTGCGAAGGTAATAAAGTTTTTGTAAAATATCAAGCTCAAGGGGGGGGTTTAACCCAACCCCCCCCTTGCGTAAGGCCTTGATTGAAATAGGCAAATGTTTTGTAATTGCGCAGAGAAACTGTCGCGCTCGAAGAGCCAACTTCAAAACCTCCATCTTGTCTCTCATAGTGCAGAACTTTACTATTGGAGGCGGTCTTTTGCTTGTGGAATTTGAAATTTTGCTTGCATCGGTGCGCCTAGGCAGCCGGTGCACGTTGGCAAATTTCATGTTGGACACTAATGAAGGTGCAAATTGGAGTTTTTCGGTCATAAACGAGCGAACTAGCTGGTCGCTGAAATCTTGAGTTTCAGGCATTTTCGTTATTTCTACTCCATGGAATAGCAAGTTGTATTCCTTGGACCTAAATTCGTCCTGTATCCGATATTTTTCCACTTGTCTATGTGAATCAGATAGCTGCTTTTTCAAATTCTAGACTTCAGCTTCCATTAAACTAATTTTTGCACATGCAAATTCCAAGCTGCTTTCAACTGCCACGACTCGTTCTCAATTACTGTAAGGCGCTGGTCAACTGCTTGCAGCAAAATGTACAGGTCTCGAAGGTTCCTTGGGTGCTTCGGGCATAGCTGTTACTTCACGGTTGTACCGAACTGTAATGTTCTGGACCAGATCCGTCATTATTCGCCTTTTAAATGAAACAAAAGCTGATGTTACTTTGACAGGATGTAATTACGTCTGTATAATAGCCGTTCCTAATAGTTGCTCAATGTCCGGCTCGTTTCATGGTTTATGCTACCTACTGCGTAACCGGCCTACTGTTCATAGATTACTACTCACAAAGTGCTGTGAACCCTCATATTTGACACTCTGTTGTATTGCACTGCAGAGAACAGACTAGTTAATGATCGAGACTGAAATCAACAAAGTGGCTTGCAATGTAAAAACTGACTCCCATCGCCTTCCCTGTGGAAGCTGTTCAAATTCTATTAAAAATCACTTGAAGAGTGCAATTACGATGCGACGCGGTTTTCATGACCTCGTCGCCCAGCAGTTCTCCACGACTTTCTCTGCTGGCTGTTATTTTTCGGACTAAACTACAGTAAATAAAATCACATCTCGGCGATTCCAACAGCACCTACAAAAAGCACCTTTGTGTAGCGGAATCGGCTTTCATCTTTTCATTTTCACCTATTCTTCAACTTTCGCAATACCATAGGCCAGCGCACGAAGCAAATCTTAAGAGTCCTTGCAGTGTAAAAACGCCCCAATATCGAGTTCGCAACTGCGTTCACGAAGGTAAGCCAAGGGCGACCAATCGCTCACGCGTCAATCCGATAACAAGTGCAGTCATAGGCGTACGAAGCGGGGGGTCGGCCGCCCACCCGGGTTTGAAAAATTCCAGGGCAACTCTGTTTTTCAGGGCAAGCGCAAGTTGCTCAAAAATCCTGAATGTAAAAAGTATATTCAATACAGTGAAAAATTCCAGGACAACTGTTTTTCAGGGTAAGCGCTAGTTGCTCAAAAATCTTGAATGATAAAATATCTTCAATGCAGTGAAATATTCCAGAACAAACTCTGTTTTTCAGGGCAAGCGCAAGTTGCTCAAAAATCCTGAATGATAAAATATATTTCAATACAGTGAAAAATCCCAGGGCAACCTTGTTTTCCAAAGCAAGCGTAAGTTGCTCAAAAATCCTGAATAATAAAAAATATATATTCAGTACTGTGAAGTCAGGGCAAGCTCAAGTTGATAATAATCCTGAATATTAAAAGTACATTCACTACAGTGAAAATTTTCAGAGCAACTCTGTTTTTTTAAGGGCAAGCGCAAGTTGCTCAAAAATCCTAAACGTTAAAAAATATATTCAATACAGTGAAAAATTTCAGGGGAAACTCTGTTTTCAGGGCAAGCGCATGTTGATAAAAATCCTGAATATAAAAAGTATATTCACTACAGTGAAAATTTTCAGAGCAACTCTGTTTTTGTCAAGGCAAGCTGCTCGTAAATCCTGAACGATAAAAGATATATATTCAATACAGTGAATTCAGGGTAAGTGCAAGTTGCTCAAAAACCGTGAACTGTGAAAAAAATTTTCAATACAGTGTATATTCACTTGGGGGCGTTCCGTGCTATGTGGGCTAGTTTAGTGTGTAATCCGGACCAACGCCGTGATTGGTTATAGGGACTTTGATCTGGACCAAGCCCTCGTTTAATTTCTGTAAAAATCCAACAATCGGATGTCGGTAGTTCAACAGCTTGGTATAAGAATCCGGTAACTCTTTCTTTGTTCGTTTTCGCTGCGTAGAAGTGCAGGGTTTTAAGATGATAGATTTTTTGATTAACAGGAGTTTTAGAAGCGGGCAGCAAGGACGTGCAGATTGCTTGGCTCCTTTGAGTGCGGGTCTTTAAGTGCCTTGCTCAAGCGCACAGCAGCGATAACACAGGCAGGTTTAGGGAGTCAGACCATACGATCCGGAACCGTCGCTTTTAAAACATTGCGTTGCGTCATCGAAGTCGCGTATATAGTTGCGTCAGTAAAGGCAATTACCGTAAAATGTTTTGTCTGGGAGAACACAACACGTAAGAAACTCCAACCCCTTGAGTTAACAAGCAATTAGGTAACTACAGAATTTGCCTAGAACGTCATCTCTACGAGATTGCATAAAGAACGTTATTGCCGAATTGACATTTTATGCGAATTGAAAATGCATATAAAAGATGCCATTGCGGACAAACAAAATGTAACGCTATGGGCGAATTAACGTTACAGAGGAAGCCGTTATACACGAATTCAACTGTATAGAACAGATTTACATAAGGTTTTGTATTAAACAAAGAAGTTAGTTTCAGGGCAAATTTTTTCCGCCCCCCCCAGTAAAATGCCGTCTCGTACGCCTATGAGTGCAGTGTAAAGTTGGAAACTGTTACCGCCAGTTGTTAGGATACTACAGGGAAAAGTGAAAGAGCAACATTCAGAATTCCTACCGGAATTCACTGTCTCCAGTTGGAAGCATAGGCGTAGTCAGGGGGGCCATGCCTCCCAAATTTTTTAGAACATAGTCATTTTGTGCTTTAGGAGGCAGAAACCCAAACGAAATAGTGTTATTCGCCTAAAATCAAACATTTTGGCCCTCCCCAAATTTCTGGGCTAGTTACGCTACAGGTTGGAAGAATTCCGGTGCATGTCTAAACGAAAGATAGCTCTCGAAAATAGGAAGTGTCTACGTTTGCACTCACAGCATTCACTCACTTTGAAACTTACATGGCATGGGTTGCATGCAGTAGAAAAGTGCGTGGAACGAGAAATAATTAAACGAGATGGGATTTTGACCAACGGAAAAATATTATTTCTGTAAGAGGACAACATAAATTGAAGGTTTCTGCCACACTAAATGCGTCTGTGAAAAAGGTTTAGCAAGATAACAGTTTTACAGGTACCGCACACTCGTGTTGTTACCAGTGCTTTGCACAGCTTTTTTCGTAATTGAAATCGATCACCAACTATTGTTTTGCGACCTTGCTCCAAAGTTGCTGTACATGCATAGAGGTTCACACACACGATGTGAATACACAAAACATGCCGGAGTGATCTTGACAAAAGTTACGTTGTGAAAACAAGGCAAGGCCGAGACGACCTGAAAAATATTGTTCCTGACAAATGAGCACTCCTCATCAGGCCGCTGTACTGGCGGTCCATGGAAGTTTAAAAAGATTCCGAGTGAATATGTTGCAATTTACAAAGACAGATCGCTACATTAAAACAGGTTTGGTGCATCGGAGATCCTTATGCTACCGCGCCCATCAGTGATGGGGCGTCGGAAGTCTCGAGTTTTAATGAGTGTCGGTCTCGAGACTCAAATGCTGCATCCGTATGGCTGGCTTAGTAAAGTCTCCGTAAATCAACCTGTTCACTGCAGTTTCTTTGGGAAAAAAGAAACCGAAGCAATGGTGGAAAAAAGCAGGAAATTGGACAAAAGTACTGCTCGGAACTGTTGATGACCTTCGCTGTGGAAAATTTTGACGAAGTTAGCTGCTGACAAATTTCACGGTTTCTAGTCTCAAACATTTAAGTCTCGGTCTCGAAAATCATCGCTGCGTTTTAGAAGAATATCACATCGTAATTGCTTGCTGTAAACATGTTCTCTTTTTGAATACGCCAAATTAGCAAATAATAAAATGTTACAAATCACTAAGAATGTTAGGAGGGATGCAGTACATCAGTGTTTTTCAACCGTGGCTTCCAGGGGTTCCGCCTAAACAGACCGAATTTGCGTTGGACCAGATATGCAACCACAGTTCTATGTGGTTGTAGAAATATAGATACTTGTATCATTGCATCGAGTTCCATGAGCAACGCAAACATTTGCGGAAGGTTCCTCTGCAGCAAAAAGGTTGAAAAACACTGCAGTACATCAACAAATCTTTCAATGGTGTGCAGTCTGACAACTACTGTACCATGATTGCACTGAAAACATTACAAAGATATAACTGACTACTATGCACAGAAAGCCAGTGAAAATTTTTGTCTTCAAGTCATGGCAGGTGCGATATACAGTCTATACAGATGGTTCCGCGAACGCGTCCACGCTGAAGTTGAGGAAAACTGATATTATCAAACAAAGCCGACAGGGAAAGAGATGGAAGGTGCTCTGGAAAGACACTTGAATAAAGCTTTATGAACGAAACTGCACTGACTAATTAAAGCTGATCACAAAGCAGTCGTCATGGATACAATTTCAACTCTTGAGTTTTGTGACTACGTGGAACAGATTTGCAACAAACCACTCTTGGAATATCATACCACATGCCAGCAGGCATCGAATATTTTTATGCATCAAATTCTGTGTAGAAGAAAAAACATAACACAATTAAATCCACAATACAATGTTCAAGTTTAGATCTTACAAGACTTTGCGGTAGTTTGACATCTTATAGAGCACATAAGGCGGAACTTACCAAACAAACGACACATCCCCACACATATATTTTGTTTGTGATACAACGAAATCATCCACTGGAACCAAGCTACATTCATTGCATTGCATTCATGTGACCAATGCCTCCAATCCTCCACGCTGTTTCAGGTAAAAAGTGTTTGCTTGCAACATTCAAGATATTAAAGAGTTACACCACCAGCAACATACTCCATTCTTCGTAAAGGATCAGCAAAAGCAAGCCAATCAGAGGCATGTGTCGGGAGAAGACCCATACTGTTGCACTTGTACACAGCTAGGCCAAGAGCTAAAGCATTGCCCAACAAGTACACAAATGTCTGCAAAATGTATTGTTTTGATTTCTCTAGCATTCGCACCGTAGCACGTATTCCCATCAATGCCTGTATTGGCCTAAAAAACATCATACCCACCATCATAATTGGAAAAATTGATATCGTGTTGCCAGCCATATACATGATAAAGACATTCATTGGCAAGCCCTTGATGGGTGCAAGAGCAATGTCCCACGACCTCTTGTCCACCAAGTCCGCATGACTTCCATCACCTGCTGCAGCAGCATCCATGTGCTGAAAGCGTTCTGTTGTGTATCCAGGAGGGGAGGGAAGTTCAGACCTTTGCTCGCCACGTCTGGTAGACATATCCACAAACCATTTGTCTTTTTTTGAATGTTTACTCTGCCCGTCTTGAAGGCCACGCATCTTGTGACATTCACAAAAAAATCTGCAGAATAAGCTAACCAAAGAAAATTCCTATGAATTTCTTAAAATGTATTTTCCTTAACTGAAATTCATTAAGTTTTTTAAACCAACAAAACATCCAACCATATAAACCAAAAAATAGCCACTGACTTTAATGTTTACCTTTAATATTTAAAAAATATTTGGAAACCATACCTATTTTTAAGCACCTTACTAATGCACATATTCAAAGCCCAAAATTTTCAATTTCATTGCCACTCCTAATATCTTGAACTTATTACCAATAACTCCAGCATAAAATTAATGAACATGTATTATAACATAACCATAAGCATGTACATTACTACTAGTTTCTTTTTCTTTTGAATGAATGTCTTTCTTTTACAAAATGCTGAAAACGTTTAGAACAATGAACTAATTTTTACTGCATTTTTCAATTGTGCCCAACCCCACACTGAAATTACTGTACAAGTGGTGTTTAATGCAAAGTGTTGAAAATTATTAGGTCTGTTCACAATACTGATCATAGCCCTTGGTGCAGTGCTAAAGATTTGAAACATCTGACATAGTTAATTCATGCTATTTTAAAAAAGCTTCCAGACCATTCACCAGCAACTTCACAGTTGCTATGTCCAAACTTTACGTAAGCTCCTGCATCAATTCAACTCCTACATAAAATCAACCCTTCTTTAAATTCATTTTTAACAAGGTCTTACATGTTCCATAACATGTGAAAATTTTTGTTGTACAACTAAAATGCAACACAATCTATCATGCACTGCTATGAGATACAAAGCATCAAGTTGCGCATTTGTAAAAGTGACTTATTCCAGAAATTGCAAGGGCTGCTGTAACAAAATTAACCAAAAAATGAAAGCCAACAAATCTTTAGCTAAATTCACAATCAAGAAAATTTCTGTAAATGTTCAAGTGATTGTATGTAAACATTCAAGAACACAAAATTTGCTTGCCTTATGAAATACATTGTCACTGCAGCTTTTGCTTTTGATGTGGAACATTACGTCTGCTGGATGCAGACACCACGACTCACCAAACCTTGTACAAAATGATAAATTACCTGAGGGCATATAACTATACACAGTTTCCTTCTTTGTTCAATAAGAGATAGAGGATTATACTTATCAAAAATTTTCATTGCACAGTTGTAGGCTTTGACCAGGGCTTACCAAACTTTTGTACTCCTGCACCCATTAAGAAATTTTGCTTTGCCTTATACCCCTTACAATTTCTAATAAAGAACTACCTTTGAAACATTTAGAAAGCAATCTAGAATTTTTAATAGAGATAGATTGATGTAGCAGCCTGTCCGATATAGCGACCAATATTTGGGTTTTACCAATATATCGGTATCAGCGAAAATGACCCATTTTATCAGCCTCAGTTCATTAGGTGTTGACAAAAAGCTTTTACAGTAAACCTCGGTTAATCCAGATTCGACTTGACTGGAACGCCTTTATCTGGTTTAGGCGAAGATTCTGATTAACCAAATACGGTTGTTTCTCACCTGATGTCATCTAAATACTGAGATACTGGTGAAAATTACTTAAATTGAACACATTTACGACCCAACAGCAGACTTTCACAGAAGCAAAATGAAGTTAGTGATGTATTGACAATGGTACAAAAGACTAATAACCGCCATATGCAGGTAGTTATGAACAACCTCAAGTTCATAATGAGTTTTCTTGGCTGCGAAGAAATCTGGGATTTCGGACTGAAACAGAGATTTCTGTGACTGCTCCATAAGCAGTCACTACGACATGTTACCAAGTAATGGTTTATACAGTACAATACACTCATGGAAAATACTCTTCATACGCACACTCAACACTGATTAATAGACTGAAACCGTCGTGCGATGACGTGCCTTGAGCGTTATGTTCAATGTGATTTGGTATGCCGTGTGTGATGTAAGAACCATCTCTACGATTAGTTCAGCTATGTCCAACCCAAATGGCTTACTGGGCCAAAAATCATGTTGCTATCTTAACCAGGGCCACACATTTGATAACATATTAATGAGGGCCGGACATTGAATGACTTACTTAGATCTTAGCAAACCAAATTTAGCTGAAGCTAATACACTGAAATCGTACGAATCCTAATTGCAATGTTAACAGATGTCATAAAGTGGCACTGAGGACACCACCTGCATCAAAAGTGTCAAATTCAAGGTTATCAAAATAAGAAAGGTTGTCAGTATGTAGGATGCTTTTACTACAGCGAAAACCTGAACTGGGCCACACAAAACCTTCGCCTGCAGCCCGAGGGCTGGGCATAGCTGGAGTAGTCGAATGTTGCGTGCAGTTGCAGCTAGACCAATGTTATGATAATTCTAAACATTCATTGGTGATCATGAGCATGCTTGTGTTGTGTTTGAAAGGTGCCAAATCTTTCCTGGAGGTCACTGAATGCACTTTAAGAACACAACAGTGTGTACATGGAAAAAAATATGGATTGCGAGATGTGAAAATAGCAGATTTTATCCAGTATTGGCAAAGATCCAGATTAAAAAATCAGGATAAACCAACCATTTTTATGAAGAAAAATGTCAGAAATTATTCATTTTGTACCACCAGTTTTATCTGGTTCTGGCGAAGACCTGGATTAACCAAGGTTTACTGTATGTTCCTCACGCATGCAGACAACTTACGCAAGAAAGCACACTGAACCAAGTCAAGACAGTTGTCTTGCAGCAACGTTAGCATGTGCATTTTCATAAACAAGCAGACAAGATGACCATGGAGTACGCATCAGCCATTGCAGCCAAAACAAAGCATCATCATTAATCAGATTAATTAAAAATTGTAGCAAAATATTAAAATTGCTGCAATTTGAAAAAGTTTAGCTCACAAATCCTGATTTTTGAAGTTTTTGAAAATAAGGTAAGACACAGAATACATGTTTTTGATAATGAAGCAGAAAACAAGATTTAAAAATTTTTTAAATAGCAGTTATCATCAGTCCCAAAAAATCCAAATTGGTCGATCTCTAATTTTTAATACGTATAGAACAGGGGTGTACAACCTTTTGCTATTGCCGACTGCATTACTTTTATGTATATGAAGTACAGCCGCCAATGAGTTCGAGTTATATTTATGAGATACGTTTAATTAAAGAATAGGTTTTATCCGGTATCTGTCATTTACTTGTACCTAAAAGTATAATAAAATGTCAAACATTTTAACGAATTTATTAAAAGAAAAGTTTGCAAAGCATCATAGCAATTAATGACTCCCTTGATCTTGCTTGTTGGCAGATAATTTTGCAAAGTATCTCCCATTTAGAATTAAATGCCCTTTTTTCTTCTGCCACTGTTTTTTTCCATTTTAGCAACATGAAGCAATGTTTACAAGTTTTATACGGTTTACGATAGGCTAGCACTGTAATAAACAGCATACAACCGAAATTACTTATTTAAAGCAGAATAAATATGAGCATTTTATCCAAACAAAACCTAACACTCTCGGAAATCTGGTTGCTATAACAACAAGCTTAAATTAGGTGTTAACTTCGATCTATCGTTTTATCATAACTGCTAATGCTACAGTCTACAACTCGCACAATGCATCCTTACTGCTATGATTAGCTGTTAGTGCCAACCAACACAGGACACATTCAAACATAAATTGCATATTCATTCTACAACTCTTTGTGACATTACCATCCAGATTGTTACGCATCGTGTCGACTGTTTTTCTTGCCTGGCATTTGTTTCGCTTCAATATACATATACCAGCACAGCCACCAAATCTTATATTTTAAATTATATGTGCACGGCTGCAAATTTCATTATCGAAAGCCGCACGTTGTGCACCGCTGGTATAGAAAATCAGGCATGGACAGAAAAGGATGACACAGATTAACATTTGAATATACTCTATAAAAACTAATCACTTGCTTGAAATATGTGCAAAATAATATAACCAAATGGCTGACTTTCAAAACTTTGCTATTGTGTTTCACTTCAATGACTCTTTTGTTTAGAACTCAGGGCCGTCGCCAGCGGGGGGCCAGTGGTGTTCGGCCCCCCCATTTGAAATCTGTGCTTCCCCATTTCACGTTTGGCCTCCTGGTTACTGCATACATCCAATGCAGTATTTTTAAAATGTGGCCCCCCTCCTGGTTTTTGGCCTCCCTGCTGCTAAATCCTCGCAACGGGCCTGTTAGAACTGTTTCTTGCTTATGAGTATGTCAAAACTTGAACTATGTTGCTGATAGCAACACACCATGCATGTTCGTCTGTGCATGCAAGCAATTTCTAGACTTCGTCTTAATTGACAAAAAATGCTAAATCCCAACTCACATAGGTATGTTTTTGCAAATGGAATTAGCACAGCTAGTGCAGTTTCACAAAGTCATGGGAACAATCATAAGAAGGCATCAATGCTCTACCAGAAGTTTTACTCTTGAACTGCATTTCAAGAGCGTGATTGGAATGCAGTTCTGTAAGATTTTCTTTCAGCACTCCATCATCTGACATTTCATCCAAATTGAAGGAATATGGATTCATAATCCATTATTCAGAAGTTTCCATCTTCCCGATTTGGCACCCCCCGGAATGATGTCTCACACGCCCAGGGGATGACATCACTTGTTTGAAATCACTGGCTTAGAACAACTAAGACGTGATGATCAGCATTGATGGAATTTAGCATTTTTCCACCAGCAAGGCTTTCCACATCTAGCAAGTGGGGATTTTGCATTTGCAAGAAAATTATCCTGCATGCTGTAACTTTGCATTCACCGCATTTTGTCAAAAGTGGCATGCAGATGTAAATAATTTTTGATGTCACACAACTAACCTTTCCAACCATGGGTGACTACCAAGTCCAGTTGGGATGATCAGTAACAAAATATTAAGTAGATTTTTTCAACCTCAACTTATTTACTTGAGTTTTATTCAATATTTACTTCTACATTTACTGAGTAGTTCCTAGGCCAAATACGATACTTGAGCAGTTTCACTTTTTGCTGAAGTAGAAGGTAGTTCATACTTTCTAGTTGCAACGTAATTTATATTAATGGACATTGCAGATGCTTACGGCAGTGTAGTTGTAACTGTTCGCCTCATGCAGACTACTACTTTGAGTTTTGAAATTGCGCTTTCACCAAGACCTGGTATATCATCAATTCAGGTTGATTCCTTAGGCCAGTGTTTTTCAACCTTTTTTGCATCACGGACCACTTTATGCAATAAAAAAATTTTGGGGAACACTAAACAAAATTTTATAATCACAATTATGATGTTTAGTTCTGTTTTGGCTCTTTTAATTTATTAAAATTAACAAGAAAGTCCTATTCGTTTGCTCCTAAAACTAATTACTTTCACGAAAGAAAACATATTTACGCTCATTGCGTTAAACTAGTGATTTTCGACCGGTGTTCGATGGAACACTAGTCAAACTTATCGAATTTCCTGCGGAACACCTGACGATCTTTCACGGAACACTAGTTTTCCGCGGAACACCGGTTGAAAATCACTGCCTTAGGCAACTCTGATTGTTGACGATTGTAGGTATTGCTTTTCAGTCAAAGACAGTAGACATTGTTTTGCAAGTTCATAAAGCAGCAAGGACTGATATCTGGCAAGTGTGTGAATGTGCAAAATTATGTTAAGAACTGTTCAAACATTTAGTTGAGTCCAAGTGATACTTAATTCTAAGTAGATTTTTACCTGTTGCACAAAATATCCTAAATTGCCTAGTTTTATACATGAATGTAGAATGGGTCAGTTCGGCAAGCGTGAGTAACCTCTGGCATCCTGCTCAACCCAATGCGAGTTCACGTTTGCCCAGATGCAACATTTGGCATCCTGCTGTGAGAACAGGAGTTTACACGCTGGGAGGCAACTGTTGGCATGGAACTGGAAGTACGAATACATTCATATACCGATAGGCAACTGTGGTGAATGTATGATTACCTTGTCCTTGCCACGTAGTGGCGCCTGCAATCTTGCAATCCTTAATTGTGCCCCTGTGTTCGCCCCGCGGCTGTTGCGTTGTGCTTGCGGTCTCGGAATGCAATACTGCCAAGTGTTCTTTTAGTGCAGTTTGCCCGCCCTGGGAAGCATTTGATCAGTTACGCTGTTGTGTTTGTTTCAGAGTTTCATTGCTCGCTTGTTCAGCTCCATGATATGAGTGGTGTCCTTAGTGAATTAAAGCCTGGCTTTCTGCAGATAGTGTTTAGTAGAATTCGCAGGCGAGTGCACGACTATTTAATTCACTAAAGGATGGATAAGCTGCTCAAGCCGAAAGATTTGGACGTGTTGCCAACCGATTTCAATACAGCTTCAGTTTTCAAATATTAGATAGCTACATTCGAATCCTTCTTACAAGCTGTAGAAACTGGACAGGCGGCAATTGACCCTAGCGTCGAGGTAAACTGGCGAGGCCTTCTTGTTAACTTTCTCACACTTTCTGCGTACCAATATATAGAAGACTGCGAAACGTATGAAGCTGCGGTAGCAGAGTTGAAACGAGTATACGTCAAAACTAAGAATAATGTATTTGCACACCACCTGCTAGCTACCCGAAGACAGCTTCCGGGTGAATCCCTGGAACAATTTCTTCAAGTTCTGAAAACTCTTTCGAAAGACTGCTCCTTCAGAGCCGTTACCACTAAGTAGTACCGTTGGGAGCTAGTACGCGACGCGTTTATCAACGGACTGGCTTCTGCTGCTGTGCGACAAAGACTTCTGGAGAGGGACGATCTTTCGCTCGAAGCTGCACTCGAACAGGCCTACTCTTTGGTGAGGGCATAACAGCAGTCATCCTCTTATTCGATAAATGTTGCAGCATC
>Ga0210059_1006391_pt1 | contig 18904 bp, 13 predicted proteins | sample Ectturendosymbi2_FD_188042 | JGI IMG/M metagenome (GOLD analysis project Ga0210059, IMG submission 188042) | Ecteinascidia turbinata endosymbiont from Florida, USA - Sample 2 (SPAdes) (version 2) | ecosystem: Host-associated > Tunicates > Ascidians > Unclassified | place: Key West, Florida... | reverse complement strand
GCCCTGTCGTGAATGCACGACGCACTGAACGTTACATTTACAACAGCACTCCAAAGTAAGGGATTAAACGGTGGTCTTCTAAACAAACACAGCATCTAATGATAAGATGATGTCTAGTGCATGACAGTCAAAGTTCAATGAAGATCACGGTGGAGTCGCGTTGGGTGGAGGAGTTAGGCCAGGGGTCTCCAAAACGCGGCCGGGGTCACATGTGGCCCGCGAAGGCGTTTTGTGCCGTCCGTGATGTTTTTTTGGGAATTTTCAAATAATTAATGTTTACATCATTTAGTTTATTCACCGGTGTTTGAAAGTGTTCGGCTAGCGAGTGAACAAGTTCCTTTCAAACGAACGTAGAGACGGATATAAATGATATGCCCATAACTAATGATACCTTTCGCAGGAAATAAGATGTAAAAGCTGTTTCCCAAGGTTCAGGTACCGCCATTGTTGCGTCAGCGTAATAATGCGGTCCTCGGGTAACTTCATAAGTCCTCATTTGCACGGGTGCAATTTGGTAGGGACGTGTCCCCCACTTTTACAGGCGGTGGGGATGTTTTTCTCTTTGGGTTTTGTATTTGGAGAGGTTTCAACATTAAAAGTGACGTTTGTCATATTTTGTGTGAAGAGTTTTTCATGTTAGGTGTTACACATAGCCAAGTAGATGTTGAAACAGAGTTTGGTGTGGTATCACTTATTCTGATTGATATTTTTATAAATTTTAGCTTCGATAAAAAAAGGAATTTTAGCATTTTGCAAGTTTCCAGAAACGGCGAATTAACTGCTTCTGTCCGACATTTTACCCTGTGTGGTATACTGTAAGAAAGGTTATTATCTTGAAGCAATGATAGTTTAACAGCTGCACGTGTGAGAAACCACAGTACAGCCATGATTTGTTCGGAATTGGACAATTCGGCGACGCCGTTTCGGCGATAAATCAGTTTTACTGTAAATCTTTGAGCCACACTTCGGTCAAGGCGTTGGAATAAGCTTGCGATTTTTGACACACCTGTGGAGTGAAGTTACTTGAATACAGATATGTGCAAGTTTGAATCATCGCAAAAGGATGAAAGCAGAGCCCAGTCGGCTGATTCCTCGAACTTTCAATCGTCGATTTTGATAGATTGCTGATTTTCATGTAGTGTGACGATCATCAGTTGATGGATAGCCTCATTTGTGGTGGCGGTTTCCAACGTAGTGAAAACTAACGCATTATGGTAATTGCATTAAGTTTGTCTAAATAATCAACCTGGAGAAACCTCATCGCACTGTTTTTTCATAAAGCGTTATTTCGAAAAAGACTTGATCTACTGTGTGTAGTGATGCGTCAGCATTAAAAGGTGCATATCATAAAATCCGCTGTTATAATGATTGAAGGTAACGGTGGTGTGTCATGACAAGAGGTTTTTAACATTGCTTATCAAGTTTTACGCGAAGTTGTGCTTGTTTTCAAAAATAAGTAAGTTTTTCCAATTCACGCTTAGATTAGCTGAGAAATGCAATCAGAATGATAACTACGCGAAAGCTCAAACAATAATTACTGTCCAGACTTAACTTTTGTGTGAACTCACAAACGCCTCTTGCCTGTGAAATGAAACATCACAAGCCTTATTTCCTTACACACATGCTCACGGTCGCACTACGCTCTTCCAAACTCCCGGAGGAAAAATCACACTGGCCCCTGGCCCTTAGAATGACAACAAAAACACAGATCAAGCGAACATCCGTTGTAATCTAATCTTTCAAGTATTTCAAAAACATACTTTTTTCGTATAAAACATTTGCGACCACCATCGCCGACACGTCCCGTCGCCAAACTGTCCTAGATCGTGATTTGTTTCGTGCAGAAATGTAACTGGCTTTGCTGTAACGTTGGTTGTCATGTATTCAGAAACAGACAGCGTAAAATTTAAGAATACAAGTTTATGTTAGGTAAATCTCTGCGAAGTTTTTGCCCAAGACAAAAAGCAGCACTATGTGAAGACTTAGATGACGGGCAGTTTTGCAAACGACTGTCTTCAAACATTAGTAAATAGGATTTCAGTCAAAACGTAGGTGAAATATTGACTTAGCTATATATTGACCGATAGCTCAAAAGTTAGGGACTTGCCTAGAAATTAGGCAAGCAAAGCGTGATTAGTGCTGCTTTTAAATCACCTCTAAAAAACAAGATTTGGGAATCTGTGTTTGTAAAGCTTCACTTTTGCATCGACGCGATAACTATATTGGTTTCCACCAACCTGTCCTCCCACATTTTGCAATAAAATACACCCATACTATTTTGACCCTCCGAATGATTTGAATTTGAGGAGACCCCTTGGTTAGGCTAATCTTGGCCCGGTCATAGTTCTTGAGCAAGTGACAAAAGCAAAAGTCAATACAATCAGTTTGTCTCCTTAGTGGATGCTTGTTGGCAAATTTTACAAAAGATAAAACTACGGCAAAACGCTATAGCTTCTTCACGTGCCTTTAGTGGCAGAATAAAATATTCTTTCATTTTGGGAGCATATTGGAATGGGGTCTAAAAACTTTGAAGTTGTCTTCAAGTTGACTCAACTTACGAAGTGTTCGTGGAAAGAGAGCACTCATGGCTCATCTTGTACGTCTTTATGTAAGGAAGACATTCGAATGCCAGAAAATTGGCTTCGCAAACAATTGTCACTCAACTCTTTTACTTTTCCCACTTAAAGTTGATACATTGATTCATAGAAACGAAAGTGAAACTTGACCAATAACTGAATTTTTCAGAAAAATGTCTGATTAAAAAGATTTTAATCTCCACAAATCTCCACTTTCGACGTACCCCTTCAAAAGGAGCAACAAAACATCTTCGAAACAACACACTGTTTATTCTGATGAAATCATTTGCCAGCATTTCATAGCATAGGCGTAGCCAGGGGGGCATGCCCTCCCCAAATTTCTACCATATCTTGTCATTTTGTGCTTTGACAGGCGGTGTTCCAAACCAAATAACCTAACTGTTGTTCGCATGAAGTCATAATATTTTGGCCCCCTAAACCGTTGGGATGGCTACGCTACTGTTTCATAGCTGCTTTTGACGGTTTAGCCCGAGATTTACGTTTTCTAGACTAGACCAGCTGCTTATGCCCTTACCAATACGTTGACATGTAGTTAGACTCCCGTCGGTGAGTGCAAGTCAGTATTTCTCTCAAGGTTAATAAAAGTAATAGTGGCCCTTCGCAATAGCATATTTGAACAGGCATACGAATGTTTTTTTGGAGAATATTCAGGAAACATTTTATATTTACGTAAGCGCAATTATTGGCAGACGAAATAACTTCATCTGTGTAGATCACAGTGCACCGCAAGGTGCGATAAAGTGGCCGCTTGACGTGGGGGAGGTGTGTAAAAGTGGCACTGTACTCAGAAGCTGCAGCAGACATTCGATTATACGCAAATATTAACCACACTTCAAAACATTGTTTCTGGATTTCAATTCAAGTCAAAAAACTAGGCTCCACAAAGGAGACGAAGTTGAATCTATCAGCATATTTTTAATATGAATTCGATTTAACGGAACGCTACGCATCCTCAATCCTTAAATTGTATTCAATATTTGAAATTAAATTCCAATTTCGTCGCTTCTGTGGAGACTAGTTACTTGAAAACAGATATGTACAAGTTCAATCACCGCAGAAGCATGCAAGCAGAACCCAGTCGGCTGATTCCTCGAAAGCTTACAGCAAACCTAGAGCTTTTAATTATCAAATCGGGTCAGTTTCGTTGTACTGGCTTTGTACACCTATTTCTTTCGGAGTGTCACGAGTGGTCTGCCATCTCCACTTTCTCTGCGCCATGGGCTGAACGGTTACTTTCGCGGTGAATGTTGCAGTGATGGCAGGCCTGTGGCAGCACTGTGCGTGAAGATTTTCTTTGCATCCACCCATTCATGCTGTGCACGGCTGGACAGACACCAATTACCGTTTGTCAAGTCTTCGGTGTGACCCGACATGGAATCGAATCCTACCCACGGACGTACCGAGGTTAGATGGCACCCGGGGCAAGAAGTTTGGCGCCTCCATGTTCGAACCTGAGGTCTTTCGGGAACAAATGTACTGTATTGAAGGAAGTACTTGCGACATTGTTGGGACTTTTCGGCGGCCCCCAATGATATGGCGCCCGGTGCATTGTTCCCCTTGCCCCGCTCGTTACGCCCCTGATCCTACCCACCATCTACTGTATAGTAGCGCGTACTCAACCTGGAGTGCACCACCTGCTAGTCATTCGCATTCGCTGAAACATTAATACGCGTATGTTTTTCTTCATTAGCCATTCGTAAACCGACGCAGAGGCACTCACTTGGCAATTCAACGCAGCTTTGTCTACGGGCCACGTGACAGGACGATTGCTTCGGTAATCCTTCGGTTCCAACTTGTGCTCAGCAAGCTGCTCCAACCGTGGCGAAGCGACGTGCGTCAATGACGCTTTGGTTACGTCGCTCTTCCATACACCCCAGTCCCACGAACTGTTGGGCTTGATTAGGAGCGGATCTGAGTATTTCGGCCGGGCCAGTTGATTCAACCTGTTTCATGAACACGCCAAAAAGAAGCTTGTACATTTCGAACATTGACAACATGCACAACAACAGAAAAGAGAGTTTTACCATTATGCGTCACACCACAATTGGGAACAAGTTATAGCAATGTACCTTAGACAAGCTGTGCGAAGACGTAAGCTCAACGTCTGGTTTGGCAAAGTTAGGCCGGTCTTGGCAGTGTAACATGAAATACTAGGGGTGGCGGAACAAATTTTTAGTGGGGTCCGACCTCTGCATGCTATCTATATCATGGTTGGTTGATTGTGCGACGTCATCGGTGATCATTCAACTTTGGAATAAGATGAAAATGCAAAAACGCACCAAACTCGCTGTGATTTGATACATGGTTTCTACGAAACTGTATTTGTTTTACAAGCACCAAAAAAACAGTCCAAGAACGTTCTCGTCATATCCGCTCGTAAGACTTTGTGTCCTTGGACTCTGGGCGCCAGCCTCTTGTGCAACATATCTTTGGAACTACGACACATCGGCTCACACGACCATCCAGAGCTTCCATACTGCACAAAGCTATTTCATTAAATTGTCAATGAGACTTTTGTATCAGGTTAAGTTTCCTTATCGACAATTTCAGGCATTCAGCAAAATTTTGAAGATGATGGACTTTATAGCGAAAAAGTAAATATGCAGAAAATAGTGGGAGGTCCCTTGTATTTCTGACCTCCTCATGAAAAATAGTAGGGGGTCGGTATCCCCGATCCCTTTGTTCCGCCCCTCATTTCAAATAGCCAATTTCTTGATCGCTTCAAAAGAGGCATCATCACCTGACGCAAGGTTTAAGCGTATCAAAATTTAATGCTTCCCACAAATTCTAGTGCTTATGTTTGATAAATATTTGACATCAACATAGAAAAAGTTAACAAAAGCAGATCTTACCTTTGAGTGGGTTTTGTACGCAGGCAAGAGCCTTTGACCACAGTAAAGGGTGATCGCAATGGCATCCAGGCAGGATGAAATGGCTTATGTTTGGCAAGATTGGCCAACCTATCATTCTCTGGAAAAACGAGCGCAGCATGTTTAACTTTCCATATCGGTGATGGTCGGTCAGGTATGAAAGCAGGATGTCTTTGTTTGCATTCAGCTAATTCTTTCTGTCGTGCGTTCAAATCTAAAAAAGAACACGAACAAGTGCACAACAGTTAGGGCGTCGAGCAGAGCAAATCAATCAGCTGGTCGGATTTGTAGCACGTTGAACACTCAGTTTGTTAGTTTGAGTCTTCAAGCTTCGAAACAAGAGTTACGTACTGTGTACTGTTGGTGGGCCAGGTGGAAGCTTGTCAACCCAGTACACTGAACGTCGATCTTCGATAAATCCCGGATGTGTAACTTTGTGTCTTGCTAAAACGTCTATCCGTTCTAAAGCATCTGAAAATTATAAAAAATACTATTACAAAAAAGATTAATATAAATGCCAAACTAAAGCCACCTTAGTGTCAACTTGAGTTGTAACGGGCCTCATTTTGAACCCCGAACCCGGCCCGAGCCCGACATTTATTTTTGAAGTCCGATTTATAGGTCCGAAAGCCAAATTTACCGAGTGAGTCAAGATGTGCGCAACTGCGGGGTTTTGGTGGCGTAGCAAACTAAACGTGGCTAAATAATTCACAATTAATCATTTTTGTTGAAGATTGAATCAACTCGATTGCTTCAACAGTAACTGGTAGCAACAGTGCCCATCGTTGCAATGCAGGCCTAGGGTTGCCAACCGTCTTTTATCTCAGACGACACTCCTTTAATTTCCTTGTTTGTCCTTGTCTTTTTGACATTAATAAAGGACAACCGTATGTCCTTCATTTTCAAATTTTCCATAAATTATGTTAACCCTATGAAAGTTTTAGCTGCAAAATTCCGTGGTCAACAAATTTGCAACGTTTGAAGTTTTATTTAGTTTTGGAAACACTCTCACCATGCGTCGTGGTCTCGCACATAAGGTGTTGCATGTCTCCCAGAGCCACCTACTGGTTGATGGCGGGGCAGGCGGGCTATTGAACTTAAGCAACTAAATTGCAAGGCGTGGATTTAGCGGTTGTGCTATAAGCCACCAACTGGATAGTTGACGTTTTGTTATGATTTGGGTCAAGGTTACTTAGGTTCTGTGGCAAATTACAGTACATACAGCAAGGACTATTTCGAAGATTCAGTCTAGGTACGTGTTATGTGGTTTTTCCATGTCAACTGATCCAGGCAACGTCATCCAATATCTGATTTTGCTCAAATTTAATAGTTAACTACCCACAGCACGAAGAGCTTAGGTTTTGTCAACAATGACTCCCAAAATTTTGTCGTTTGTGAAACGAAAAAACAATTCATCCAGTCTTTTTCACCCACTGGAACATATTGATTTTTCTTGTCCTTTATTTCAAAATGAAGAAGTTGGCAACTCTACGCAAGCTCGAAACATTTTGATAAACTTAAGCCTAAACCCGGCCTGACTTACAACTCTGGTATCAAAAAAAGTATTGAAAATAAAACTGACAAAATTTTTTGTTAAAGAGTTGGACATTTTCCGTGGATGAAGCATTGCAGTGAATGATGCAGAAATATTATACCAATGAAGAGTATAAAATGTATTGCAGGTATGAGACGCATGTTGTTGAAATTTTACAAAACAGTGGTTAGTTGCAAAAGCACAACAGTTGAAATCCCGAAACCAATGATTAGATTAACAAGTGTGTTCTAGTCATCTTGCCGATATTTCAGAAACAAACAAATTTCTGAAAAAAGCGTTTTAATACTAGCTTACTAGAGTGCCCCACGATCACTGCGCTTGTTGCTACCTTCGACGCAAACGGGCGGATCCAGCCAGTAAGGTTAGGGGGGCAATTTTTGTAATACTTGGTAGTCAAGTCTCATTACGGGTTCACTACTGTACGAGAGATGAAGTATGGCCTACTTCACAACACTCCCGTGATAAAACAATGGACGGCAAAATGGTGTTATATCGCGAATGCTGTTTTCCGAATTGTACAAAATCACTGTGAATGAAGTTACTTTCGTAGGTTTTACGGGGGGCGATCGCCCCAATCGCTCCCCCTGGACGCAAAAGTGTTCAATGACAACGGAATTGTTGAAATCGTACTTGGCTGGCGCGAACAGGATTATTAATTTTTGCAGGCAAACCAACTGAAAGCATCACGGTTAAATATTTGACAAAACACATGGCATACGTTTTTTTATGTTTCACATCTGTTTTTTCTTATCTGTGCTAAAAAAACAAATACATTGAAAATATGTGTGGCAGCATGAAGACGTTAGAACACAACGTGAGCACCACGTTGCGACTCGCTTACCACGACTGTAAAAATCTCACACATACGAGAAAAACACTTCAAGTAAAATGCACCCAAATGGTTGCGACTACTTGGTTCACGATTCGCGTGTTTGTTACTTTTTCAGACTGCTAAGAATCGAACGCAACGAAACCGTCGTCCGAAAGCATATGAGATTTAAACCAGAACAGTCGCCAGAAAGTTTTTAATACGGGGCTTTTCTTTGTCTCTTTGGGGTAGAGTTCTGTGGTTGCCAGTGGGCAAAGTGACTTTTACTTGCTATTCAAGCTCATCAAGATCTTCTCTGATTTGCTTAGCAATGTGAGAAGTTTGTACACGTTGGTATCATTGTACGTGTTTCGTCAGTATTGTTTTTGCATAACAACGAAAATTCGTCCGTGCGCTGCTTTAAAATTCAGGAAAATTATATGGCTGGAGATCTCATGATATACGCTTTCCAAAGCATTCGAAACCTTGATCGGAACAGTTTGCATGACTCTGTGCGCTAATGTGCAACCCCATCTGAATATCTTTCACCTTTTTCTTTTCATCGGTTTGCTGTTACCTCAAAGTTTCGATGTTAGAATGCCTTTATTTCTCTCACACTACTGGATCCCTTGCATTATGATGGGTGTATGACGCGACAATTGGGATGCTGTTAAAATATTTTGCTCCTACCAGTGTGGTCGTGTGCAAATACCCATTATCTAATGTGTTATGGCAAACCATTTTTCTTGTGCTCCTATGTTGTTTGATTGTGACTATGATATGAACCACGTGTCTGAAAAAATCATTATTATTATACAACACAAAAGCTTTCCTGGTTTGTAAGTTGTATGCATATGATTTCAGGTGCTGGTAGTGATGAAATCATGTTAGTTTACAGCTTATGCTTGCAGCAGGCCGATTTCAGTTGGTTGATGACTTATTATTTTAGGAAGATGGACCATGGTGTCCAAAGGCTTCAGATCATATCAAATCTCAGCATCTGCTGAAGCAACGTGTTCATCATCAATGTCACTTCAGAAAGTTCACAACGTTAGCATGTTAGCTTATCTCATGATTGGCCTCTAAATTTGTTAGTTGCTTACTGACTGGTAGCAATTGTTTTATCAACAAACAACTGATGTGAACATACAAAAATTGTTGGCAATTTTCAGCCACGTTATTACCAAATGAAAGGTTAACAGCTGAATTAAAGAAAATACTTGCAAGTAAAAAAATGAGCGTTTTCATTTACAGCTAGACAATTGAAAGGTCACAATACAGTTAGTGGTTCTTTATCCTTCACAACTTTTGGGCATTATAACATTTTTGATTTTATTACAGTTCTGAATCATGAATAAATTTACTAGTCAAGAAATGTGCATTTTAGTTGCTCCATGAAACAAATGTGCAATGGTAGTAGGAGTGAATACAAGATGAAAACAACTTTGTTTATCTTTGCCACTTATTTTTCCACTAAACCACCATTTAGCACATCGCCATTATTACCTAAGTATATCCATATCTTATATTGTTTTGTGTTAGCCTACTGTATAATTGATATATATATATATATTGTTTATCATCTCTGAGTTAGTACAAGCATTTTAAAATTTTGCTGTTTCTTGATATGCTATATTATTTCTGCACAGTCAATAACATTTAAGTCAGTTTACTATGTATCAAAAGCAATCCATTCACAGCCAAGAATCAGATTCTATGATCATGTCAGAGTATATATTTCAACTACAGTGTAGGAATCTTCACTTCCTAAAACAGAATCAGCTTATCCACAATTAGTTACTCAAAAACTACTAAGATTTATGTTTGCAGTATGTGCACTTATCTGGTTTTCGTTTACACTTTCATTTAATCCTAAGTGAACTTTAACTGAAAACTGGCAGTAAAATTGTTTAAAGTTTGATTGCATGTTCATGTTGTGCTGTGATGAGATGGACAGCACATCAAAGCAATCCAAAATTGTCTTAGGTAAGATGTAGATAATACTTCACACAGATGTGCAAAACAACCATTGAAACAATCTTTGCTTCTAAACATTGTTATGAAACATGCCTTTGTCATGATATTCAAAAGGTTGTTATAACAAAAAATAATACTTGGTGACCAAAATTCAACTGCAAATGAAGAAAAATGAAAAAGTTTATGGATAGGCCATTTCACCAATTAGGATATTAGAAATTTTTTGATGAAACATTAAGCAGGGTTACTAAAGATGTTGAGAAAGGAAAGAACAATACAATACCTTCTTAGATTTGTTCTTGTCAATATTAACAAACAGTCATTGTTGTCAAAACACAATTTCAAATGTTTCATTTGTTTCCAGAGCCTAAAATATGATTTCTTTTGCATGGGACTCATGGTCCACATCACAAGGGTAGCCTGCTGGAATGCCAGAGTAACACAAAAATGGTTAGTCATAGTGCAGCACAGAGCAAGTGTTAGATGATAACCACAGACAACATAGGGGGATGCCAAACACTGAAACAACGCACCAGCTATAACTGCATTCACTCATCATCAAATAGTAATCTGAGCGTGGGAAGAAAAATGAAGACATGTCAACGTCAAGTTTTGAAATAACTGACTAAAATTGTTGTATGGTGGTGTTCACAAAAACATGTATAATGTTTTGCTCAAGGTTTCAAATGTTTTGCAAGATATTATTAGCTTGAGAGTGACAATCATTTATTTTCACTATATTTAAAGGAAGATTTGATGGTTGGTATTTTACAATAAAAAGCAGAAAAAAAGCACAAAACTTAGCCAAGAAACTAGTTGACTGTGCAATGGGAATCTCGTTGGTGCATGCTACAATTAATTTTCTAGGAACAGAGTACCACAGAAATGGTTCTAACAGAGGCTGCACTTGTCACAATTATGCAAGGCAATTGATGGTCAGATTTCATCATTCTGCTGTCTGCATTGCACATGTAGTAAAATAATATCACCCTGGCATTATAATATGAGCAAAGATGGCTAGGTTTTACTTGTGAAATGTGATTGAATTTTTACAGCCTATTAAATGGCAATTACACAGTCAGTGACATTGTTCATGTAAGGCTGATACTACTGTACACTAGCCTACACCAGGGACCAAGTTTATGTGGGGTCGGAGGGACATGTCCAACTTTTGGACAGGGGTGGGCATAATATCTTTTGTCCCCCCCAACAGTTTGTGATAAAAAGTAATGTAGTCGTGCAAATTTCATGGTTACATTACTGTTGCAAATGTTTCACCAGCATAAAACCAGGTAATAATTGAGTGAAATGAGCATTATCACTGGACTATCTGTAGAAGCAGTACAGAGAGTTCCTATGTAAACTGAATTGTCATGATTGTTCAAAATTGCATGAGTTTATTTGAATTACCGAATCGGTGTGCACGTGAACTATGCCCGGAGCCCTGTAATTAATCAATGATCGCACGTAAAAATAATTGGAGTAACGCTTTTCGCAGATGATTTTGGTGCACCAGCTTGCTGTATCCCACCTAATGGTTACGTAAGCTTTATTTCAAGACCATCGCAAATTCCTTTCCGATAACTGTGGGTGTTGCAAATATTGAATCTCAAACTTTGGCTAAGAAGCTATTCAGTTTCAAAGTCTTCTTCATTGTGCCATAGTAACTGTTTAGCAGCAATAGCATTCATTCTAGATAATTTATTTGTGATGACATGTATTGTGACGGTTCAATCACAATTATGTTAAGACTTTGCCTTTTGTCAATGATTTCCCTTTGCCATGTCAGCGAATAAAAAATCAATATTTTCAAGATATTAGACTCCGACCTGCTGTTCATTAGCTCAGCGTTTTAACTTTCATTTGATGTTAATTGCCACCATATCCTACAGTTAATAATTTGAAATCATTTAACTGCAACGAGATGAGTCAGCAACAAAATCTAACGTAAGTAGCAAGATGATTTTCATTTTACAAGGGCTGAGGGAATTGACACTGCTAGTACTTACGGATACTGAGATAACTTGCACAGGGGTGCATGTTAAAATTTAGGGGCAAGCTCTGAGAAAAGGGCCCCACAACATTGCCATTACGAAAGGTTGATGTGGAATTACGTGGATGAAAAAGTTAAATTTGTTTCACATTTCAATTTATGAACTAAATTCAAGAGCATAAGATACATAAGAGAGGTACACAATTTTTTAGTTTTCCACTGTCACAATTGAAAGCTGCCTGCTATGGCACATTTTCCCGTAATTTTTGCTTTACTTTGAAAAACATAAGACTTGCTTCAGAGCTTCTTTAAATGTGGCTCTAGAGTGGTACATAACCAAGCAGTGGTGCAAAGCTCTCAAAGTGGGGCACAGTATCTCTGAAAGAGGGGCCTGAGGCAACTGCCTCATTATCCTTCCCTACTATTCATCCTTGAGCTTGTAATCTGTTTTTTTGGCATAGCGCATGTGAGTAAAATGAAATTAAATTTCAATTTTTTTGCTATTAGGTCTTCAATTTCCATAGATAACTTATTGTATTTTCAAGCCCATAATTTGTGCAAATTTAATTACATGCAGTGCTAAACTATCTTTAGTTGCAGCTGAGTGTGGTCAATAAGTTTTGTAATACTGGGTTTACTATTGTGTTTACAGTTTAATTCCATCTTCTATTTCAATGAGGTCAGTTAAATTTAGCAAAGTCTCATCAAACAATTTAAATGAAGTAAGTTTAAAGTAGCTACAAACGTTTTACGCAATACATTGAACATAGCCAAAAGATCTTACGGATTATCAAAAATCCAAGCATTTTTCAAACGCGTTGAAAGACCTATAGTGTATACAGTTATCAATTACAGACGCAAATTAATTGCTTAAAAATTAGACGACAACGGGATCCACTTCTTATATGCGCAAAATTTTTATAGAAAACCTACTTCGAATGTCAATGCCTCAGAGCAAAGTTACTGTTTGGCTTCGGTTGAACGTGCTGTGTTGGTGTACATCTGAAGCGTGTAATTACAATACAAACGCAATCGTAATGGTGGCCGTGATGAATTCTTGCTCAAGTGCAATATTGGGCATTGAGAGGTTTACTAGCACTTTTACAAAAAAAGTTTATGAGCAAGTGGTGACATTAATCAAAGTAGAAGCTTGAAACTTTACTATCAAACCTTTTAAAACTTGTCAATTCAATGAAAGCAGACTTTTTTATTTGTCGGCTTAAATCTGAACACAATTGTTCAAGAGAAAACGCCGAAAACATGCACGTTTCGTGGATGATGCTTTATAAACAAGGAGCATTAAAAATATTTAAATGTTGAAACTCGGTTGTTGTTTTCACCAGCCCTAGTAGTAAAATTTCTGGCCACACGCCTGGTTGCCCTGTTAGTATTTACCAAAAGGTCTTGTGCTTTGTTTTTGATTTGATCTATGTGGTGATGAATTATTAGTAGCAGTATAGTATTGTATTTATCGAAACTGACCAAATTTGAATTGATTATCACAATTTTTTAGCATAACTGTGTCTCTTTAAGCTCTCAGAATTAATGTCTTTTCATATTAAATGCAGTACTAATGCTAGATATCTAGATACAGCACCACTGTATACTGGTATACACTACGAGTTGGTATACCACCACGATGGGCGTAGCCAGGTATCAATTCCATAATGTCACAAGTGACAATGTGCCCCCAATTTGGCCAATTTTACAAAAAGGCCGTACTAGTACTACGGTTAAATGAACATGGTGACGTCATCGAAACGCAAACAATAAGGTTTGACCCCCAAAGTTTTTTAGCAAAGCATATATATATATTAATAAAATGTAGCATATATATTAGCACTTACTTGCTGCAACGATACTCATAATGCTGGCTTCTTTCTGTTCAATCGAAGATATGAAAGAAACTGAGTAGTGTACTAGAACTTGCGGGAAAAGATCAGACTGATCTAGCAGCTTGAAACTACCATCGCGTCTAACTATATATCATAACATAATCCAGTTATTTTGATAGGTTAGCAGTAAAACAAAAGCAATAGACACCATGAACCGCCAAAACCTCTAACTTCTTGGGAGAATGCTGAAACTTGAAGCTCCACAGCGACAGTGTCGAAAAGCGAAACATTGTTATAGAAACCGCCGATAGAGGCAGCAAAGATAAAATACAGACTTTCGAAAGGTGGTCATTCTCAGAGACTAGTGCAGGGGCCACCAACGTGGTGCCCGCAGGCTTGTTCTGAAAATAACATAAACATGATCAGTGTCTTCACATTGATGAATATTTTTAATGATTATGATATGATACCATAAAACTGGTAGCCTTTCGTATGAATCTGTACCAAGAAGTAGCTCTCAGTTCCAAAAAGGTTGGCGCCCCCTGGATTAGTGACTACCATTAAGGTAAAAAGTAATCGAGACCGAGACTTCATCAGAAAATTCGAGATAGAGACTCAAGACTGGAAAATTTTTGGATTATGCCGAAATATTTCTAAACATTTTCAAAAAAAATGTCATTACCTCTTCGAAGTTGAAATTTTTTTGAATTTTTGGGATTTTCCTACCTGCTTTTGTTATTTCTTACCTGCAGATACAGCAGACAAAAAGCACGTTGAATTACATAAATTTTCTTGAGCCATATCGTTACAGTATTCAAAGTCTCAAGGCAGTAGGCTGGTGACCGAGAACTGTAGCCTTCGAGTCCGACAGAGACCTGAAACCTCCGAGACAGAGACTCGTAAAAATCTCTAGGCCAAGACTCTAGACTCCATCACTGCTACAAGGCCTCCCAATCAGTGATTTCAAATAAACCTAGATTGCACAAGAAAACAACAACACATTCCTGCAACAAAACGGAATTGTTGTTTACAAAAAAACATTTGTGTATTTACGTGGGTTGAAACAGTTGAAACAACTCAGTGCTTTTTTAAGCCGTTTTTGGGTGTCAAAATGACACCCTAAATTCTGAAAGCTAAGATATGATGGTGCCGTGTATTGAAGCAAAACTAATTGAGGAAAGCATGTTTTCCCGCACGTGGCTACTGCAACAGATGGCTGCAATTGTAAGTTATCTGTGCATTGTCATGGGCACCGCCTCGCTTCAGCCTCTGACTATACGGCCGCAGATTTGTACAGTACGGTCAGGGCCGGCCCTAGCAAGCGCGGGGCCCAATGCATGACCTAGGCGCGGGGCCCCTCTGAGCAATGGTGTTATTACGTCAACATGCTCAGTCAACCGTGTTATGGTCTTCTAGATGAAGATATTTTAGCAAAATAACTATATGAGTATCAAAAAGGACGGCCAATTATTGGTGTTGATCTGTATGTGGGCTACATGATAACGTAGGGGTTCCCAACCTGGGGTAGGCTACATTTGCCTATCTGAAGAGGTACATAAGGTTAGGAATACAAGGAAAAAATGCATTTATATATTATTTTTTTCAAATATTCTAAAATATAGAAGTTCTGTGAAAAATTTGGTGGATTTTTGTTACTTAACTCTGCCATTTTGCCGCAACAAATTTTAGTGTAGCCTACATACTCATCTATCGAAATGCTGAAGGGGTGCATGGTCAGAGAAAGGTTGGGAGCCCCTGTGATAACACAACAGTTTCTTTTATGGGGAGTAGGCATAGCTCATGTGTCTCCTGGCAACGGTCATGTTTATGACTCATGGCATGTTGTTGTGGTGGACATTAGACAGTGTACTGCTACCAATCGTAATCAAGCCGAAAGTTATAACGGAAGCTCTGCAATGGAGCAGCGAGAGCAAGTGCAAAGTTACGCCAGTCAAACAGAACTGACAAGCGATTTGAATATACAATGCAATTACTTCGCTCTTGCTGAACGATACTTTCTTTCGAAGAACAACCGACTTGGAGAAAACTGTTAACATTAATTTTTTGCTTATCTCGCTTTCGGTAATCACAATCGCAGACGCGTTCTTGCATAAATGTAACGTCTGGACGCATGATCAGCTATCCGCTTTATGATGCAATACACGAAAAAAACAGACTTCACAAAATAGCAACCATGCATCCGCCCAAAGTTGCCCAAAAGCCCAAGTTTATAGAACAGGGGTTCCCAACCTTTCTCTGACCATGTACCCCTTACTGAATTTTTTATAGAATTTTTAGAATTTCGGAACTATAAAGGTAGACTCCGTTTTTATGTCTCAAAGTTAATTAGTTGCAAATGTACAATAAATATGCCCCTTCAGGTAGGCAAATATAACCCTAGAGGTACATGTATCCCAGGTCGGGAACCTCTGTTACAGAACTTACTCATTATGCATGACCTGGGAATGCAAACTCTTTTATAAATTAGAAATGTAATGTACAAGGATATTTCAACTACCACGTCACAGTTGTAGAAACATTTATCAAACGCAATATATAATCCGCATGGTTGATTGATGAAATAGAAGCACATAGCCGCCCAATATCTTGATAAACAGGAACCACTGAGCTGGATGACATTCACAATTTTTGCCAAAATCTTTCCAAAAACAAAAGAATCTTTCGAGAACTGAACAACGTTACGTTAGCAGGAGTGCCATCAAAATTAACACCACAGACACCCGTTTTGACCTGTTCATTGCGCGTTGAATCACTACACAACTTGTTTGCAGTATGTAGATCTACTTCAGTCTCAACTGGTACTAGTAACAACCAAATTCTATCCATAAAGAGTGGGGCGTGGTGGAGCGTAGATATAACGCTCAGCATGAGAATTGAGCATGTTTGATAACGTACGATAATAATTAGAGAAAATTAATCGTTCATTCAAACGAGATAATTATTCATTATAATGAGATTTATAAGCTTTTCTACAAATTCTTGTGCACAAGGAGCATGTGGCAAAAATAAACAACCTGTCCAACTACCGTGACTCGGGGCTCCCTGAGGCGCGGGGCCCAATGCAGCCGCATCGGTTGCATCGGCTTAAGGCCGTCCCTGAGTACGGTGTACAAAACTGCGAAAACACTTTATAGCAAATATGGAAGTGTTTTACTGTTTCACCGTTGCGATCGGCTTGCCTGGCGATGCATCAAACTACAATAAGGACAAAAGGTCGGCAGTTGCAGCGCGCATGCAAAACAAGGTGGTTGTCGAGTGAGGCAGCAGTGAGAGCAAGGAGTGAGATTTTGGCTATTTGGGCCGACCTGAAGCAGCTGTCATAAAATAAAAATGATGCAATGTTATTCTATTGCGACTTATGAAAACAAAAATTTCGACATTCTGCTTTCCTTTTGTCAACATTGGCACCTCACCTGACAGAACTGAACAAAGTTTTTCAGGCGGGATATTTTAACTTTGCACAGATGAAAGCTTCCGTAGAACTGTGCATCCATAAGCTCTCTAATGCCGCTGCTAAATCCGAGCTTAAAGCTAATTGTGAAAAGTTTGATAGTGAATTTGGGTAATTTAGAACGCCGGATGGTTGTGTGTCATGTGGCATGGTGTTTTGGAAGGGCACCGAAAGATTGGCAAATTGATCATTTCCATACACAAAAACGGAGACAGGGGTGAATGAGCCAACTACCGCGGCACTTCTTTGCTTAGTCTCCCAGGAAGAGTGTATGCCATGATGCCACGAAAATAATTGAACCAAAGCTGAATGACACCAAGTGCGGTTTTCGTTGCGGCCGTAGCACTACAGAACAAATTTCCATTCCAGCAAATTTTCGAGAAATCCTGGGAGCATGCCAAAGAAGTATAGACATATTTTGTCGACCTCGGGAAAGTATATTGCCGGGTTTCTCGTGAAAAGTTCTGTGGGTGTTGTGGGAGCACGGTGTTGACTGGTGTCTCTTGCTGGCCGTCAAGCAACTGTATTCCTGCTCAGAAAATTGTGTCCGTGTCGACGGAGGTAAATCATTCAGCGTTCAGCTTTGGTGTTGGGCTCAGGCAATGGTGTGTGCTGTCACTACTCTTCTGTCTATATCAAGGTTCTCTGCACAACGGTTCGCGGGCCAAATCCGACCTGTGAAATCATTTCACCCGGCCGCAATACATTTTGCCAATAATGAAAAAATAATATATTTACAAAAAATGTGTTGATTTGGTAGAATGTACCATATCCCGAAAAAGTAACATTACGCAAGATTTCCGACCCTCGAACTGTTTTGCAATAGCTTATGTGGTCCTCTCCCAAAATTTTGATAAGCCCTGGTCTAAGGGTTGCCAGATCACTTGAAATTTTTTCAAGGACATTTTTTTCAATAAGGTTCGGTCAGTGGCGTGAAGATGTCTAATGATGCATGGGACGACTGCTTGATTGTACGCCCCCTAACACATTCAAGTATTTAGCAGTGAAGTGGCGTATGATGATTAATGTAATTGGATATGCGCTATTTATGACGTCATTTTGATGTTTGGCGAAGTTTGTTGACACAGCGTGCATATTATTATAGACGCACTCTCCTTTGTCGTTGTTGTAGCCTACAATGTGTCACTGTAATACACATATTAATTAGCGCTTCAAGTGAGGAGACCGGAGCAAAACACAGCACTCAGCGCTAAGACAGAGCAGTTCATAACTGCAAAAATATCCAGCAACGCGTTAAAACAGGGGAGTAGAACATATTCAGTGCTATGCTACGACAGAGCAGTTCAAAATATAAGGTTGTGCATTCAAACAAACTGCAAAAGTATAAGGTTGTGCATTCAAACAGTGCAGGAAAACACGCTCAACGCTGCGATGGGGCTGTTCACAAATAAAAAAATGGCTGCGCGACTGTTTCGTCGAATAGCAGTCGAGCAGAGAAGGTATACTATGCGGCTGGGATGGCGGACACCCAGGGTTGACAGTTTCAAACTTGCTGTACTAGCTTACACAAGAATTGAAAATGCACATAAAGTACGCAAGAAAACTTTCATTTTTACAGTATTTATGTGGCTGTTATATGTACAGCTACTGTGAGGACAGAACAGATACGCGTTTGTGTGAGCCGTTAGGATCAATCTGCCCAGAACCGTCGCCAGAACGTGTTCACTGGGGGGGCTTTACGTTTGTGCAGGGAGGCTTGATATTGAAAATTTGTTAAAATCTCCACTGATTTATAGTATTCCATGATTTAATTTGGGGCTTGGGGCTTTCCTGTAG
>Ga0210059_1006390_pt1 | contig 18904 bp, 15 predicted proteins | sample Ectturendosymbi2_FD_188042 | JGI IMG/M metagenome (GOLD analysis project Ga0210059, IMG submission 188042) | Ecteinascidia turbinata endosymbiont from Florida, USA - Sample 2 (SPAdes) (version 2) | ecosystem: Host-associated > Tunicates > Ascidians > Unclassified | place: Key West, Florida... | reverse complement strand
GGCTCTGAACGTTCGTTGTCGATTTTTGTATGCCTTACCGAGCGATGTGGCGTTCTGGTGTGTCTGACAGTTCCCATAACAAAATAACGCGCAATTCTCGTTGAAAACCTGTAGAACGTACCGAACCGCGAAGCTCTCGGCGTTCAGAGTTGGCGGGCGTCGTCCGATAGCCCGTTGAAATTAGGTGATTCTGCGATGCTTCGTGCTTCGTTCATTTTTCGCTCGAATAATATTGAAAAACGGCAAAGGCTTTTCTTGCGCAATGACCTGTTCCTGCCACTGTTCACGATGGGTTAACATCCTTATCTGCCGTGCGGAGCTTTCTTGTCGTTATTTTATAGGTTTTAAGTGGCACTGCGAAAATTTGGAAAATGAAACACCGTGCTTATCTCGAAACTGGTTTCGTGAGCTTTTCACGTTTTGATGTAAGTTTTTCCAACGATTTTGAAGAGCGAAACAAGGTTTAAACTTGGTTTGTTACAGCAAAGTCTTCTTTTTTCGATCTATGCAAATACACGAAAGTTTTTGGGGAAAAGTTGGTTAAGTTTTAACCAACAAATCTGTTGGATTTTTCATTCAAATTTCGTTATGTGAAACAAGTTAAAACAGATAATGCCCGCGCAGTACCAGGCTTACGCCATGTACAGCTACTGCGTTATGAGCTTGAAACAGTTAAACTCAAGCAAAACATTTCAGTTCCCGCCACCCTGACCCTTCTGTCAAGGTTAAGCACAATAATTTAGGGCTTCGGACAGCATATTTTCCGTTCTTAGTAATAATGGTGACAACGTTTGAAACCCAAGCGTTGCAGTTAGGACCCCAGGCTACACTTTTTATCCTGGAACCATGTTTGCACCTTCTGAGAAATAACACGACAGTATGATTTTTGTTAATTGGACCTGTAGACTTAACATTACGCATATTTTATGTATAATGTTGCCTTCATTTTTCAAACCAGTCAACAAATTGCATGTGGTTTATTCGCTGTAGAACAAGTGAAGCAACGAGGAGGCTGGCGAATAAACGTGGGTGTTTAAGGAGACAAAATGTTCAAGCTTGAAATTTATCTTGTTACAGCTGATTTTCAAAAAATTTCGGAACATGCAGCAGTCAGCAACTCATTCTGGATTTGAATAATTTCTAACTTCGAAGTAATCTTCTTCATAACTAGTGGCTGTTTTCAAAGGAATGCATAAGTGCGCCTATCATTTAAAAAAATATAAAGGTGTCATTCGAATAGCATAAAGTTGAGCAAGGGCGGAAGAAAAATATTTGCAAAAGTTAGTTTCTTCCCAAATTTAGCTGAATTTGTATTCCAACATTAGTGATGTACCGTGTGAACACATACCTTCACTGACGGCTTGTGTTAATGATACGTTCGTGGTATTTATCTTTACCGCCATGTTATGGACGCGTTTCAGCAGTATACTAAACAGAACCTGAAAGGACGACAGGAATCATGTAAAAAATGCGGCAAAAACATTTAGTGCCTTTACAAAATCGTTAGTCACAGAATCTTAAAGGTTGGCAATTGAAGCAAAAACCGAGTATGTTTGAATTTTCAGCAATGTTTTCCATTATTGGTGTTTTTTTAAGTATTGCGGAAAACCTGTCTTCTGGAAACCTGTGTTTTGTTGTAGCCATAATTTTCAAAGACTATGGAGATTTGTTCGTATAAAAACTACGCGAAATTTCGAACCAAACGTAAGTAGGCTATTGCAAAAGAAGCTTATAATATTTGCCCCAAATGATTCTCAACATTGAAAGCAAAGGAAAATGTAAAACATTTCACATTGACGCCACTGGTAACTTTGCTTCATGGGATAAAGTAAACACCTACCACCGTTTCAAAATAACACAGCGAAGTTAAGGTGTAGTTCGTCACAATTTTAGTATGTTCGAAAAATCTTTGTAGGATAAATTTTCAAAGCATACACGTAGTTTCTAACATGCAATTAAAGCTCAGCAGTTTGTCCGAAACCAATAGTTTAACTGGTTTAACAAATATAAATCAATTAAAAGACAAGCCAAGACCAAAAATCTGCACTACATTGAAGAAAATATCACCAAACTTTCTTCCAAATTTTAATGGCTGAGAACTAAATTTTCTGCACAGTGTTTTTGCAATTGCACCAGTGAGGTATATTTGCTGTCTACAAGAAAAAGCACATGTATCTAAACTTTTTTTCTTGTGGGTTTCATATGAAAAAGCACGTCAACGCACAAAGTTTGATTCTACCAAATGTAGAGACCAGAGATATTTATCTAATGTTTATGAAAAGTGGTCTCTTTTTTGCAAAAGTCGTATCTTCTCCCCTCTGTTTTTTCTTTGCAAAATCGTAACAGAAGGGAAGATATTTGTGAGTTTTGGAGTAGCATGATTTTCACTTCTTAATGTAAGTTTTTGGTGGTTGCATAAAAACTTCGTGTTTTGGAAAATTTTTGTCGCTGGAAAAAATATTTTGTGTTGGGCGCAAGTTTTGTGCCTACTATAACTTTTCAATGTCATGCGGGCATGGCCAAGCAGAAACCGTCCCTGCTATTTGAGACCGTTTTTTGAATGTTAGGGTTTTGCTAACGATTAAAGCATGCCAACAATAATAGACGTATATTTAATCAATTCTCTCGTAGACATTTTATTCTTGACAGAGATTTATATAAAATCCAAATGTTTTTAAATTTACTGAAAATCGCTCAAATAAAGAAAACGTATCGATATCCACCAGTGCAAGCATTAATCTTTAGAGGACAAACATCGTTTTGCCAAATAAAAGCAGAGGTAGTGCTCCAAAATGTTCAAACTGCGTGTGATAAAAAAAACTTGCAATATCTGGTATTCAAACTTCATCTCACAAATGTGTATTCAGCCCCAATATTAGTGGGCTGCAATTTTGTCTGAATATTTGTGGTGACTATGCTGCTGAACACAAAATCACTTTTAATTGAAAACAAAATAATTGGTGTTCTTTTTTGCCCAAGAATGTATAAACAATCTGCTCCATCAAATGTTTTTCTGAACGGTGTTCGTGTACAATTTTTTGACCAAGTGAAATACCTTGGTGTGTGGACAAATGCATCATTGAAGGATGATGATGATATTCAGAGACAAGTGAAATCACGGTTGTGCAGCAAACAAGCTCAGAGGCGCTTTCGATCAGTGCTCTCCTGCAGTAAAAAAACATTCTATTTCGTGTATGCTTGCCAATTGTGGAGCAAATACACACAGACTAGTATGAAGCGTTTGTGTGCTGCGTATAATAATGCCTAATACCGAATCATGCATTACATACCCAGATATGTAAGTGTTCGCCCGCACTAGGTTAGCCATTGTGTCAGGACCTTTGATGCCTTGCTGAGAAACAATTTGTATTGATTTTTTATACGCTGCGCATCTTGATCTTACTTTTTTATCCGATCGCTTGAAATGTCTGATGCCTTTAACAAATCTTCGCTTTTCTTCATTTATTCAACGGTCCTGTATGATGGCGACCAACTGCAATAGTTGTTAGTGCATTGTTTCGTGTTCGCATCTCAGTTATCAGTTCTGCTTTTGTGTAGTGAAAATAATCCTGTGTGCAACGTGCACAAACCAAGCATACAAAAAGTAAGAAATATAACTATGGTGAAACGCTAATTGCCAAATCCTGCTTTAAATTTCAGGGAAATTAATTGGCTGTCGATCTCATGATAAATGCGTTGCAAAACATTTTAAACCTTGATCGGAACAGTTTGCATGCCTCTGTGCGCCAATGTGCACCCTCATTTGACTTATCTTTCACTTTCTGTTTACCTCAAAGTTTTGCTGTTAGAATGCCTTCACTTCTCTCACACTGCTGGATCTCTGCATTATGATGGGTGAATGACGCTACAGTTGGGCGCGGTTGAAGTGTTTTGGTCCTGTCAGTGTTGGTCGTGTGCAAATACCGATTCTGTAATGCGCTATGGCTAACCATTTTTGTGTTCTTGTGTTGTGTGATTGCGTCTGTGATATGTACCACGAGTCTGTAATAAATAAAATGAACTGAATGCTTTGCTGAGAGAATCGCGGATTTAGTCCCTCCCACTGGCAACGGTTCCACACTCAATTCGTACATGTTGCCCCTTTTGCTGGCAGTGATGATGTTTTTATAGTATTTTGCTGAATGTGTCTCCCAAACAAACAAACAAAAACCTGTCGACGCGAGTGGTAATTCAGTACGGTAGTGACTAATGAGATTGATGTTGAAAAATATTAGCAAACAGAAGACATCATCAAAGTAGCTAGAAACCAGTAATTGCGGGGTATCGCCCATAAAAATGGGTTGACAAGCTCTTTGAATGTGATATGACCGTTTTTACCAGCTTAACATTGGTCAGCATGAAAAATAATTTCAGGTGCACGTTTGTAAAAGAACAGCAAAAACAAAAGGAATTATTGTAATGAAAAGCAGACTACATTTTTTGCGTTGCGTTTCAAGGGGCAACTTTCAAACTGTTCCCTTTGAAAACACACTACAAAAGCATTGCTTTGACTCCTGTTAGCTATAGCTGCTTTCACGGTATTGCTATTTTTCAGTGTTTTTACTTTGTTCAGAAGAGAAACAAGATAATTGTATTGCGGGGACGTATACGGGTTCCATCTGTTTGAAGATTTTTACTTTCTTTATTTGACTTTGGTAGTAACGACTTGCAAAAGCTACATTCAGCAGGAAACATGTCATAAAAAATTAAAACAACGCTCCAAAAACAATATATGGCTATGCAAGATCGTGAGCAAAGTGTAGCTAGCATAAAACCAGCAATTTGTAGTGCTGGGAACACTTCAAATGTTCGCAGTTTATCTTTATGAAACAATGTTAACAGTCCTCAGATGAAAACAAAAGGTGACTCAATTAAAAATTTTGTGTTGCTTGATTCAGCATGTAAAGAAAGCATATGGCCTTCGCAAAATCTCACAAAGTGTCCGCCATGACAAGAGCCTTTGTAACAGCATCATAAAAGAAAATTCATGTTCTGTACCTGTTTTCCATATTTTGAGGAAGAAGTCTCTGCGAAAATCTGAAATATGCGAACAATATTTAAGCAACGAGATCTGCAAAAATTTTACAGTTAAGCGTGTGGCGACATCTTGTGGCTGTTTTAATCGGTGCACAAGTTGTTTAATATGCAAACGTCGTTATGAGTGGTCCGGGCCTCCATTTCCAAAAATATTTTTTCTAAAAGAACTTAATTGTTCCTGTTTTTCGAATTAACTATCTTTAATATTCTTTGAGAATTTTTTAAACCTCAAACACAGCCACGTTTTCATTCCACTGTACCCACATGCTTCGGTCATGCGCAAATTTGCTGTTGCACGGCCGTGGAGTGGTGGGGCGTTCCACGACTTGGAATTCGACCAGGCACACACAAAATACAAAAGTAGAATAACTAAATCGTAAATGAAAAAGCCGTGCAAGACCGTTAACAAAACTGGAAGAAATGAGGTTCCTAGAAGCAAAGACGCTTCAAATGCTCTTAAGCACTGATTTCACGTGCGCTCCTAGGTCTAGTCCAGCCATTAGTTTTTTCCGACCATGAAAGTTGTGACATTTTTTTGAGTTGCCTGTCCCTTTTCTCATGAAGCGCTTGTTGACTCAAGCTCCTTAAATCTGGATGCATCTTCATAGCCTGGTCATTATTGTGGGTGATTTCGAGCCATACCTGTACGTGCGAATATAACACTTATCAATGATTTCATGTCTTACAGTAGGTTTTAATGTGCAACTTTATCTCCTTTTCAACTTTTTTGCAATTATTTCCCTTTTCTTTCTTGTACGCTTCAACATGTCAAGCTTTATCCAGCTTGACAATTGTCCCTAGATGCAGGCAAACAATCATAAAAACTGACTGTGAACAAAATATATGTATTGATGCTCAAAATCAGATATTTGTGCAGCTGGTTTGAGCGTGGGCAGTAATTACCATAAGCATACGAGGCGGGGGGGCGGCAGCTCCCCAGGCTTGAAAAAGTTCAGGGCAAACTCTGTTTTCAAGGCAAGCGCAAGTTGCTCAAAATCCTGAACGGTGAAAAAATTTTCAGTACAGTGTATATGCGAATTGAAATGCATGTAAAGGATAACATCGGGTCGGGACCGAACAAAATGTAACGTTATGGGCGAATTAGCGTTAAGACGAAGCCGTTATAAACGAATTCAACTGTATAGAACAGATTCATATGAGGTTTCAGGCCCCATTCGGATGAAACTAAAAAAGTTAGTTTCAGGGCAAATTGTTTGTATTTAGGGCAATTTGTTATTTTCAGGGCAAATTTTTTCCGCCCTCCCAGTAAAATGCCTTCTCGTACGCCTATGGTAATTACTGTCATGAATTCTTCAGTTTACAACGTTAAGATACCTATGTGTCTCTGTTTTTTCCTGAACCTAATGTATTTGCAAATATTTTGCATTGAAAAGGAAAACCAAAGAAGATTTTAGACATCTACAGCATGATATTTCAAAAATAGTAGCATGTCTTATTTTTTTTTAAACTTGAAGATACTCTTAAAATTTGTGCTCAAATAGGCGTTAATCGTCACACTGCAGTTCTTTTCGTATACTCTTGGTTAAAGTGGCAGAAACACCGCTGGTGAATTCAGATTTTCTTCACTTAATTACAGCTTCTACCTCGAATTTGGAAAAGACAACTGTAGATCATCTGCAGTAGATGATCGTGTGTTACTTTCATAGAAGACACAAATATCTATTTTGTTTTTCAATGATTTTTCATGCATTCAAATACAATATTTGAAGTTTTCATACACTCGTTCTCTTTTGCAAAATAAAAATATTTGAAAAGGCAAGACACATAATGTCAAGAAGATTTGAAAAGCAAAACTTCAAAACTATTTGTTGATCTACAGTTCGATCCATAGGAGTCGGTTATTGAATAGACAGTGAGTGATCGCATAGATGTAAAGACTATTTAATTAAGGGAACGTGTTTTCTCGTAAGTTGTTCACTCAAACCTTTTAGAATATGAATTGCATTTTCATACAATTCCAGACAATCATCGGTTCTTTTGGAAATTTGCGTACTTACCACTATCTAAAATTTCGCCATAGAAGTTGTTTGAAAAGCGCTGTTCTCCATACAAAAATGCTTACCTTGGCTGTCACTGATTTTCGCGATCTTGAGAGTACACTGCATATAGCCTGACAGAAAGGTCTTTTGATATATATATTGTTATTGCCAGTTGAGCTGCAATACAAATGAAGTTGGTACGCTTTACACATTTCTATGGCAGTGGGTGCCAAAGCAGTATCTATCGAAAGGAACCTTCTCCCATCAAAGAATCAAAAACTATATACCACGGTGCCATGGTGTTTACAGATGATGCATTTTGTCTATTGAGTTGGTGCAAAACTTTGAAAGGAAATTTACCGAATTTTATTTCAATGTATTTTTTGTTTCGTATTAAAATTGTGTCAAATGCTGATCAAGCCCATTGAGTGCCGCTTTAATATCTTATTGTAAAAAATTTGTCATAAAAGTGATGACAAATAAAAGCTCTGGGTTTTCTGTAGACTTTCGAGGAATCAGCCGACTGGGCTCTACTTTCATCTTTTGCGATGGTCAAACTTGCGCACATCTGTATTAAAGTAACTTCACTCCATAGGTGAAATAAGCAAGGAATCAAGCGCAAATGTATAGGAAATTTTCCTAGTTAAAAAAATCCTAGTTTTTAACAGGAAATTTTCGATTGATTCCTTGCTTATTTTACCTGTGGAGTTGAGTTACTTAAAAGTGATGAGTTGCACTGTCACCTGAAATGTCATTCTGATCATTGTGAAAAAACGAATTGGCTGTAGACCCTACGTTGCCTATTAACAGAAAGAAAGGAGTTTTAAAGTTGAGACTTGAACAAATTACATTGAAATCGTTTTTCTTTTATGCCAAAGTAATTTTGTTGCGAAGACCTCAGGAACTGTTTTGTCCCGGATCCGCTTTTTCTCTCAGCGACCCTACGTAATTATCGGTGGTTATATCAAAAAAACGAAATTGCATATTTGGAGGCCCATTCTTTGCTAATGAAATCGCAAGGGCGTACGCAAGGGGGGGGTTGGGGTTAACCCCCCCCTTGAGCTTGATTTTTTACAAAAACTTTATTACCTGCGCAAAGGAAATTAATTGTTTCCACATACTTTTTCTTTGTTAATTTGTCGACTAAATGCAAATACCACGGAATGAATTTGCATGCAAATTTCAAGGACACATTGTAAATGGGCCAAAAAGAAATAATTAGGTTTTCGTGGGAATCTGGGTTGTCGTCTGCATCCAGAAACCATCTCACCACTTTATGCAGACCTTTCGTCCACAACGCATGTTTAAGATTGTGTTCCGCGATAGTTACCTTTGTCCGAAACAATTGTCTTTGTCTTATCTACTATGGCTGAGCAGCGCAAGTGCTGACCGCGTTAGCTACATTACCAATTTCTGTAGCATGATAAAACTGTTGCACGAGTTCAAAAACGGCAGTTGTTAAAATAGAAGCATTTAGGCATTTGATAATGCCTCAGCAGGAAAAAGGAAAACTATAAATATTTGTTGGACTTCTATACATAACAAAAAATCGAAAGTTTATTTGCGTACTTTGTGCGCATTCTCAATTCTTTTGTAGTTCAGCAAGATTCGATCTTGCAAGCCGGTGTCAAGCGAAATTTCTGACCTCTGCGAAATTTCTGACCTATTATTGTTTGTCAGTTATTTTACTTCTCAGAGTATAGGAATAAAGTTTACTGTTTTGATGTGTGTTGTGTAAATTAAAAATTTTTTGGTTAGATGTCAGATACCCGCAACAAGCTACAGTATGGGAATAACTACAGCCACTGAAAAATTTTGGACTTAGTCTTAGACCTCAATTATTTTTCTTTTTCTAACCCAAACCCTAACCCGACACACTTACGTAAACACCAAACCCTAAGCCCTAATCATCAGTTTTTTTCAGCGTAGTTGATGTAGGCTAGAATTCTCTCTGTGCATGCGCACATGGCGTGAAGTCTGAAACTTCGCTTGACACCGAGGTGTGCGTCAAACAGTCCAGTCCAGCCGCACACTTTTTGTGCTCCACTGCTCGTATTCAAAAAGACATTAGCGCAGCCTCATTTTGCAGTTGTAAATTTCTCTGACGCAGTGATGAGTGTGTATCACTCCCCTGTTTTAACGCGCAGCCTGATATTTTTGCAATTATGAACTGCTGCTTCGTAGCGTTGAGTGTATTTTCCTCCGATATCCTAACCTGGAGCGCTGATAGTTTATATTCAGTTCAATGACACATACATTTAGGGGAGTGCGTGTAGACGAATATGCATATTATGTGAACAAACTTCGTCAAAAATTTGGTTTGGAAACAGGAATATGACGTCAAATTTTGACGTCACAAACAGTGCGCACCAAATACAAATGACCACCATATGCCACTGAATGAAACCCCCCATGAAAATTTTCTGCGTACGCCACTGGCGGGGACTCAATAGAGAATTGATGACGGAATACCTACTCTACAGATGCAACCATTTATGTGTGTTTATATTTCGTGTAGTATCCCCTCTTTAACTACAACAAAGTGTATATATGTGTGTATACACTATATACTGCATATACTGTAGTAGGCTACGATAATAAATTTGATAATCTAATCTCAGTAATGTAAAGAATATTTCATTGTTCACTTCACGTTTCAGTAGTGTTTTATTTTCTTAGAATATATAACAGGGTTCAAGCGTTAACTGTGTCGCCACATGACGGGGCCCTCTTATGGTGTGCACCCATTTAGACAAAATTTGTCACATAGGTTTATAACTGGTTGTGGTTGGGATGTGTTGTCATGCAGCCTCCATCATGGCCTGCAAATTTGTTCTAGCTGTTGCGTTGTGCTTCTTCCAACTGCGCGTGCATATTGTTATTCCCTGCCTTCGTCCGCTGGCAACAGACGTTTATTTCGAAAACTGTGTTACCAAACCCTATTACGCGCGGGACGCCTTTTTATTGCTCAGCAGTGATTACTACGTCTTAAGTTCGATGGAAATCTAGCTTAACAACTTTATTCAGTACAGCCTTTGCCAAGTTGTGCAACTGTTTCGGCTAAAGCCCCTTTAAACTAGCCTTCGCTACAATCAAATCTCAAACATAGTGTTTGCCCTTTCGTTGGGTTTTCAGATTAAGGTTCATCGCCTCTAATTTATCAACACAGTTTGTAAGTATTTCTTGTTGAAGTGACGTTTTCAGGAGCGTATCGAGGTTAGATAGCGCCAGGGCTAAGAAAGAAGTCTGGCACCCCCATGTTCAAACCTAAAGTATTTTGGGAGTAACTGTACTGTATTGGAGAAAGTACTTGCGACATTGCTTGGACTTTTCGACGTCCCCAGTGATTTGGCGCCCGGGGCACTGTGCCCTCTTGCCCCCCTTGTTACGTCCCTGGTTGCAGTTCAGGCCTACCATTTGAGCTCTATTTTCCCCACCAAACACACCAACTGCAATATCTTGCTTCAAGAACGTCATTTTTCAATATCAATACGTAATATGGAGAACAATCAGTTATATTAAAACTGAGCAACTTCAACTTTGCAGAGTTCTTCACTTCACCCGTCTAAACTTGATGTTGATATGTTCACCTAATAACTAGGCTACAGCTTGCGGCACTTGTTTATTGAAAATCTCCCACTGAACATCAGGGGCGTAACGAGGAGGGCAAGGGGGGAACAATTATCCTGGCGCCAATTCATTATGGGGGCGCTGGATCACTGCAGGGGCGCCGAATTACTGCTGGAGGCGCCGAAAAGTCCCAACAATGTCACAAGTACTTTCTTCAATACAGTAAATTTTCCTTCGAAAGAACTCAGATTTGACCATAGGGGCGCCAAACTTCGACCACGAGGCGCCGGTTCGACCAGGGGGGCTCCGAATTTGTCTTTTACCCCGGGCGCCATCTAACCTCGTTACGCCCCTGCTGAACATGAAACAGTTGCATGAGACGTGCCTAGAAATATTTGTCGCCAATAGGAACGGATTCAGGAGGAGGCGATAGGGGCGATAGCCCCCCTAAAACCTATAAATATAACTTTATTCAGCATGATTTCATAAAAATCGGAAAACAGCGATATAAGCGATATAATTCGCGATATAAGGCCATTTTGTCGTCCACTGTTTTGTCACAGGATTGTTGTGAGTAATACTTCATCTCTCTTACAGTAGCGAAGCCATGAGACTTGACTAGTAAATATTACTGAAATCGCCCCGCTCCTAATCACACTGGCTGGATCCGCCTCTGGCCGCCAATGCCGATGGGTGTCAGGTGATGTAATGATGTGCCGTTGGGGCGTTGCTAAGGATCGAACGATAGAAGAAAAAGGATTAAGGTAGTTTTGAATTACCTTAATTTCTGGCAAGTCTTTTTTATCAGATTTTCAGTGGAGGGGCAATTTTAACCTTGAACTACCACACCAGTAATGTTTGGTGGTCTGCGGTCGAATGTCGTCTCTGTCCTTTGTTGAAAGGACTTTTGACTGAGTTGGGTGAATGGCCTTGCTTGGGTAGGAAGGTGCAGGGACTAGAGGCAGCTGATCCCAAAGTAAGTATGTTAAAAATTTCTGATTTCAACAGGGTAGATTAGCACCCTGGATCTGATACAGAATTTTGAGTAAACATTTTATCAATTTGCTCACTTCACAACCACATTTCCAAGTTTTTAGTCTAGCTAGGAATTCTAAGCACAAAAACTGAAATTTTGTATCAATAACTTGCCACTTCCCAGAAGTTGCCGCCCAAAGCCCCCTCCCGTTTGCTACGCCGCTGTGTACACTTATTTGATTTAGTTCGGTTTCAATGATTATGAAATAATGAAATGGTTAGATGTAATGTGTATTTGTGTTACAATGAATCTTTACTGCGGTGGTCTTTGCGTATGTAATGATAGTGAGATTTTATGCTGTCCTTCCACAGGGACAGAGAGCGCCAGACCAAGCAGAACCAGTGACTGGCAAGAAGCTAGAGGACATTGAGCACATGATTAAGGTCCAGACCAAGGTTTCATCTGTTTTACATAGATTGGTTGTAACTCTCGACTGATATAGATAGGGTATATTTTTGAATGCCAAAGCCACATCGGCTAATTTGTTTACTAATTGCATTGTAGCAAGCTCGGCCGCAACCAGCTGGATTTTTTCGGGAGGGGCAAATGATTGTAACTTGTTGTACTATTTTCAGAGCAAAGTGATTGTAACTTTTTGTTGCACCTAACAACTAAATATGTTTTTGAAGATTTCGGAAGGAATCAAGTGCCTGGTTGTTCCCTTCCTGTGGTTGCGGCCCTGGTAACAGGTCCTACAATTTGCGTCTCGATATCTGAGCACATACAAAACTCGAGCAAACTAACGTTATGTGTTGAAATAATTGGAGAACACTCCTCTCTTTTGCCATATTTATGAGTTCATGTGCCTTTCCTTCCTGATTATGATGTGCGCTTTTGATGGTTGAAAGTCAGCAATTTTCACCCTTGTATCCCCTTGTCAGAAGACCTATGGTTTAACTGTGTATGCTGTGGAGCTGTAGAAAGCATTTATGGAGTTCTTTCGAGCAGGAGACTGAAGCTCGATTCTGAAATACAAATTTGAAATATTTAGCAGAAAAAATATTTAGGTTTTGAGGTTCAAAAAGTCTCAAATTATCCACTAATAATACAATTTTTAGGTTAAGTGAACTACACGATCAATTTAATGTTAGCTTCAGTGTATTGCAAAGAAGTAGTGAAAGCTTTTCGCTCAAATAAAGCACATATTTTATTTTCTTGCAGTTTGCGTGGAAAGAGTTTAATCGGCGTAATCTTGTAACAGTTCGCGAATCTGCCTGGGAGTGTATTTAAAAAAAACACTTGAACAATTATCCCAGTCTGAAACATCGTAACGAAAAATCGTTTTCTAAAACAGGGTAAGCCTACACACCAGTGTGTATCAAACTTAATTTCAGCAGATAGAATAATGAGCAATATCAACGTCCGATGAGGTACTTGCACATGCAATACGCTTTGTGGAATGTTTTGCCGCATTTTGTGGGTAATTGGAAGGGTCTTGCATATGCCATTAGGTTTATTGAATAAGGCGTTTCGTTATGAGATTCAGCCAGGACGTAAGGCACCAAATGTGCTGGTATCCACTGCAGTCAGCACTCATTCAGCTGATGCCGGCAAATATCAACAATTCACCTTCCTAAAGTAAAAATAGCGTAAACTATACTTGCTTAGACAGTAAATAGTTACTTCACAAGTCAGCAAAAAATATGTTTCTGTCTCTCAAAGGTTATGATGGACGTTGTGATCGAATCCAACACAAAACTCCTGGAAAAAACTCAGCATCATTTTGGCGGTCTGGTTGACATGCTGGAAAATATTCTTCAGGTTTGAATCGTTTTTTTCCAATTCTTTTTGTTCTGGTAAAAGTCCGAATTGCAGCCCGAAACACGGTCAAACGACGTCATAAAAATTTACTGTCGAATAACCGAAAGTAGCCTGAGCTCTGGTATCGTATCAAAATATTTTCTAGAAACTTGCGATTTCTTGACGTATACTTGGAATGTCATAAATGAAAATTCGGAACATTGCACCTCACATGTAATGTTACTTGGCACCAATTATAACGAATGTTCGCACGAACAAAATACTCTATTCTCCTATCTATCGACGTAGAGAGTGTTTAGCAAAACCTGGTGAATTCCGAAAGTGATCTTTTGTATATGCTTTCATTTTATGTGCAGGGAAACGAGAGGCGTCGAAAACGTGTCGAGAACTGTGGTGACGCCGACGTGTCAGACCTTTCAGATAAAATTGAAGCCTAGATCCGGACATTTTCCTCCACACCAAAGCATTGCCTTTGGTAGACTTCTGTCACATCTTTAAAGCATGTTATGTGATGTTTTGCACCAGTCATATTTTCCTAGTGTCCACTTTAAGCATATTCGATGGCTGGAAGTGATTAAATTTAACACAAATCCATGTTGAAAACTGCTGCAAGAGCAAAGAATCGGCTGTGTTTGTCGTTCTTAGTTACAATTAAAGCAAGTTACCTTAACTTTAAGGCCAGAAGAAGATAAAAAACACAAAATATTTCGTTACAAAACTACCATTTTCGGGGACATATTTGAATTTAAAATTCGAGAAGATTTTTAGTTCACGGAGAAATTGCTAAAGAAACGAAAGAATAAGAAGATGCTGGACCATTTGCAATTCTTGTTTTAGTAGAAAAATCAGGAAAAGCAGTTAAACCCTTTCGAGATAAATTTGTAAAAGCTAACCAAAATTTCATGCTCCAGACTTTAAACTAAATCGAAACTACTGCTGACAATGAAAGGAACGGCTGAATTTTGAAATGCACCATCAAGATGGGATGCCTTATGACAATAAATAAGGCAGCGTTTCTCAACCACGTTGTTTTCACTAAAAACTTGTTTTTAAGACGTTGTTGCCATGGCAATCTTTGCCAACTCGACGCAAACATTCTCGCAAATACCTCATGCAGCAGTGGCTGTGTACAAACCTGGTGCATATGATTCCAGCAGACTGCTAGATTTTCTGCCAAGAAACCTGTGCCAAAGGTTTTAGCACCAAAGCATGTGAAACGATTTGTAAGATTCGTAGAACTTTTTAGTTTCAAACGATAGGTTTCATAACTGTACTTCACTGTTGCACAAGCGATTCTTTCGACATCTGATTTAATCTGAAGGGTCGTGATGGCGCTAATTTGTCCAAAATTTCACAAACGACAGGACAAGAGTTATGTTTGTCCACAAATTCACTACCGCGACAAGACTTTTCCACAAATCCACAAGCGCAATGTCAAGCAATATGTTACATTCTCCACTCGTCAAATCCACAAATACAATAGTCAGCATATTTGCGATTTGCTTTATTTTACTGAAAAATGTGCTTAAATTGCAATGCAATTGCACATAAGCGTACGGCATGGGGATGCAGGGGATGCGATCGCATCCCCAACGCTGAGAAATTGGCCAACATTCGGGCAAAAAAGTATCAACATTTGGGCAAAGTATACAGCTACATTCACATGTAAATGAGGTAGAATCTATTTTCCAACTAAGGCAAAATAATGCCCAACACAACGGCAAAATAATCTCAGACTATTTTTGCCATTTTTTGCCCCTTATGACAAAACAGATACTGTCTTTGAGTGAACTGGAATCATGTAGTAGCCTAATTCCAACAATCTTTATCGAATTTGGGCCACTTAAAAAACTTCTAAAGTTTTGGGGAATATTAGAAACATTTGAGTAAATTAGGTGCATTTGGGTGCGGTCCAACAGCTTCAATCAAATCTGGGCAAATGACAAAAGCTTCATTCAAATTTGGGTTAAAATAAAAGCATTTAAATAAATTGGAAACATTTGGGTGAAGTCCATCAGTCAAATCAAATTTTGGCAGTATGCAACAGCTTCATGTAATTGTGGGCAACTTCAAACAAGCTGGTCTGTATAGAATAGCTCCATTGAAAATTTAGTACATTTTAGAAATGTCTGGGTGAACTAAAACAGCCTTATTCAAATCTGGATAAAATCAGAATCCCAATTAAATTTGAGCAAATTAGGACAACTACATTCAAATGTGGGTGATGTTAGAAATGTTTCCATAAATTGGAAAAGTTTAGGTAAATTCCAACAGACTAAATCAACTCTGGCCAAATGGCAAAAGCTCCATTCAAATTTGGGCCAAGTGAAACATCTTCATTAAATTTTGGGTATCTTCAAACAGCTTTATTAAATTTTGGGAACTTTAAACAGGGGTAATATACAAGTGCAGGTATATTCAGTTTAGTTCTTCTGCTTGATTTTTCGCAAAATTGATTTGCATTTAAACCGAAAACCAGGGGAAAGTATTCAAACCAATATATACAGTCCTGAGATTGTTGTTTTCCGAGAACCAAACGGGGCTGCTTTTTTATAACATCTACATCGGCTGGTTTTAACGAGTGTATGATCATTTCGTATCATGTGATTAATTCGTTTGTTCGGAGAAATCAAATGATATCAAACATTTACAGTTTTTTGAAAATGAATGTTTGTAGACTTTGGGCTCTTTTGCTTTGCGGAGTGATTTAGAGCGGCACTTCGGATGACCTAATCTTCCTAAAAGTTTGCTCACCAGTCGAAGCAACTCTGTCGGCGATTACTTTTGGAAATCGATAATGTTCAAAGATGCTCTCAACGCGAAAGCGGAACAGGACTTTTACAAGAATTCGTTGCTTTGCAGAAGCATGAATAATGCATGATATCAGAAATAAAATAACGTAATGTTTAGACGATGTACCATCCAATACGAACTGTGTTTGAGTCGCTATAGCCATGAGAAGGCGGTCGTCCAGGGCCGGATTAAGAGGCGCTGGCTTGTAACACAAACAGCGCGGGGCCCTAAGTTAAAAAACACACTTGGACAAGAGAACCACTGTTAAATCATGATTTCTGTGGACATCCATGTGACTACCATTATGCATACTGAATTTTGTGAATACGAAAAACTTGGTCCTATATAGCAACTGTTGGAGATTTAGGACTATGGACTAGTATCTCTGACACTTGAACTCATTGCACCGAGCTAATATTTACCGCTCGTACGGCGTCAGGTGCATGTACATCAGTTATGCTGAAGACTAAGGTACCTCGATAAAACAAGATAAAGACTGATGAGAGTAGAAATAAAGTTTAATCAATTATGCACTATCGTAAATAACCGCCACATGCAGTTAATTCCTAAAAACCCAAAATCTTCAGAAGAAGAACCCAGAAAAACATTGAAAATCCCAGATCCAGGGGCAAAACCCCAGGTTTGGCAACACTGGCAAACTAATTTGAAAGTACGAAAAGAGTAACGCAACTTATAGAATAGGTCAGTGTGATGTAATAACATTTTCTTAAAATGCTATTCAAAACACTGCAATCAAGCAATATCTGGAAATTGATGCAATTTGGTCTCATTGCTTGAGTGGTCCTTAATGTTGCAAATAAATGTAAAATGCTTCAATTTTCAAATCACAGTAGTCTAATGTAAAAGCAATTAATTGAAAACATTCGCTTGCCATATTTACTCGATTGCTAGCCGCCCTTTTTTTAAACCCCACATGAACATAGGTTACCTATAAGCCTCAGATACTTTGGCGTACTAGCACGTTTCGCGTTTAATTGGCAACGCTGAAGAGAAGAGAATGCGAAAAAAGAATTTGGTCGACAAAACGTAGCCAAGGAAAGTCTCAACGTCATCTATAACTTTCGATAAGGTAAAGAAATAAAGAAATATAAGCCGCTTTTGTAAGCCGCACGAAATGATATAAGCCGCTTTTGTAAGCCGCACGAAATGATGAAAAAAACTTTATGAGTAAAAAAACTTTATTCTATACATATAATCAGGGATGGATATTAGGGGAGGCGAACGAGGCCGTCACATCGGGCTCCCCTCTTTCAGAGATGCCGTGAGGGCCCCCTTTTTGAGAGTTTCGCACTTAATTTTTACATTGCTTTGTTAAAAAGCTTATTAATTACTCTAGAACCACATTTAAGCTATGATGCAAGCCATATGCTTAACAAAATAAAGCAAAAAATGTGTGCAAACGTGCCAAAGGGACCCCTCAGCAGCTGTGCAGACAAAGTAATATTTATTTAAAATCAAATGACTTCAAAAATTTTCAATGTGAAATTGACTTTCAAACCGAAGCAAATTCTCAGACAAAATGAAAAATTTAACTTGCTTTCAGTGAATAAAGTTTTTGTATAACATGTGTAAAATATAGGGCCTACTTTCTGAGAGTTTGCATAAATTCAAATATCCACACTTGCATACAATACAGAACAAATTTAACACAAAGGACCGCGGGACCCCCAAAAGCGTGGGGCTCGTAGCAATTGCTACTATTGTTAATCCGGTACTGCGGTCAGCGTGTAGAAATACTTTCATAGGTAACAATGCAAGCAAATTTTAGTAACTTTGCCTTTGTTTTAGCGCAGGGGATGCACAATCTTTTCGCCATTGCCCGCCGTATTACGTTTATTTTTACGAATTACGACCGCCAGTGAATTAAAGCCTTGTCACCATCGGCCTTTAGAGGTCGTATGTACTGTTTAGCCATTTTGCAAGGCTGCTTGTGACAGGGGCGGATCCATGGGAGGGGGGTCGATTGCTCCTACTAAAACCTACGATAGTAATTTTATTCACCATGATTTTGTTTAAATCGGAAAACAGCATTCACGATATAAAGCCATTTTGTTGTCCGTTGTTTTGTCACAGCAGTGTTGTGAAATATACTTTATTTCTCTCAGTAGTCAACCCATAATGAGACTTGATTCCCAAATTTTACGGAGATCGCCCCACCTCCTCAACGTTACTGGCTGGATTCGCCCCAGGTATGTGAGGTTATGAAACTTCAGCAAACCCTAATCGAATGCATGCGCATAAAATCTGTTTTTGAGTCCGTCGCTTCTCTTAAAAGTCCATGATGAGTTGTTTGTGCGTCTGCGCTTGGATTATGTAATTATCCATATTCCCCAGATTATCAATACTTCACAAAATCTCAACGGCCTTTGTACAGCATAAGCCTCTCAAATAATCGAGAAAAAAACATCGTGCCGTCTAGTCACAGATCACAGTTTCAATCTGGTCACGATATCTTGGTCGTTGTGTTTAAGATGCGCTGAAATAGCAATACAAGGTGTGACATGCTTACACGGTCGTTTTCTTGAAATAACCTCGTCTTCTCCGAGAAAAAGGTTTTCTGATTCGACGAACCTATTTTACAAAAGCTATTTTCGTCGTGAACGTCATTGACAGCGTCATGCAATGCAAATATTTGAATGACTCCCTAACGGCTTTCACTGCCCAATATTTCCGTTGGGCAGACTCT
>Ga0210059_1006389_pt1 | contig 18905 bp, 13 predicted proteins | sample Ectturendosymbi2_FD_188042 | JGI IMG/M metagenome (GOLD analysis project Ga0210059, IMG submission 188042) | Ecteinascidia turbinata endosymbiont from Florida, USA - Sample 2 (SPAdes) (version 2) | ecosystem: Host-associated > Tunicates > Ascidians > Unclassified | place: Key West, Florida... | reverse complement strand
CTAAATTGTTACTAAAAATAGAAAAGTCTTGTGACCAGTCACATGACAACCCGCCTATAAAAAGCCCGATTTTCGGCCTTCAAGGCAGTTCGCTTTTCTCTGAACTGAGGACTCCTTCTCTGGTTTGCCCTGCCTTGAGCTTGTCATCCTTTGAAGTAAAACTGGTTCAGTCCATGTGCGCGATGCCTTGGGGTAAGTTATCTGGGTAAGTTATCGGGATATTTGGGACCATTCCGCTTATAGTCATGAGACCAGAGCTGGAATTCGGGTAGGAGGTACCCGTTCTCCAGTTGACTTCACACGGCTTGTCCGGGGGAGATGCTGTCCCTCCACAGCGCATATTTGGCTAGGTCCAAATTGGCCGCCCGCTGTCTGACTGATATGGTCAAAAGTCCGATGCCTTGCTCAGTCTTGCATTACTCTTCCTGGAAACAAGAGGTCGCTAAGGCGAAATGCCGCCTGGCTTGATCTCTTAAGGACCGCTCCAAGCCGAAGCCGAACAGCCCAGTGCTCTTGCCCAACACAAGGCGAAGTGCTGGTGGTCTTTTCAACAAAACTGTTCAGACGGCGGAGCTCTGTCTCTCTGAACCATAAAAAATGGTTAGACGGCGAAACTCTGTTACCCCGAGACATGAACAATGGTCAGATGAAAAAGTATGTCATTCTGAATGTAGAAATAAAGCAAAGTAACACAAAGCAAAAAACTTTCTGTAGTTGTTTTGACACAGAACCGCTATGCGGAAACAACTTGCGTAATAACGTGAGACATGAACATGCCAGAGAGAATGATATGAAAAAAAGGCGTGAATTAAAGAATATGCTGAAACGCTGATCACGATTCAGACGTAGTTAGCAGCAGAGATATGTACATTGCTTTTTATGCAACTACTGAGTAAGAATAGCATCTTAATCAAACGTTAATTAAGTGTGTGTCTGTATTGCTGTGTTCGAATCCATTCTGAGAGTGAAAGATTGGAAATTTATTTATTTGGTGAGTACCATTGAGTATATCGCAGTTATTTCATAATAAATCATACACTAATAAGATTACTGAGTCTTTGCAACATGATTGAGATTTGAAGTATTTTAGGGAGGTCAAGCGAACCTAGCTTTCGTGAATACCGTCCTTGTTACATCCATGGACGAACCCATGTAGAAGTTTCGGATGTAGCTAAATACGAGGTTTGTTTTGACCCACAAAGTCAGAACAAACCTTCGTTATAGAATGTTATACACTTACTTCGTGCTGCTTCGTGTGAGTGAACGACACGGTTCGGAGATTTAGCGGCTGAGTGTCGCCGTTGAGATGGCCAGAAAGCAAAGTTATTATCTTTCTTTGGCCGAGATGTCGACATCGTGTGGTGGTCTGCAGCTGCCAAGCCACATTTAAAAACTTGGTCTCACATTCAACAAGAGTGTTCCTCAAGTGCAATTGAATCGTCATAAATATACATTGTCGCGTCATAGACGAAAACAGCCAGAGCATTGTAGAAAATTAGTGTCATGCCTGGTGTACGGCCACACTGCAGAAAGTTCATTGAATTACAGAAAATAATAACGGTACCCCCACGCTGTCTGAAGCTGTGCAAAATGTAATAATTTATGTTCATCTGGAATTAGGCGAGACGCTCTGCGATGCAGCCGGCTACCTTGAAATTCTTTGTGTACCATGTTCTCAAACGCGATAACGGCACAGATGTTATTGTTAAAGGCACTTGGCATACCGACTGAACAGTCCCCGTAGTTGTGCCTCTGAATGTTTGCATGCAAACTCGAAATCGGTCTGCAAAATTTCAAGAAACTTATTCCCGACGTCCATCTCTGTAGGAACTAAACCAAATAACATGTAGCGTCGTAAAATGAGCGCTGGTATAACGTTTGGAAGGGACACATTTCCGTTAAAAACTTTCCATGTTGTGGGGTATGTAATGGCTCGCACCCCGCGGTTAAAAAACACTGTTCTAGATATTTATTTGTGATGACATGTACTGTGAAAGTTCAATCACAATTGTGTGGAGTCTTCACATTTTCATCAATGACTCCCCTCTACCTTTTCGGCGAGTAAAAGATCAATCTTGTCAAGATATTAGACTCCGAGCTGCTATTCATAAACTTAGTATTTCAACTTTCAATTCTTGTTAATTGCCACCCTATCCTACACAGAAGAGTCAGCAGCAAATTCTAACGTAAGTAGCATGATGTTTTTTATTTTGCATGTGCTGAGGGAATTGACACTGCCATTATGCGGATATATACTCAGATAACTCGCACTGGGTGGATATAAAAGTTTAGGAGCAAGCTCGAAGAAAGTGGCCCAAAAACATCGCCATTGCGAAAGGTGGATGTGGGATTACTTGGATGAAAGAGTTAAATTTGATTCACATTTCAATTGATGAACTAAATTGAAGAGCATAAGATACATGCGAAAGGAACAAAAATTTGTAAAGTTTTACAGCTACACAATTGAAAGCTGCCTCCTTTGGCACATTTTCCCATAATTTTTGCTTTGTTTTGAAAAAACATGAATTGCTTCGGAGCTTGTTTAAATGTGGTTCTAGAGTGGTACATAACATTTTAACTAAGCAATGGTGCAAAGCTCTAAAGGGGGTCGGTATCTCTAAAAAAGAGGGGCCCAAGGAAACTTCCTCGTTATCCTTTCCTAATGTCGATCCCTGAGCTTGCAATCTGTCTTGTTGGCAAAGCGCATGTGACTAAAATAAAACTAAATTTGAATGTTTTTCCATTAGGACTTCAAAATCCCATTAGGGCACAAGTTATTGCATTTTAAATAAATCCGTGATTTGTGCAAATTTACTTACGTTCTGTGCCAAGCTATCTTTGCATGTAGCTGAAGGTGTTCAATGAGTTTTGTAATAATGGGGTCACGACTGTGTTTACAGTTTAATCGGAGGTGTAGTGGGGCAGGAACGCGTGAAAACCGCGTTCTCACACCAATTTCAAGTAAGTTTGAAGCTGTTTTAAAATGGCTAGTTCTTTGGGCGCGTTTCCACACCTTTTTTGTTAGCACTACATTCCTGAGTGGAATTCCATTTTATATTTCAATGGAGTCAGTTAAATTTAGTAAAGTCTCATCAAACAATTTTATCGACGTTTGTTTAAAGCAACTACGAAGTTTTTACGGAATAAGTTGATCATAGCCAAAAGATCTTACGGATTGTCCCAAAACCCAAACATTTTTCAAACGTGTTGAAAGACTCTAGCGTTTACGTTTATCAGTTACATACGTGAAGTGATCGGGATCCACATCTTATATGCGCGAAAGGTTTGTAGCAGGCCTTCTTCGGAAGTCAGTGCCTCAGAGCAAAGTCGCTGCTCGGCCCCGGTGGTTGAACATGCTGTGTTGGTGTACATCTGAAGCGTGTAAATACAGTATAAGAAGCGCAATCGTAATGGGGGCTTCGATGACGTCTTGCTGAACTGCAATATTGGGTGCAGAAAGCATACTGCAGATCGTGCACTCATAGCATTGAGTGGTTTACTAGCGCTTTTGCAGGAAAGGTTTATGAGCAAATGGTGACATTGACCCAAAGTAGAAGCTTGGAACCTCACTATCGAAACTTTTAACTTGTCAACTCAATAAAAGCAGGCTTTTATTTGTCGGCTTAGTTCTGAACACAACTGTTCAGGAGAACACACCAGAAGCATGTACGTTTCATGGACGATGCTTTAAAAAGATGCGGCAATAAAAATATTTAGGTATTGAAACTCGGTTGTTGTTTCCTCCACCCCTAATAAAATTTCTGATTACGCGCCTGGTTGCACTGCTAGTATTTACCAAACGACCTTGTGGTTTGTTTCTCATTTGAGCCATGTGGTCTTGTGGTTATGAGTGAACTGACCAAATTAGAATTGATTAGTACAATTTTTCAGCATAATTATTTCTATACCCTGCTCAGGCAACCTCTAAACACAAACACCGTTGTCGTCTTTGCCCAAAATGTGCAGATTTTGTTTATTCGCTTCTACTGGACTAACTAACAGGTTTAGACGCGCGGGGGTTTGTACAACTTAGGACGTCGTCTCAAGCTCATCTGATCAGTAAAAACAACGTGCTACTTTTGGAAAAATTTTAATATGATAAAGAAAAACAATAATTTCCCGAAAAAGACTTTCCAAACAAACCGATTTTCCAAACAATCTGTGGGAAGTGCTCTTAACAGATGAACGAAAAAGTAAAGAAAAATCCAAAACTTCCGCCAATAGACGTCATTGGTGGTCGGTTTAAGGTTTAAATTGAATCTAACTGCAAGCTTGTGGTTCTATTTGCAATAAAAGTAAATTAGATTGAAACATGAATTTTTTCATTTTCATTGCAATTTTCAGCCATATAAGTCAGCCTTGCCCAAAATGGGCAATTTGTTTACGAATATCGGTCACATAAGGTAAATTTGCCTAAAAATGGTCAATGCTTTACGACAATTGTTGGGCAATCAGTTTGACTGCGGCACTCCTATTGACTTTCACGTCTCACATACAACACACAACCAAGTAATTGGACACATATACAGGAACGTAACTAGTGGGTCAGGGGGGGTTGCGAAACTTCCCTATCACGTTGTCCCCTGAAAAATGTGTTGGACATAGTTTAAAACTATTGGACATAATTCAAAAAATTTGGATCCCTGCCAAAATCGCGCCTCTGATTTCCCAAGCTGGTTACAAGCCTGCACATAGTGCTTCCAGAAAATCATCTTCTTCACAATGTTAACGCTCAAGTATGCTTTGCAATAAATTGCATGCAAACGCTTAACACTTTCCTCACAGGTGTACGTGTATATGAGTATTTCTAATGCCATGCCAACAGTTACCTAGTGGAGTACGAACTCCTGTTTTCACAGCAGGGTACCAGAGATTGCCTCCGGAGAACTCGAACTCGAGTGTGGCGAATCGGGATGCCAGAGGTTGATCAAAAGCAAACTCCAAATCACATGACTTTCACCGTTGGTATTCATAGCCAAAGTGGCGAATAAAAAAAACCGTGGCCAAAATGACCAAAACTTTCACCGTTGGTAGAATTGGACAAAAATGCCAATAAAAACCAAAACTTTCACCGTTGGTAGACTTGGACAAAAACGGCCAAGAAAAAATGTCAGACGTCCGTAGGAAAAGCTTATTTGGCGTTTGATTGTGTCAAAGTTCTTGTCCTCAATAAAATGGTTTGACCTTACACAACAAGGAGAAAGGCTTTTTTGGCTAACATGAAGTTCTAAGAACTTTCATTAGAAAAGGAGAAGTACAACTTTCATCATGTAGTCAACAAAATACTTTGACCTTTTACCACAAGTGCACGCACGAGGTGCAGCCCTCTCTGGCTAGCAAATCTGCTCCATTGCTAGCTTCGGTCAAAGGTACCTGGCGTGACTTGCTAGCTCACCTTCATGCACATTGCACAAAGTCCTTTTGCCCAAATTGGTCAAGGTTGCCTCAGGAGGGATGTTTGGGTAGGAATTTTGTTACACCTCGGGGAACCTGGGTCAATTTGGACAAATTGTCGTTTCCATGAAAAACTACAAACCTTGTGCAGGCTTCCATAGGAGGGCTGCCTGAAAGAGCGTCTACAAATGCAGCTACTGAAAGAACCAGCTTTCTATGTGAACGTCAACTAATTTTAAATATAAGTTGAAGAATCGTTTGCCCAAGCTGGGCAGAGATTACCTGAGGGGTGTATGAAGCTCAGCTTTCAGAATTAATGGGTTTGCATATTAAATGCAGTGGTAAGTGTCAGATATCTTGATATAGCGCCATAGGTGTAGGAGCAGGCACATTTTGGGGGTGCGAAGGAATGTTGCCTGGATTCTTTCAAACTTGCCCGAAAAATACTTCAAAATAAGTGACCTAAAAAAAGGCTCTTCATGTTCATACGGGCACCACATGATCTACAAAAAAAGCTTTTCATGTCAATTTGGGCGCCATTATTTTCAAATAAAAGCGTGTTGTGCGCCATTTTTGCTCCGATTTTCAGAAAGTTCTCAGATATTTTGCCCAGATCTTTGCTGTTGCACCCCCGCCTCCTACACCAGTGTATGGCACCATCGCATACACTACTGGTTGCTATGGTTGCATCACCACAATGGGCAGAGCCAGGGTGGCACTTGGGCCATCGTCACCAAAAACTATCAATTCCATAAGTGCCCCCATTTCACAAAAAGGTCGTACTACGCTGGAGTGAACATGGTAACTTCAACGAATGCAAACAATCGGTCCCTCGTTGTAACGACAACAGATCTGATGTTCTGGTGTTCAGGAAAATTTTTAAGCTTTGATGGTTTGACAAACTTCATGTTGGAAAGGATTTGATGTGGTTCTGAGGGTAGTTATGTTGATTTATCTTTGTTGGATTTAAATAAATGCTCACTACTTTTGCAAGATTCAAATTGCAACTGTGCAACAGCGTTGGGTGCCTATATTAGTTGTAAGTGTCAACGTTTCAGTTACAGATCCGCTACATGTGTTTTACATTAATTCGACCTAACAACTAAGCATCTCCATGATAAATGATAGCATCTCCAAATGACAGCAGCTCCGGTGTCGAGCGAAATTTCTAACCTCTGGGAAATTTCTGACCTGTTATTGTTTTTCAGATATTTTACTTCTCAGAATAAAGAAATAAAGTTTGGTAACTACTTTTTGATGTGTGTATGTGTAGTTAAAATATTTTGGCTAGATGTCAGGTACCCACAACAAGCTATAGTACGGGAATAACTTTAAACATTGAAAATTTTTGGTCTTTGACTTCATTTATTTACTTTTTCTCACCCTAACCCAAACCCTAACCCGACACACTTACCTAAACATAAGCACGAACCCCTAAGCCCTAATCATCCGTTTTCTCAGCGTATTTGATATGTACAATATTACTCTGCGCATGCGCACATTAGGTGAAGTCAGAAATTTCGCAGGTCAGAAATTTCGCTTGACACCGTCTCCACAGCTATGCTTGTGACCAGACCTGACGATCAGGGCTGGATTTATCTGATGCGAGGACCTCGGCTGATCCACTTATGAGGTCCCCCCTCCCATTGTTACGAGAGGAATATGGAAAAAGCGTTAATCAATTTGCGCAAAGCCGAAAATTACGACATTGACACTCTTTCAAGAAAGCTCAATAAAAATTTTCTAAATCTTTACCAGAGTGCACCGCGACCACTACATTTGTTGCCGCTTTCGACATTCAATGTGAAACCGTGCTGAATTGTGGAATCATGCCTACAAAGCCTATTGGTAAACCCGGCCCTACTGACGAGCAGATTTGGACAACCAAAATTTTATTTAGCTTTTTCAAATTAGAATCAACATTAGAGCTAACTCAACTGTCACAAATTAGATTAAAACCGAAATTAGCGGATTTGCGACAACCAGAAATTGAAATAAAATTAGAATTACGTTCACACAAATCCGCGTGTTAGTCGATAGGCAATATGACGTAATAATAATCAGTGGGAAGGCTACATAATTTGTACTGGAGCTGTGAACGAGTAAATAAATTGATCGAGTTTTCACTGTCTTCGCTGCTCAAGCGACAGGATGGCGATATGGCACTTGTGACCATTTTGTTGCACTTTCCTTTCACGAGGATATCCCTGTTTCATCTTCAAAAAGTGCCGTTGGACAAATTTCCATTTTTGGCATAACCGGAAATTGGAATTAGAATTAAAATTAGTGCACTGATGCTTTTAGCAAATCAGAGAAGAATGCGAATTACCGGAATTTCGCTCTTATTCATCAAATTAGGAAACAAGAATCATCTACTTGTCCAAGTCTACTGACGAGAGAGGGGAACAAGCGAGGCTGCATTCGGGATATTCAAAAAGCTTTGACAAGCCCGTGCCCATGCTTTCGAGAACAAGGTTGCAACTGTTCAATCTTATGCTGTGTTTTTAGAAGATTTCTTTGACCATAAAATTCAATCAATAAAATTCATGCAGATTTTTGCGAATGGTCAGGGAACATTTTTTCCTGTTTTTTTGCATTTTCTTTTACTACTGCAGTTGCTAACGTTCGAATGTGTTACTGCAATTTGGAATGTTGCAATAAAACAGTTTGAATGTTCAATCGCGACCGAATATTCAAAGTGGGAAGAGCTTCACGCGAAACGATTTAGAATCCAACCCTTTCTATACTCTACGATAGTTAATGATTTCTAAGATTCAAAGGTCCTGGGGTCAATTTCGTGACCTCAAAATTATAGGAAGTTTTCAGACGAGTCTAGAAACAAATATATGTGGGGACCGAGTCAGTTTTCGACGCCCCATTATTCCTTAACGCCATCTTAGCATCCATGCTGCCACGAACGGACTAGTTGGGGGCGCACAAACTGATTTCGTCCCCGGGTGCCGGAAACCCTAGTTACGCCACTGCCACCACCTCAGTTGCCTTTTTTAAGGTGTAGCAGCATGGCGGCTGCTACATGCAGCGCGCTAGGAATAACATCCCAAGTGGCACCAAAGCCATCGGAAGCTTCTTTGGCCAAGTGCTTTAGCGTGCAGGCGAAGCCTCTACAAAGGGCAGGGGGGCCACGACCATGAGCGTTGGAAGGATTTTTTCCAGAGGGGAGACACTAGGGGAGTTTTCTTAAATTTTTTTCAGGGGGGGCAAAAGTGGTTAAATTGATTTTTCCTACACGAAACTAAGAAAACAACCGTTTTTGCTGCATATTTCAAAATCCAGGGTGGCAGCCTCCCCTTCTAAGCCCATGTCATGTCCACTTCATACCTTGCACCCATGCGCCCCTTTCCTGGAGTCCCGGGAGGATGAAGTACGCACACTAAGTTTTCTGTAATCCAGTCCAAAATTATAGTCGCATTCCCCAACTGCAGCCGTGGAATAATTGGTGTTTGTCGTGACAAATAACAAAGTGCCCAAATATCTTTTTGATAAACGTTTGCCCAAGCTTTTAGCTGCTTTAGACAACTTTACTTTTGTTGTGATTTTCGTTTGTGTTGCATTATTTCCTGACTAGCATTATTTCATGCACACCAAGTGACATTGCAACAACGATACTGCAAAGTTTATGACAAGCGCATTGGCCGTATAGATTCCACTCAATACAACTATAGCAGGCCAGATGTAAGAAATGTTATAGTGTCTCACAGAAGCTCGGATATTAGACAAGAACCAGCGCAGCATGTTGCTGCGGGACGTGCATTGTGCATAAATCCGTTAAAGTCTAGTTAGAGAAACGCAGTCACTTGCAAAAAGATCCTCAGGACAGATGTGTAACACACAGCAGTCAGCAGAAGTTAAAATCGGCGCGCTACCGTTTTGCGACGTACGCTTACCGGCAGTTCACACATTAGTAATTTGCACAAACTCAATTGGGATTTCTTCATGTAATTTTGACTATCGAGCAATGCTGTTGTAACTTGTACTTCCTACAGCAGTTAATACAGATGACTTAATATTACTTGTGATCAGGGTCGTAACGAGGGGGCAAGGGGAGCGCAATTCCTCGGGTGCCGAATCACTATGAGAAGACAGAATATCACAACAATACTCTTTCTTCAATAGAGTACATTTGCTTCCGAAAGACCTCAGGTTCGAACATGGGGCGCCAAACTTGCTTCTTGTCCCGGTGCCATCTAACCTCGTTGCGCCCCTACTTCTGATGTCATACAACCACATACTTACCACCATGAAGCGCGAGGTTAGCAACCTTACAGTTACAGAAATTTGATATGTGCGACAGGAGGAAGTAAAAGCACTGCCGATTTAGTGTGTAAATATGTAAGCTAACTGCACGATCTTGACAGCAACGGACGAGCTCTAGCAGCGGTGCTTCGTTAACGGGATATTTATTCGTTAAAACTGCTTGGTCACCTTGTGTTTCGACTGCGGGATTACTTAAAAACTGCTGCAGTACAGTTGTGGCCGAAATAAACGTTCAGCAGCTGCAAGGCGCCTGATAACACGCATAAATAGTGATAACTAATATCTATAAACAGTGAAAACTAATCTTTATCCGCTATATGCGGAATTGCCTTCATTGCTCTTCCTCACTGACAATTCAGAATTTTACAGAGCCTTGCCTGTGTTTCGTCAGGGAAAAGTCAAGGAAACTGACAAATTACCTTGGATGCCGCAAGGAATCAAAGTAAGCAACAAGCTTCATGTTACGAATTAGATCAAATTCAGTGATCAGTGCGCCGAAAAACACTTCCCAGAGTCTGGACCAGCGATACCAACGAAGCAAAACTCACACATTTAGAATTCACAGAACATTTTGCTTATATGCATCAGCACCTTTGAGCTGGTCTACTCTCTGCACAAGATGCCGATCTACATTCTAGTATATGAACACTCCCCATTCGAATGTCACTGCCCGAGGAAACCACCACGCGGTACCCTGAACTTTGTTGGGATGTGTCTGACTTCAGACAGACAAGCCGAAGAAGAAATAGTGCAACCACTTCATGCAACTGTACATTTTAATTTGCAAAAAACAGCAAAAACAGCTTAAACAAAGTAAAGACGCAATTGAAGGCGAAGACAGTTGGCAACCAAACAATGTCCCTTGCTGCAATTACGTGAGAACGCAGCAGGAACTTCTGAATGGTTCTTCGATATTGAATTGATCGCAAAATATGCATGCTTGTTGCTTATTAGAGTTGGCGAAAAACATCAAACGCCCGTTTCCAAACTTTTGCAGCAAATATTTAATGAACTCCTCATTTAACTGATGGACCTTTATTCCAGTTGGGTTTTTCGTAAGCACTGCCACCCCGCCGAAATGCGCTATGTCACCCTCACTTTGCACACAAGACTCATGACTTATCACCTGATTCCCAGTTCGCAAATTTATCTTTATGCCATCATGCAAGCCTCCGGGCAACTCATTGCCACGAACATTGATGTTCAACTTCAGTGGAGCATCATCCAGTTCGTGTAGGCTGTAGCGAAGAACGAAGGAAATGACAACAAGCTCTTTAATTTTATCCGCTGGTAAGTAGTGGTAGTGTGTCGATTCGAGTGATTCCGGATGATGAATCGAGTATAAACCTTCATAAATGTGATTAATGGCTGACCGAGCATCTCTCCAAGGCGTAACCACTTTTGTGCAACTGCCCTCAGTTATCAAAACTTTGGTGATGCGACCAAATGTTTTACGACTGCCTTCCGGCATGAAGAAGGTGCGAGGTTTAGAGACTTGTTCTAACTTCCAAAAGTAACTGGACTCTTGAGACTCAAACGTTGGATTGAACAATATCATTGAATGAGGAGCCGCTTCACATGAATACATCCCAGTAAAACTATGAGTCTCCTTTTCAGAAGCCGTATCATGTTCCTGTGCCATCTGAAACAAGATTTCATTACTAGTAACCCTGAATAATTGCTACAAAACAAACTCTTCAGCTTCAACTCCAAATTATTACTATGATTTAATCCATACAATCGAGTACTTTTGTTCATCAGGTGATCGCGCTAAACTCACTGCATTTATCGCTGAATTACGGAAACAAGATCTTTATGTTCCATGACAGAAATCAGACAACGCCCAAAAGAAAGTATTTTGAAAGAGATCAAATAGCAATCTGGAACCTACCTCAAATTTAGTCTTTATGCAATAACTTGAAGTATTGACGCGTTTCAAAAACGTCGTTGAATCACCTTGTTATGCTCGTCACCAAATCTCAAACCAACACACTTTTGTCATAGACTAGCTTTACATCTGCGTCTGTCCAAGCATCTGTACTAATTGGTTCAGCGACGGCTTTTAAGGATTCGTGGCAAGGTTCTTTCAAAAAAAGCAGAAACGGCGCAGAGGAACGTGTCATCAACATACTTGCCTTGCACCTTGAGGCCAGTTCCATTCCAATTGCCTTAATCCGATCAATTTGATCTCAAGTCTTGAAGAACTGTTTTACAGAAACGAGCAATGAAAAATGCTTCGAAAAAGACCCATACATTACATAAAATTTCTTCATTTTGTTTACGTCATATTTATTCGTCCGTCGGTTATTGTTTCATATGACTCAGCTAATAAACATAAATAATCCAAGAAGCCAATAAGCAAAGAAACCAACTGTTAGCGGAAATTAGAAGGTTAGCTAGTTGTGAAAACGATTTTCGTTTAGACTTTGAGCCAACTGCTCACTGGATGACACAATCTAATTTCATGTGAACAATTGGAGGTATGGGAATAAAACAAAATTTTTCAAGGATATGCAACATTGAAATTACTTGAATAAACAATTGAAACCGGAAGTTATTTAAAATGATTGATTCAACAGATTATCCTATTTTTTCAACATCTACGCAGGAAAACACTGTTCGAAATTCAATATTTTAGATTCGTGTGACCAAGTCTGAAACATAAATGTCAGAATGAGTATCCAGTTTCTTTCTGTGGTTGCAGTGCTATGCTGAACTGCGCGTTTGATTCTATTGAAAATATGCGAAATTACTGTGTTTGTCAACTGTAAACTATTTGTCGGTGCATTCGACTAACAGAAAGTGAAGTCTGTTCGCCCAATTCAGCATCGCTGTAAGATTTCTTTCCTTTGTTTCTGTTGTGTTTTAGAAACAGTTTTCGATGACCAATCGCAGTTGACGTTTGGTGATTCATTTTTGACAAGTGTTTCTCTGATCATCTTCCGTTTCGTATGTTTTTTGATTTTGTCATTGTTAGGGTATAGCTAAAAACAAATAACACGTAAACCTATCTTGAAACGTAGTTCCAGTCTGTCATAGCTTAAATAAACATGATTTTATGAATTCGTAATGTTGATGAAAAAATTAAGTCGCAATTCCAACTGATCCTCTGTTGCTGTCGTCATCACGTCTTTATTTGGCGAACTCAAAACAATGAACATTGTTCAAATCACGTCTTATTCCTCACCTGCGTGTTCATTTCCTCTCATGTAAGTTTTCCTATGGGGATTGGGACAGGCTCGCAACCATTAAGTATTCTGCCAATTTTACCTTCAAATGGAAACTTAAGAAACACCTCCTACATGAAACAGATACATATGTTTTAGAAAAATTTCACTTTTCAAGAACTAAATGCTGAGAATTTCGTTAATTCGAAAAATGTCATATTCTTTGTTTCTTTTGTATCTTTACATTTTGTTTCTCGGTCTTTCCTGTGCACATCCCATTTTTTCGACATGAAATTATAATCCACATTTTTTGTTATTTTATTTTGTTTTCAATATAGCAATAATAATGATAACAATAATATTTTATATCGGACACCATATCATAGACACCATCAAACAACGTGGGAGCAAAAAATGGCTAGCCATGACGCATTACAGTATAGATGTTTGCACACGACCACACTGGTAAGCGCAAAGCATTTTAACAGCACTTCAACTGTAGCTTCATACACCCTTCATAATGCAAAGGACCCAGTAGTGTGAGGGAAATGAAGGTATTCTAACATCAAAACGTTGGGGAAAACAGTTATCAGAAAAAGAAAAAAATATAAGATAAGTTAGATGGGGGTGCACATTGGAGCACAGAGGCATGCAAACTATTCCGATCAAGGTTTCAAATACTTGCAACGCATTTATCATGAGATCGACAGCCAATTAATTTTCCTGAGTTTTGAAGCAGCGAACGGAAGGATTTTCGTTGTTATGCAAAAACAATATTGATAAGACGCGTACACTGGTCCAACGAATCAACAACTATATCAGTTGGTTCATTGCCATACCTGAGCGTTAAACAAGTGAGGAAAAACAAAAATTTGTGAAAAGCATCAGATATTTGAAGAGATCGGATGAAAAAGTTAGATGAAGATGCACAACGTTGCAAGAAGCGATATAGAATATTTCTTCAAAAGGCATCAAAAGTCGTGACACGATGGCTAACCTGGTGTGGGTGGACACTTACATTTCTGGGTTTGTAATGCATAATTCGGAAGGCATTGTTACGTGCAGCGCGTAAGCGCTTCATATAGGCCTATAGCCTGTGCGAACTTGCCCCACAATTGGCAACGTGCATTGACAAGCAATAGGCGCGAAAAAGAGCGTTTTTTACTGCAGGAGAGCACTGGTCGAATGTGCCTCGGAGCTTGCTTGCTGCATAGTACAGCGATTCCGCTTGTCTCTGAATATCATCATCAACCTTCGGTGAGGCATTTACCAACACACCAAGGTATTTCACTTGGTAAAAAGTTGTAGGCCTACACGTACACTGTTCAGAAAAACATTGAACAGGCTACTGAGGTAACCATGGTCGCATGCGGCAAAACGCAACTTGAACTGAGCGCTAGAAGATTTGTTGCCATGCGATTGTTACGCAATGAAGACCAACACTTGAACAATCCGCTAGCAATTTTCGCAACCTGCTTCTCCAACAGGGCTGTGGGTGTGAAACCGGAGCCAAAAACTTTCAGATGATGGACCCGGAACCTGAAATTTGGGTTCCAGTTTCACAGAGATAGTTTGTTTGGGCAAGCGGCTTATACAAATAATACAATGCTTTTTATGATTTTTTGGACCAAATTGTTCTGGAGCCGGAGGCACAAGCTTTCAGATGTTGGAGCCGGAGTCGAAAATTTGAGACACCTGGAGCCGGGACCTGAAATTTGATTATCGCCTCCACAGCCTTGCTCCGCAAGCAAAGGAGCAGACACGAGCGAACTGCAATCTCATCATAGCATGACCCCAGCACAGTGAACCTGGCTCTTGTGCAGTAGCGTCATACCAGAAAACAGTGGCAATTCTAAGGCGTGGCCTGAGTGGGCCATGGACCCCAGATTTTTGCTTGGCAACCCCCAGTTTTTTTCTTAATTTTCCGTTCAAGTTTGTTTTGTTGTCATATACAGCAGATAACTTTCGGCCAGCAATATTTTAAAAGATAACTTAGTAACCCTCTGGCCTGCATTCAATATTTTTCAAATGCATGATAAGCTGTGTTGCTGTTTTTGACGGTTGGGAAACTAGAGTTTTTTGACGATGTACACCAGTAGTTGCTCAGATCCTGCGTGAAATTTAGTCAGACCGCGTTCGTGGTGTTGAAAAATTCATTTCGAAACTAAGAAACGGTCGCAGAAATGGCAAGATTGATCTTTCGTGCATTTCAGTGTGAGATGTAACTGGGTTATATTACTTTCAGCAGATTGTTGCTGGTCCCAGTAGCAAAAGTTTTGTGGAAGCATTAAGAATTGGTTTCAGTTAATTTATGCGAATTTATCCTGGCTGCAACATTGCGGTCTGCTGCCTTGTGTAGCCTATATGACTTCTAAACATCTTACGTAAGTGGTGTTAGATTCATAAAACGATTGTAGTTTGACGCTGATGTCATTTTGATTAGCAGCGAACCGCAGAGTTGTAAATCGGGCCGGGCTTTTTGGGTCGGGCCGGTTTTCGGGCCGGTTTTCGGGCTTAAGTTTGTCAAAATGTTTCTGGCCGATTTCGGGCCTACATACAAAACTTTTTTATAACATTCAGAGCGACGATTTTTTTCTTTTGTGACTAACGTTTGTTGTGCTCACCGTGGTGACTTCCGTGAGTGAAGTGGTTGTGATTTTTCTTCAGCCAATTCTTTTTGCAAACACAGCTGCGTTCTTTTGTGCTCTGCTCGGATTAGCCTCACACTCCTTTTGAGACGGTGACAGTTTTGAGGAAATTAGCACGCCATGGCGATGCTTCGACGAGATCAATCACTCCCGCGAGTCTTGGAATGTTTCGAGAAACGATGGCCTACAAATTGGTTTTTGATGCCTATAGCGCTGTACTAGAAAGTTTCTTTTATGCCTACTAGAGGTGAGCGGATATTGATTTTTTAACTCCTGATCCATATCAGAAAAATTTTTTGAATATCCATATCCAATCCTTATCCGAAAATTTCTGAAATTTAGTATCCGATATCCATCCGTATCTGAATACGACACTGGTTAAACGAAACAACAAACAGGCAGTGGTTACAAGTCCACCAGTGGACCTTCATTTTTGAAAACTTATTCATCCATCGTCTGTAACATGACACTAATCCATGATAAGTGTGCAGTAGGCTGGACTACGCTTGGTAGAATCTTACTGTAGTAATCCTAAACCTAACACTTATTAATCCTAAGCCACATATCTGACCACAAAAGCTTGGAAACTTATGAAAAAAGTAAATAAAAACAACTACCATGAAAAGTGCAACCACTGCAACCAAAACGAATGGTACCTGTCACTATCTGATTATGGCAAGAATCAGCACAAAACCCATTCACACAGCAAGACACGTCTACCTGACTACCATGGAGGTGCTGCTAATGTGACAAACTCAGCATTTTATTCTAACTGTGTCACTGCCAGCGGACCTATAGCCACTTCCAAATAAAAACACCCTGTCATTGTGTGACCCAAACCATAAAAATAACATCACATGTTGTGCACTTTCAATCTGAAAAACACAATATTAGTGTGTACTATGCCACTAGAGGCAGAGCTCTGCTGTGATCGTTTTTCCATTTGTACTGTAGTGTATCTGGCTTTGTCCACCTATAGCAGTGATTTCGTGGCACTAGTAGTTAGTACGCTGAACCCGATCCAAAGGGATTTCCTGCTGTGCGAGTGGTTGTCGTTAGGGCTCTCAGCATTGTTGTTTAGACGGGGCTGATAGAGACAACTCTTTCATGGGAAAATTTTTAATGTAAGCTACAGCACTTTTTTATTAGGTTTTGAAAACCAGACACAGGTTTACAATTTGGGTTAGGGTTTTTGGTTATATGGCAAAGAAGATCCGCTAATCCAAGGATATAGTCCTTCTCATGTGACCAATTCCACTTGCATCAGCTAATTGCAAAAGAGCTCCAGAATTCAATCAATTGGCAAAATAAAGAAAATATATTTTGTAACACTGAGAGTAGATCACAGTATAAAATATAGTAAAACTACGTAGCTTACCAAAACTACAAACTCAAACTGTCTTTTAGCAAAGGTTTGCTGCATAAAACTTGAAGTAGATTGCTTAAAATTCTCTAACCAAAAAAATCCAGTTTAAACACTGAAACAGACCAGGGGTGACAAACAGGTTGATCGCAAACAGGTTGATTATTAGGGAGCTTGTCAATTCAATGCAAAATCTATCGCACTTGATTTTGCATTGAATTGACAAGCTCCCTAATAGAAACACTTTACAATCAATATTCCAGAAAGTACATAAAAACGATCCATCAATTGGTTGGTCACGTACATTCATTGGTGCCTCTTGTGATGGCTGACCACAGGCTAGCTCGGCAGATGCCGCGAAGGATTTGGAATACGTTTTTCGATTATTGCGTGGCAATCGTGACATAGGTTTAACAGACACTTTGCCTTCTGTCTGTGCATCACATGCTAAGGCGGTGGTACACTGCATTTGCACATGTAATACTCAATTTTGGCATTTTTTTATTTGTGACTATATTACCAACTGGTCGATCACGAGTTATCAAGAAATTTTCTAGTTGATCCCAGTCGAAGACAAGTTGGCCACCCCTGAAATAGTATTGCCTACGCAACACACGCATATATGCCACTCAGCACAACAAAACAAAGCAGCATACCAGCAATATAAGAGCGGCTTACAACTTTCACCTTGCCGGAAAAACAATCTACGATGAAGTAACACGAATTATCATCGATTGTGATGAGTGCAGTACATACTGACAAAACCATTTTGATTTTTTGTGAATATATAAATGATAGCAAACAATACAACAGCACCATCATTTGTGACATCTTGAATCAACCTCCAAAGATGAGCGGACTGTCATATTTTTCGATCCAGATCCAGTCCTGAATTTTTAAAATTCCGTCCAAATCCAACCACAGTCAAACTTTTTTGAAATTAAAAGTCCACGTCCAAATAAAGTCCAATAAAATTACCAAAATACAGCTTTTTAATAACAAATATCACGCAATTCGTTTCGATTAACTCAGTCCAAATCCGGTCCTGATCCTAAATTTACGAAGCAATTTACAGTCCGGATCCAATCCAGATTTTAAAAAATTCGGCATAGTCCGGATCCAGCCCACTCCAAGTCCAGTCCAATGCTCATCTGTGTCACCCTCTGGAAAATTTTGTTATAGAAATCAAACAAATATCCTGATCCTGCACTGATCCAATTTTTTCCAAAATGAATATCCAAATCCAATCCTGATCCAAAAAAATCGCAAGTAACCTGCAGGATATCCAATTCTGATCATGTCCATGCTCACCTCTGATGCCTACAGCGACATGGTGGATAGTTTCATTTTGTCTTGAGACACATTACATTCTGCAGCATTATCGTTGACAAACAAGCTAAAGTTGTGCTTGTTTAAGCCAATGTTTTGGTCAAGGTGTGATAAAACCGTGCACTTGCAGGTATACCCACACACTAGGCCTACGGTTTTTGATATTCTGCAGTTGCGTTTATCTTAACTCAGGATTTCTTAGGATCGACTCAGTATTTGGCCATAGACAGATCCGTTCCCCAGCTGTAGGTTTGTTAGTCAGTGCGGAATTAGCGTGGCGATCTGGAATTTCCGACCCGACCATAGCCAGTAGCGAGAAATCGCTCCAAGTGACTCGTAAGTTCGTGACTACGGTTTTAACCCTACCCACACATGTCCTGCGACCTCATAGAATTGTGTACGGATTTTCTATAATGATTCACAAGCAATTCATTAGCGTATTTCAGCTCATTGCCCCGGAGGTCAAATATTTCACTCAGATAAACACTTGAAATTTTAATTTAATTTGTTTGCTTGTAAGCAGACACGAAGTCCATAGTACGAACACACACACTCTGCAGAACGCAGGTTGATAAAAACAGACAATACAGAACGTAGTACAAAACATTGAAGCCGGCGAAATCACAGGGTTACAGACACTTTTTGCAACTGCATTGAAGACAGAACCATAGGGTTACAGACACATTCTTAACACTATTGTTAGCTAAAACGTAACACTTGTTACAGCAC
>Ga0210059_1006388_pt1 | contig 18906 bp, 11 predicted proteins | sample Ectturendosymbi2_FD_188042 | JGI IMG/M metagenome (GOLD analysis project Ga0210059, IMG submission 188042) | Ecteinascidia turbinata endosymbiont from Florida, USA - Sample 2 (SPAdes) (version 2) | ecosystem: Host-associated > Tunicates > Ascidians > Unclassified | place: Key West, Florida... | reverse complement strand
TGTTCATTGCCGTTCCCTGGATGGAGGTGTTAAGTCGTTGAGGTGGCTGAATATATCTGAAAGGTAGCCTATGCCAGAGACATAATGAACTCATTTTCAAGGTGCTCTGCTATGCCACTACCTCCGTGTCTCAAAAACTGTTCGATTCTTTGCGCAGCTCACGAACACGAATAAGCACTCGAACACAGGATAGCAACGGTACTTTCGTGTAGTAAAGAAGAACATTGTGTTGAGCTTAAACTTCGTTACAAAAAACTTTGAACAGGCCGTGATTCAAGGCTTGGCTTCTGACAAAGTTTGCTGCACTCACAACAATCGACAACACATTTTTAAAAATTTCAGGGCGTGTATGCCTAAAAATGTTGGTGCTTCGTACCCCCTGTTGCGGTGTTTGGTACCCCCAAGGGGTACGTATACCCCGGTTAAGAACCACTGGTTTAAACGATTAGTGGAAGCAAAATGCGATGTAGGCAATTTGAAACAGCCAAAAGAAATTTGTTCAACTTTGCCACATAAAATTTTTGCAGTTTTCACGTATATTAGAAATATTCATGGTAGCCAAAGACCAGTGGTTGAAATGCGTTACAATAGTTATGGAATAGTGCAGCGCTACATTGTGTGTCACAAAATTTAAACCGGCTGACAACGAGGCATGCAATCGTGTGTTCGGGAAATGGATTTTCAGTCGATGTGATAATTCATGCATAGAAACGAAAGTTCGTTTACTGTTCGGTAGATACATGATTCGCAATGCGAATTGAGACTAAACACATCCCACTACATCATACGAGAGTCTAATGCGATCGATTCGTAGTGAACGCAACAAAAAGCAAACTAAGTAAGAGATGACAGCGATATCTAATTAAACTACTTACGCAGCAACAGCGTTATAGAATCAATGCTCTTGGTTAATGCACACCAACAAAAAAAGGAAGCAACAAACAAGTTATCTAGTACTCGAGCAGCACATTTTTATTCTGGTCTATAAAAAGTGTCAAACACAGTTTATTGTTTCATTCTAAACGAGTTTGTGACCATATTGCTACTGCATTGTATTTCAGCATTTTTGGTACCTGAGTTTGAACGTGCTTCTAATAAGACAAGCTTCCGAGTTCTAGTTTGTCTCGTAGTATACGGATGCACATCTGTGATGAGCTTGAAATAATCGTTAAATGTAGCCGGTAGCTGAGATTTATTGTATTTATACATGAAGCGTCCCGGTTCAAGACTGTAAATATCTTTTATTTGCAGAATTTTCTGCGTTTTATAAATGCTAATAGTCGCTCTTTTAGATGCGTTCAAATATCTCATCGCGCGATTTAAAACAACCGATATTGGTTGTAGATCGGGGGTCGGCAAACACCGGGCCGCGACCCGGTGCCAGTCTGTGAAGAAATTGTTACCGGGCTCTGCGGAATCAAGGCCAAATTGGTCCAAAAGAGTGCAACGACTGACATACAGAACACACTGCGGGTGCCACTGACAGTGCCGGATTTACCTATAGGCTATATAGGCTTAACACTAGGACCTCAAGATCCAAGGGGCCTCAGAAAACTGTGGTACGCATAGACTCAATGGCCGGTATATGATTATTTAGATTAAACTTCGTCAAAAATTTATGTCTTAATTATTGTTCATTTTATTCAACTTTCGTGGTGATAACGCCAAGTCTTCCAACGAGTTTCCATGAATCTCAATATGACCGTTGGTCAAGCTGCATGCCAATTATTGTGTCGATATACTCAAAGCACGCTGGCTGGGTCCTGCGTGTGCTGAATCGTACCGATTGTTACCGTGTGACTCTATAAAAAGAACTTGTGGCTGCTCATGTTTGAAATGCACCTGATCAGTGGCACAACTGACACGGGTGGCAGGGGTGGAACTGTCTTCCCCTGCCAAGCTAAATGTAAAAACCCGGCCCCTACCCAGCTTGTATGTCGGTATTTACTGTTCTTTTGGATTGAATAGATTGTTGTTTTTTTGCGTTTTTGGAGTGTTTTCCGGTGATTTCGGGTTTTTGTATAGCCGTTCAATGCTGGATTTTCTATTGTTTCTCCAACTATTTTCTGAGTGTTAGCCGGTGGGCTCCCTTCAGATAAGTCTTCCCGTGGCTCAAATCTCTAGTTACGTCACTGCACCTGATCAAAGCAAGGTTGTATTGCAGATAAGAGCTATGTGTAGGGCTGGCAGCAGTATCCTATAATAAAAGCATAGTTATTTCTTAGGTGACTGAGCAATACAGTAGTTTTGTCAGCGTTTGTATCGCGTAAAGTTCGATTGGTACTTTTAGATGTGACTTTTTCCATTTTGAATTTTCTTCAGTAAAGTCATTCAGAAATGAGATTGCTATTAAATACTTGCGCAAGTTTGTACTGCTTCCATGCTAAGCAAATCAGAGAAGATCTTGATGAGCTTGAATAGATTAGCAAGCAAAAGTCACTTTGGCAACTGGCAACCACAGAACTCTCCCCAAAGAAACAAAGAATAGGAAACAGCTAGAAAATGACAAAAGCTTGTTTGGGTCTGATGCCTTAGATTAGTAATTCTAAGTTTATGCAACCATCCTGAGGTTTATTCCTTAGCTTGATGGTCACTAACTGCTCAGGCGAAAGATCCTTTTCAAGATTCAAAAGAATTAGAAATGAATTGAACAGTCGCAATGTTCCAGGAAAGGTTGTCCAAAGTGACAAACTTAGGCAAACAAATTGTAATGAATTCTTAGATAATTTTGTTATGAAGAAGGCCAGGACAAAACCTTTAACTGTTTACTGCGTTATGTTCAGCCTTACTTGTTTCGATGATTGTAGACAACAATTACAACCATTTGGGTGCGTTTAATGTGACGTAGGCCTATTTTGCTCGTGTGTGTGAGATTTTTACAGCCGTGGGCGTGGTAAGCCAGTTGCAACGTGGTCCTCATGCTGTGCTTCAAAGTCTTTATGTCGCCATACATACTATATAGGTGCAGTGTGTTTGCTTTTTTTTAACACAAGTAAGAAAAAACAGATGTGATTCTTATAAAAAACGTAGACCATGTGTTGTGTCAAATATTTCAATTGTGGCGATTTCGGTTGGTTTGCCTGTGGCAGTTAATAATCCTGTTCCCGCCAACCAAGTAGGATTTCAACAATTCCGTGCAATTCAATACTTTTGCGTTGAAGGCAGCAACAAACGCAGAGATAGTGGGATCTCCAGTATTGGTTTAGAATTTTTTACTAACCGTACTTTCAGAGGGTCATTTTCGGATTTTGGCAAATAGATTTAACGCTTTCTATTTTTTCCTCGCAACAATGGGAGAGGGGTCCTCACAAGTGGATTAGTATAGGGCCTCGCATCAGTTAAATCCGGCCCTGGTCGGAACATCTTATTGCGGCAAAGCAAGCCCAGATCTCTCACAGAACCAGTGCCATGGTGATCAGGACTAGTGCTAGGAACTGCGGGGCCTAATTAGAAAATTGATGGCGGGGCCCCCACTCCATACATAGTAAAAGATCGTATATATTTTTATTTTGTGTGGTATGTGCGTCTTTGAAACCAAAAAAATAAATACTTGATATACTCACATTTTGAAAGACTATGAACGCCTTATTAATTATTTTTTAAAATACCAAACATAACAATTACAGTTATAATGCTCATAGACACGTCTTTTAGAAAAATATTTTTCAGGCTTTTTTATTTGCAAAGTCTCTGAATATATTTTCAAGGTCATTGCTTTTAACAATGGATATTTGCTGCAGACAACATTGCCAAATTGTTTAGTCTCTCTTGTGAAATTTTTGATCTTAAGTATGTTTTGACTAGTTTTAAAACATTTTTTCACTTATGCAACTGTTACAGGCATTGTTAAGTAAATCCTCAAAGCAATAAAAACGTTAAAAAATGCTGTAAATCGATGTCTGCCAGCAGGTATTCAAACAGAGTGTGAGGCATAAAGATCCTGGAAGGAAGAAAGTTTTCAAAGCTTCAAGTTTATATTTTCAAAGGTTCAAAGTTTATCAGCCAATAGTTAGCATCAACGACGTCATTCATTCTTTTAGTAACTACGTCTCCATCAGAACTCTGTTTTATTGTGATAACTGTGAAAGTTGATTCAAGTTCTGCTGTATGTTTTGATTCAAGTTCTGCTGTATGTTCCCCTATTGTTTTTTACATACTTTGAAAGTTATTTAGAAATCCAAATGATTTCACATGGCCTCTACGTTGTTCAAATGTACGCTATATGGACTGAATTGCTTGGTTTAGCACTAAGTTGGAGCACTGATTAGTTGTTGAATCTACTTGTTGATAATGCACTGGTTGTGTTCTTGCTAAAAAGTTTGCAGTAAAATCTATAAAAAGCTTCCTCTGACAGTGAAACTCTGAAAAACGCAATCTTTTTTCATTTCTTGGAAAGCTGTTCACTGGAATATTTAGAGGATCTTTATTGTTGAATAATCTCTTACATTTTTATTTATATGTGCTTATCAACTAATTGGTTCATCATACATTTGAATTATAACTACACTCGCGGATGATCTATCTTTGTTTGGGTTTAATTTTTTAGGTGATACGTAAGCTTTCTGCTATTTGGCACCATCGTTTGATGCATTGATCATCTTCAATTTGGATTGGATTTAGATTTGAAAAACATAAATCCGTTCATCTCTATTAGCATCTACCGGGATAGAAACAAAACAACGCTATGATAAAAACACAACGCACGTTTTAAGTTGTGGCCTAGTATACTTTTCTGAGAATAACTCTGCCGCTGCTGGCACGGGGCCCTTTGCGGCGCGGGGCCCAATTTGATGAAATCGGTCAAATAGGCTTAAAACCGGCCCTGATGATAATTTACGGGTTGCAATAAATTTGAATGTGCCAAAATTTGCATTATTTTAATGAGGACCGGTCCGAACAATGATGTCAGACTGAAATCGGTCCGCTGTGCGAAGAAGGTTGCCGACCCCTGCTGTGCATGACATGAAGCTGCTTTTCCCAGGCAGTACTTCCTTATTGCATTCGAATTTATTAGTCTATGATACAACCTTGCAAGTGTTTGGTTTCTCACATAATGTTTAACTTTTGCACGTTACGCCAACATAATTGGGTATAGTATAACATAACCTTTAACAATTCTCTTTCCACGTAAGTTTCTCGTCTACGATAGATTAAGGTACTTGTAGCTCAAAGCTCTTTCAATATGATTGCCGGTTGCGTTTATTTTAAAGAAATTAACATGCTAAATCTGCATTAACATGTTTGAATTTTGGTCGCTTTAGTCACCAGTCGTCGTAAGTTCACAAATGAACGTTGAGGCCCAATTAATTGGTGGTCTACGTTGGGCTTCAGTTGGAGTCTGTGATGAAACAAAGTGTCTGAATTAGGGCAGGAAATGTGAATGGATTGAACATAATGACGTTTAAGAACTTTTTAGTCCTTGACACTTTTCTCATCAAAATAAGTGAAAATACAAAGTTGGGCAAAATTGCTACATGCCACACCAGTTTTCCTGAACGGCGTAAGTGTACGAAGTTTGCCGACGAAGTCAAATATCGAAGGATTTTTTCCAGGGGGGTCACCAGGGGATTTGTCCAAAAATTTTTTAGGGGCGGGCTAGAAGTGGTGAAATTTGTTTTTTCCCACTCGAAACTAAGAAAGCAGTTTTTCTTGCTGAAATTTTCAAAATCCAGGGGAAACGGCTCCCCTGCCCCCCCCCTTCCGACGCCCATATCTTGGTGTATTTCTTGATGCCTCACTGAAGTACGATGAACAAAATCGCCTTAACAACATTATCAAACAATGACTCTCAGAGGCAAGCGATCTCAAAAGCGTTGTTTTTCAGTGTTCTGTGATTAAAAACACTGTTTCGTACCTACCGTATGCCAATGCAAGCCTTCCAATTGCGGTGCAAGTACATTCAGTCTAGTATTAAACGTCTCAAAGCTCTCTACAACCATGTATCGAACTTCGTGTTAAATCCATAGGAATGTAAGTGTTCGCCCGCATCAAGTTACTTATTTGGTCGGGACAATTCGTGCCTTGATTAGAAAAAATTTGTATGCTTTTATTATAACATCAAACGCCACATCGTATGCTCCAAAAATGTTACAAAGTAGTAGCATATCGTTTTTTTCACAGATTTGCGTTTTTCGAGGCCGTGCGGAAGATTTGGTGGGGTTTGTTCATATTTCAATGTCCGGCATTATGAAGGCATCAACCGATGTGACGATGAACGTTTCAACCTACGCTGGGTGTTACCCGGTAAGACCGCTGCCCCACAGTGATGTGTTTAGCATTTGAGCTTGTCATTCAAACCAATCTTTTTTGCTTCCTGCGTAGGCGAAATAAATATTCTGTGACTGTGCAAGGATTTCTTTCGATAGACAGACTTTTGCTTCTTTGATTGAAGTTTGGTTGTTTCCAGAATGCGTGTAAGGGCATCTGTGAAAGCTTCTTACTATTAAAGCAATAACTGGCCACAATCAATTAGGAGCATGTATACCTGCGTTAGCAGTTACTTTTACTTATTTATATGGTATCTTAGAACAGATCTCGAAAGCGCAAAAGTGTACTGCAAATACATTTTTGATATGAAAATGCATAAAGCTGGTTGTTGGTTAGGAAGACACACAACAATTTTCTCATTCGATTCCCAAAGCCGGGTTTGAAAATTTTGTATCCCAGTTGCGCATGCTTAAATTAGTTGAACATTTCTGCTTCTCGATCGGCGGTGGGCATTTTTTGATGCGTGTGTATCTTTTTGGGGATATTCTGTCTATGGAAAGAAATCCTTTCTGAGCAAAAGGATATTCATGATTTCTCCTGTTGATTGATACTTCCAGTCAATACGACAGTGTACCCCACACTCTACGTAGAAGCAATTTTGGTTTACTTCCAAGCAATTTTCTCAACTAATGTTGCTCAAGCACATTAGAGCTCAGCCTGGGGGTAAATTGAGCAATTATCTGGACATCAAAATTTGCAAAAACCTGAGGTCGGGGTGAAGGTATTAGTTGTTTGCAGCTGTGGCGTAAATTGTTGACATTTCGCTTCCACACAAATTTAATAATTATTGCGGCCCTAATTTTACAATGACTTGTAACGATCATGACGTGAGCTAAGAACCACGAAAAAATTGTAGGTTGAAAACAGCTGAAAATGTGAAAATACAGAATTTTGTTTTATACCTCTCCAAAATGAATATTTTGAGCTTTCAATGAAAATTGAATTTCAACTCGTCTAAGTTTTTTCTACGTTCCTGTCGTCTTTCAAAAATCTGTATTTGCACATAAGTGGACAAAGTTAAAAACTATCCGGTAACCACCATGACTTTTTGCAGGTTTTCCCAAGGTCTTCATTTATTGCTGGCTGCCCAGTCGGTTGCGTCACACCTCACTGCGTCAAGCCTTGGACCGAAACAACAGATGGTAGTGGCTTTCGTTCGAGGGAAATTGTGTGCAGCGATCACCTAACTTTGGATAGCATTGCTGATGACAATGCGGAAATGGTCAAGAAAGGTGTTGTCAGCGAGCGCTCAAGCAACCGCGTAATTGACTCCGATGGGTGTGAGAAGCCGCGAACGGCGAGAAACTTCAGAAAATACGGCAAAGTTGTTACTGCTTGCCAAACACTCAAACGATTGGGACAATCTCGCAAACCGCCTAATCGGCCGGCTGCACCGGTCACTGTAAGCCTACATAGCGAACCAAAATTACCAGGATCTACCTCTTCCTCATCTTCGGTTGAGATGGACTTCGGCAGCAGCGCAAATAGCACCGCAAGCGAATCTGAACCAATGTCAGTCACTCCACCGAACGATTTTAACGTTGGACGACCTTCGAATGGACATTTAACGCTGCGGAGTTTGTCTCTCATTGCGGCTAAAGTTCGTCCGAACCTTAAGCGAGCACGCAGAAGTTTTACCGTTGGGGAGTCGTGGAGATGGGGTTCGTCTGCGCAGCCGCCGGTGCCGAAGTTTCGTCGGTCGGAGGAAATCATCCCAACGAATTTTCGAACAAACTTTTACCAAACGAGCAATGGTGAGCAGCTGAAGAGTGACTCGTTTCTCGTCAGCAGCAACGGCGCTGTTTCATCCTCAGCCATCGACGCTTTAAAAAAAAGTGAGAACAACGCTGGCCAACACGGCTCAGTCCTTTCACGTGCGACAGTGCCACACGTGGCACGCCGGCCACTTTGTCCTCCGCAAAGAAGTCTATCTGTACCTGCGGAGAAGTCGGATAGTTTATCCGTCGGCTATCCGAGTTCTGTTGATAATAAAAATTCTCTAAAACCGTGCGCAAAAACCGTTACGGTTTCGAAAGCTTCTCATCCCGAGACCCATCATCTTGCAACAGACACTCTCAGGAAAATGCCTGACGTGATTTCCAAAAAAAGTAAGACAAATGGAAATAAAGGAAACGGGAAAAGTTTTAATAAATGGCTAAACTTGTCTGGAAAAGTCACTAGTCGCCACAAAGCGCCCATGGTCAAATCTTCTCTGTCTTTTCCTCCAGTTGAGAATATGCAACCCGACTCGGAGCCAGACAATGTTTATGAAGTGCTTTCGAGATTGAAAAAGATGTCGATGCAGAAAGTCGGTGAAAAAAGCGGTAAAAATCAAGCGCCAACTGACAAGTTATCTCAAGACGAGAACTTTTCGGATTTCAAGGCCATATCTGCGCCGCACACCTCTGTTTCTGAAATTTCATCATGCGACACAGCCGTGGCAAACAGATGTTGCAGCACAAAAAAGACCCAAGCATGCGATTTCACCAGAACGGAAGGCAGCTGCAATGTCACCAGCACTTTGAAGGGCACTGCTCCAAAGCAAACTCGAGTTCCACGTTCACCGCAACGTGATCTGGATAACTGCAAATTAACTGAAAAGCCGAATTCCAGAAACTTTCCAGTGGCAAAAACTGCTGCCAAAAATACGCAGTTAATCCGATCGGAAAACAGTGACGAGGAATACATATCATGTACAGAACAAGTTCGTTCAACGTCTTCATCCACTACGTCGTCGTACTCAAACCTATGAGGTGATATGAACGAGTCTTTTTGGAAAGACATTTGTCCCTTTTATCCATTCCAGTCAGTTGAAATACAAAGTTGTGTGTTGAGAGACGCAGTTTCATATTTTTACTTGTTTTAGGTCAGTGGCGCCAACTGTGCTTGCTTGCGCCGTGGAGTCACGCGGTACTTCCGTAGTGAATGCTGCATCGTTAGCGAGTTAACGAAAACACCGCGCGTGTGTCGTTTTCTTATCCCCGCTCATGCAGGAGGCTAGAGAAACGGCGAGTATCGTTTTTCACGTTTTCGGTATGACAAGATCGGGAACCGAACCCTGCTTACCCGCTTTAGTGGGGCGTGCTCAAGGGACTATGCCATTAGCCGGTGTTGAGAATTGCATTTACTCCACAATATTTAATTATGTTTTGCATGCACGAAAGAGAGAAATTTATTTTATAACACGTTCCTTCCTGCACGATCTACAAGAGAAATGCTGTTGACATTTATTTACAGAACTATTTTAGAAGTTGTGAAAGCGGGGAGAAAAGATTAGGCTTATTCATACATTTATGTGAATCAAATCATGAAATAACAGAAATTTCATGAAAAGGACAACGAACAAAACACTAAAGGGCAGAAAAATTAATTGCATTGCTATTAAATAATAAAATGATGAAAATAAACAAAGACCTAAGGAATTTTTCAAATTGGTGCGTGAGCTGAATATTTGAGACACAAAGGGTTAGCGAAAGTCTATGGGTGAAGTACTCGGTCAGCCCTATTGTTGGCATAAGTCTTTACTGAACAAAAGACGTCTCAAGTGAAGAGGATAAATGATGTGAAAAAATGCAATAATTGAACATTACACTGAAGTTAGCAACAACACAAAGGGTGAAAAGGCTTAGGATGGTGAGCACTGAGCACTTGGAAGGGAGAAGGGCACTACAGAAAGAAAGTGCACAATATACAAACTTGGCCTATAGATAAAGGGAACAAACATATGCATACTGACAAGAGACTAGGAAATTTTAGTATTGTTTTCCAAATGAAAAGGATGAAGAAGATTTTCACATGTTCAGCAATTTCAGAGTAAGTGTTTGATCTGGGCTGTAGGAAACAACAGATTTTCTATTACAATACCTCAGGCTTTAATTTACTCTTAACTTTAGGCAAGAACAGTAACGCAGTAAGCTGAAAGAAAAAACAAAACGATTTGAACCAGGGCTGTGGAGCCCGAACCCAAATTTCAAACTCCGGCCCTGGCTCCAGCTCCAGACATCTGAAAATTTTGGCTCCAGCTCCAACATCTAAAAATTTTTGGCTCCGGCTTTGAAATGATTTGGTCCGGTGAAAAATGAAAAATATGGTATTATTTATGCAACTGTATTATTACACTAGCACAGATGAGATGTTGCGAAATGATATATATGACTGATAGTGGGACATATGGAAAAAAGTTTGAGAACCCCTGATTTACTCACAGCACGCACCAGTGCTGTGGAATCGGATACTAAATTTCAGGTTCCGGCTTCGCCTCCGGCATCTAAAAGTATTCGGCTTCGTTTCCAACTCCAGTCATCCAAAATTGTTTGTGTTCCAGCTCCAGAACCCTGATTTTAACTACACACTCGACTGAATAGATGGGACGAGGAACGTATACACTATAGACCAGGGCTACTCAAATGGCGGATCGCTGTCCAAATCCGGACCTTTGGATGGCGAGGCCCTGACCTCGTCAGCCGCTCAAAGTTGTGTTCTGCAGAAAAGTTTCATACCAAAATCTAGCGTTTTTATCCGTGCTTCTGAGCCATTAACTCGTTGTCAACTGTATAATTGTCGATCAAGTTGTTGTTTCGCTATCTTGCAGAGCACACATGAGTTGCTCTTTTCATTCTGGTTCAAAACAATTGTTTCCTCATAATTGTTTAAAATCGCTTGTCATTGCAATGCCTATCCTGGTAAAAACAATAGAAGCAAGGCAAAAAATGGTGATGAAGCCATTTCCTTGCCTTAATTGAATTTCATTGTTTGTTAATAATAACAATAATGAAATTCAAAGTTGTTGCTTTAGTGAAGCGTTTGCGCATCAATATTGGCACATAGGCCGCTCCAACAATTCATGAGTGGCTGGAAACTTGGATTTTTGTCTGACGTTACGTCGCACCTCAACGACTTGAATGTTTAACTACGAGGAGTAAAACATATAATTTTTATTTGATTCGTGCTTTTCAGAAAAAGTTAGAAATTTGTAAACATGTTATTCAAACTGAGCTTAATCATTTTCCGAGACTTTTTATGCAAAATAAGGGCAAAAATGATACCATGTATGTTCAGTTTATTGAGAAGTTGATTATCAACTTTGCGGTACGATTTGGCAGCCTTTCTCTTCGAAAACAGTTGTAGTTTCTTGGAAACGCTTTTTCGTGACAGACATTCTAGAATTATCAACTGAGGAAAAAGACATGGAAATGGTTGGACACAGCGGAGTTTTGAACGGGCCTCCTTTTGAAGCATGGACCTGACCCGAAACTACAAGCCCAAACCCGGCCTGATCCCAACATTTATTTTTGAAGCCCAATATAGTCCCTGAAAAGCCAAATATAACGCGTGAGTGAAGATACGCGCAACTGAGGGATTCTGGTGGTTTAGCAAAGTAAACATGACTAAATATTTCGCAAGCAATCATTTTTGTATTGGAGATTTGTTCAACTCCACTGCTTTGACACTAACTGGCGACATAAGTGTCCATTGCTGCGAAACAATTATGTATGCAGGCCCGAAATAGCCTGAAACATTTTGACAATCTTAAGCCGGAACCCGGCCCGAGAAATCCGGCCCGACTTACAACTCTGGGACACTGCCAAAATTCAACTGGAGCTATTCAATATTCCCTCAAGGGTGGGCAACTGCGCAATACCACGAGACCATTTGCACAGTGAAATCTCATTCTCGCGCACTTGCAACAATCCAAAACATTGGAAAAGTACAAAAACAAAAATAAGCTATTTGAATTATATGGGTGCTTTGTTTGTATTTTGATAAGATTTTATACTTATTCTAATAATTGAAAAAGTTTGTAATTCATTCAGAATTCCGTTAACTAAATTATTCATGTTTACTGAAATAAACTTGTGCTCGGTTTAAAATTTTCTTAGATGGAACACTGGAACTAATTCAATTCCGAGAGAACGTCTCTGTAAAAAATATTTTGTGATTGCACATCTGGCAATTAACCTTTTGGTAAAAGGAAGGATCTCCAAAAACTTTCCCACTCTTCGCAAATTAGCAGTGTAAGTTCTCATTGTTTTGGTCTACCTACTTGCGTTAGTCTGCGTTTTCAAATATGATCTTCGTAAAGAACAAGCTTTACATCTGCATGACAAATGAAATCCTTCACCATAGCCTTTGACTTGCTGTCACTACCTTGGAACCAAAATGCTAGCAAGATGTAGAAATGCCATTTCTCCATAGGCGTACGAGAAGGCATTTTACTAGGGGGGCGGAAAAAATTTGCCCTGAAAATAGCAACTTGCCCTGACAATAAACAATTTGCCGTGAAACTAACTTTTTTTGTTTCAGGGCAAATTGAAAAACAGATTTTGTTTTGAAAAAAACAGAGTTTTCTGAAAAAAAACCTGAAAAACAGAGTTGCCCTGAAATTTTTCTACTTTATTGAAATATTTTTTATCGTTCAGGATTTTTGAGCAACTTGCGCTTGCCCTGAAAACAGGATTTACCCAGAAAATTTTCAAGTCGGGAGGGGATGCCGTCCTTCCCGCCTCGTACGCCTATGCATTTCTCCCATCATATTATATTCTCATTTCTTGTTTTTTGTTAGAAGAATCGAAGACATGCTACATTTGTATGATTTCATGGGAGTGACCGGACCTCAACAAGTTTTTACTTTTGTATCTGGACATTTGCTTGAAATAATGGAGTGCCCTGCTATACACTATACCGACAAAACACGTTCTGCGCGGGAAACAAGTAGAGAACAAGGGAACAATGGACATGGTTGACCTATAGGCTTTAAAAAATGACAAAAATCACGAGTGCGAGTTTTGTTTAGTGCTTTAAAATCACGGAGATAACAAATGTGACTTGAAAAACTGTGAAATAACGTCTGTGGCAGAAATAATCAAATTGTTTTATTGAATGACAGTTCTATTGCTGTGGGATATCTGCGGTTATCGTTTCCTTGAGAATCAATAACAGCTTTCCCTAAATGGCAAAACCAGGTAATGGTTTTGTTAAATAGCAATCAAAAGGTACACAAAACCCAAGGTCAGCCGGAACGAAGTTAACTCTTAATCAAACGATGCATATTTCGGGTTCAATACAAAAATTAAGCAAGGGAAGCGAAACGAGCAACCCCAATCAGTTTGACAGTAAATGAAGTATTATGCGCGTAGGGAATATCCTTGTCGAAATTCTGTACTTGAAAAAAATTGCCTGTTGGTGATATTAAGCAATGCTGGTGTTTGGTTCCCAAAAAAATTGAAGTTTTTAGTCCCACCTTTAGGTGGTTCTGGAACGTTTTGTGCGAACCAAGGAAATGAATCATAAAAATTGTTAACATTTTGAAATTCATAAGGTAGGCCTCTGCAATGCTTGCATCCTGTCTCTGATCTTTGGCGAAGTAAAAGCTTCGAAAAGCGAACGCCTAGAATGTTGGTCCCTTCGATTTTTAGAATATCGGTTTCAGAATTTTAAAAAGTACACGTTATTTACAAAAGTCTATCAATACGATGAGTTATGTATTTTAAGACATGGAAAGTGGGTTTCGTTCGTTTTTTATTACTGGATGGACATCATTGCTTTAGCCAAGGGGTGGGCGATTAATTTGTCTCGTGGGGGGGGGAACTTTGAGAAGGTCGCGTTGAGCGGAGGGCCATACTTCCAGAGGAAATAGAAGCAAGTCGATAGTCATAGTAGCAAGTCTCGTTTCAGGTTAGCCTCAGCACTAACATTTACTGTGATAAATTGGAAGAAATATTAGATTTAAAGATTTTTCCTTAATGCTTCCGCGGGCCACTGAAAACGATGTGGCGGGCCACATTTGGCGGGCCGCTAATTGCCCACCCCTGCTTTAGCCCATTTATGCGCTTTGAGTCTCATGGGGTGCATAAAGCGTTTGGTAATTTTGACAGTTCAGCTGCTGTCAATATTTTCTCGCTGCGATATCGGAAAAACCTGACGCCCTGACGATAGAAAATCTTATCTCATGCACCGTTACTCCAATGATATTTTAGAGCAGTAGTTCTTAACTGGGGAACGTCAAGAAATTTCCAGGTGGGCGCGAGGCATGCTCTGGTCCAGGGCTTCTCAAACTTTTTGTTCTGCGACCCATTTTCAAAAAGTTTTTTCCAGGCGACCCCTTGATGGATAGTCGAGATATCAATGATACATGCAGACGTCCCATTAGTTAACAAAAACATTTATATCTGGTTTTTCAAGCCGATTTGTTTCGCGACCCCAAAATTATATTTCGCGACCACAAATGGGGTCGCGAACCATCGTTTGAGAAGCCCTGCTCTAGTCTACAACATGGGAAGTTTTTGAACGGGAATGCGTACCTTCCAAACGTTACGACAGTGCTAATTTTACGCCGCTAAATGATATTTGGTTTAGTTCCTGCAGGGATGGAAGTCAGGGTTAAGATTCTTGAAATTCTGCAGGCCGAATTCGAGTCTGCATCAAACATTCAGGAGCGCAACTAGAGGAACTGTTTAGTGGGCATGACAAATCACTTTAGCAATAACTTCTGTACCGTTATCGCATTTGAGAATAGCACGGTGCACATATAATTTCAAGGTAGCCATCTGCATCGCAGAGCGGCTCGCCTAATTCCAGATGAAAATGAATGTATACACTTTGCCCAACTCCACTCAGCGTGGGATACCGGTATGGCTTTCTGTATTTCGACGAGCTTTCTGCATGATACTAATTTTCTACAGTACCCCCGCCGTGTTCTTCTGTGATGCGACAATGTATATTTATGACGATCCAACTGCACTTGAGCCACACTGTTGTTGAATGTGAGACTAGGTTTATGCAGCTTGGCAGCTACAGGCCACCATGCGATGTCAACTTCTCAGCCAAGGTAAGATAGTAGCTCTGCTTTCTGGCCATCCCAATGGCGACACTCAGCTGCTTAATCTTGGAGTTGTGTCTTTCACTCACACTGAGCGGCGCGGAGTAAGTGTTTAACCAACGGCGACACTCAGCTGCTTAATCTCGGAGTTGTGTCTTTCACTCACACTGAGCGGCGCGGAGTAAGTGTTTAAGTTTACAAATAAAAATAACAATTCTGTTTGAATATCCAGTTTATGCGATTAACCGTACTATGTTTCTCACGTGTGAATGGCTTTGGTTTGAGATTCTGGAATCTTATGCGAAAACGCGGTTTAGTCAGAGTAATCTGTATTCACTCTGCGAAGTAGTGTGCGGTTGCAAAGTTATGCAGAGTGAATAAAACAAACAAAGAGTTTGCAAAAGTTCGCGTAAGTCTAAAACAAGCAACTGCAACACATTAAGCATGAGGGCTAGAGTGGGAAACATGCATATCTGTGAGTACCGGTAAATATTGCGCAATGTCGCTTAAAAGAAAGCGTTTTCTATCTAATGCTGCAAAATAAGGATGCACCAAATATTGGCCAAAAATTGTCAAGTAATCAGTGGCCTATAATTTTGGGTGCAGGGCTGTAACCGCGGCGAGCGAGTGTTAGTAATCATCAGGTTCAATGCAACATTCCTACTTTTGAGGCCTTATTGTGAAAAAACTATGTACCTTTCTTGAACGATGCAGAAAGTCTAACAACGTGTGGTTGCGAGCTTTAATGCAGCCAGATTGTTTATATTCGCCCTTGTTTATCGAACACTACAACCGCATTTTACTTTGCGACTGAGCGCTCGGACGTTACAGTGCTTGTTTGAGGGCGTGTGCATATGCTACAATACTTTCGCCCTTAATTGGCCTTGACCAGGGTTGGACTCAGTGTCCTACTCTGGATGTAGTCATGAGCATCGAAAGGGGGGCAGGGGGGGCCAAGTCCCCCCTGGATTTTGAAATTATTAGCAAAAAAACGTTGGTTTTTCAATTTCGAGGGGTAAAAACCAAATTTCACCACTTTTGTCCCCCCCCTGGAAAAGATTTTGGGAAAACCCCTACTGGTCCTCCCCTGGAAAAAATCCTTCCGACGCCCATGAATGTAGTGTTGTATCAAGTGTTACGGGTTAATGGTAATGGTTTATTGTTTCATATGACTCAGCTAATAAGCAAAAGCAATAAAAAAGCCATCGCATACTAGGTAAACCAACCGTCGGTGAACATTAGAGCAAATGAAAATACAATGGCATAACAGCTGATCAGTGTAAACAAAGAGTGGTACTGTGTCATATAAGATTGGTGAAGGACCATGACGGTCATCTAGTCAACCAACCCTGTTTATCACTTTTTGAAAAGTGTTGAAAAACAACAGTTGGGGATCAAATAAGCACAGTTAGGAAAATAAACAAAAAAACACGAGCATGGTGAAGAAAACGTACAGACAAAAGCGCATGCATATGTACACAGATGAGTGAATCGAAATTGATTGAAGGAATTTGGTGTGATTAAGAATACGTTTGAACAAAATATAAAAAGAAAATAAGGCAACAAAAACTAACTAATTAATGAGGTACAAATGAAAAACAAAGCAAAACAGAAAAAACTATGGAGTGCACTTTCATGCCGGAAAAAAGTTGGATGTGCACAGAAAAAAAAAATACAAAAAAGTAAATATGCATAAAAATAAACAGAATTATAAAATACCAGAATTGGCAGTATTTTGTTCTAGATAAGTGAAGTATTGCTAGAGTTCATAATTGTGTATCTTTTTCATGTAGGAGGTGTTTTCCTCAGTTTCCATTTAAAGGTAAAAGTGGTTGAAGACTTAATATCGTCTGGTAATGAAGCCCACACTTCTGGGCCAACAAATGTAAGGGAACGTTTTCCTGAGGAAGAGTTAACTCTAGGTGGAAACAGGTGGTTAGAGGTTGATAGTCTTGTGGAATGGGAATGAATTGAGCTGAGTGGAATAAAATAGTCATCAAAATGGTTTGGATGCAGTTTGTTGTAATAGGAGTGCATGAATTTACGTACTGATCAGGTATATAGTTTGGGAAGGCATAAGATATTTAAGTGCTGGAAAAGTTTCTTCTAGAGATAGAGATGCCGTGTTAGTCGGTCTTATTAGTTTTATAGCTGTATTTTGGAGCTTAATGAGAGGCTGAATGTTGCGTTTGAAGCACTGTGTGTGTTTGTACTCTATGGACAGACTGTGTGTGTGTTTGTACTCTATGGACATCATGTCCAGTGCTGTATCAGCCCAATTCTGCCCCCCCCCCAAAATCTTTACAAGGGACCCCCCTAATGGTGATTTATAAAAAAACGTTTTCGACGTTATGCTACATCTCGAGGCCGAATGGCCTTCAAAACAAAATATTCTAAGTACAGACACAATTTTGTCAGAACCAGGCTTGTAGCCAGGTTTTAAGGTTTGGATGGGCAAAATACATTTTTGTGGGGGAAATATTCTAATATTTATCATATGTTTGAAACAAATTTTTCTGAGCACAACAAAATTTGGGGTGCATAAAAAAGATTTTTGGGTAACTGCCCCCGAATGTCCCACCGTGTCTGCGGGCCTGGGCAGAACCGTTGCCAGAAAGTCTTCCATTGGGGGCCTTCATGTTTGTGCAGGGGGGTTAGACATTCTGAAAATTTATTTTTAATTCACAACATGAACAGCATTTGCCGGTTGTGCAAATTAATTATAAATATTTTCCCGCAAATACCAATAATAGGCTTGCAGTTTCCGACTAAAAATTTTTGAACCAGCTTAACAAAAGGAATTGAGTCGTATATCATTGTCATTTAATTGACGGTGATCATTTAGAAATGTCGTAATGAAATGCAAATGTAAGAAAACTTTGCAGGAAATCAGAATCAATCCTACCTTTCAGTTATCAAAACATTATTACCGAAGGAGTAAACATGAGACTTGTCAAAGCATGTGCGCTGCGATGAACGTTTTCTTTCATTAGCGCAAATTGATAAACTTTTCCATGAGCTGAAGTGAAATATGCTTATAAAGCGTGTGTATTGGGCTTTTTACTGGCCGAAACACGCATGCGTAAACCTTGCTGATGTCTGGACTGTTAATCTCCTGGTGCATGGCACATGTTTCGATTAATAATATTTTGTATCTCAAATTGACCATAAATGTTAACAATTATAGACTAAGGCCTTCGTGGACGCAACGGTTAACATCCATAACCCACTAACTGCACTATAGTCTCTTCTAACTACACAATTAACTCCATCTGGCTGTCTGAACAGCAGGCTGCGCAAATGTGTAATTTTGGTCGTAAGCACCAAAGGTATCTTGCTGCAATGCAGTGCAAAATAAGGGAAGACTACCTGGGCTAAGCATAGTAGCCTATATTTTTTGACCACAATCACTACACAAAACACGTTGATCAAGTAGAAGTCTGACTTCTTGACTACACAACTAGGCATGTAGGCAGGGTCGGATAAATGAACGCGAGGCCCATCAGGGCAAAGTCGTGACCGCGATGCCCCGACACACTTAGCGCAAGTGCGTAGTTCGCTCCTTTCCTGCAGAGGCAGGTTGCGAAAGTTGCTAGCGGAGTGTTGTACTCTTGGTCTTTATTACGTAACAATAACACGGCAATAAATCTTCAAATGTTCACTTCAAATTATGGGAGTAGGCGTTTTGGCGCATGGGACCAGGGCTCCCTCTGAGGGTTTTTTCCACCCAGATCTGTTTTGTAAGTCGACCTGCGGGTCTAGGTTATTATGAAAAATCGCGTGATATCTGCGTTTTTTGAAGTGATAAACTCATCATCAAC
>Ga0210059_1006387_pt1 | contig 18907 bp, 13 predicted proteins | sample Ectturendosymbi2_FD_188042 | JGI IMG/M metagenome (GOLD analysis project Ga0210059, IMG submission 188042) | Ecteinascidia turbinata endosymbiont from Florida, USA - Sample 2 (SPAdes) (version 2) | ecosystem: Host-associated > Tunicates > Ascidians > Unclassified | place: Key West, Florida... | reverse complement strand
AATTAGTTTATGATGTATAAGGGCAAGGCAACATGTTTGAACGTCAACGACAATGACAACTGAATTGAATGAATCCTGTGTTCGGGAAATGTGGGTTGCCAGCACCATCTAAAAATCCTAATAACGCTTTTCAGCAAGATATTTAAAAACCCAAGATACCAGTCTAATAGTATGTGCGAACTGCCTCCAAAAGAGCCTAATATTGAAAACAAAGCCAAACAATTTTTTTTGACGCCAACTGCCTCTAAAAAAAGCCAAATTTGTGAAATATGGCATCAAAAAAGCCAATCTGACAACCCAGATCACCACATGTTGCCTACTTCCCATAATGCATGTCACGTCTTTCTTGTTAAACAGCAATCATGCCTGCTGCCTTGTCATGCACATTACACCTAAAAATACTTACTATATGTCATGCATGATACATCAACAACAGCCCTGGTTTCCAGTTTGTCTTACATGCTTACAAGCTATGATAGTTTCATGCTCATATCATAATCACCACTTTTTGGTGTGTAAATAGTTTTCTAATAAAACTTGACAAGTGTAGTTAGTGAACTTGATTTGGGAAAAAATGCAGTGACCAGGAACGCTCAGTGTTATGCAAACAATGAACTGTCTATTGCTGTCATAGATTTAGGTTTGCCCAAACAGATGATTTTCAAAAGTAGCCTAAAAATCTGCATTCATTCAATTTAAATGATGACATGAAAGAGAGAAAAGCATACTTCAAGCTACTTTCAAAAAATGTTGAGGCATACTTTCTGTTGTTTTGGAGATCACAGTTAAATTACCTTAATCCAAGCAATAGCCTTTGTAAAATAGAAAAACTACCGCATATATGTTCTGCTTTCACTGTAAATTGTCTAAAAAATATTGCTTTGATTTAGGGAAAAGGTTTCATGCAATTCTTTTTGTTTTATAAGCTGTTGGGGCAATTTTAGGAATGGCAGAAAATCAGTGGACAGTTGAAGGTTCTGATCTCATTTATATTATGAAAGTAGGTATACCAAAATTTTTGGATCATAAGCCACACTTAAAAACCTTTAATTTTCTAAAAAATCAATAGTGCACCTTATAATGTGGTGCGCTTAATGTATGAATCTGGTTGTTCTTTCTCACCTAGAACCAATTTTATGTGGTGAACAATGCTATGCTATTTATTTAATGCTAGTTACAGCTTAACTACGTGGCGTTCGTGTTCGATTTCGAAGGCTGCCTTTAGCCACATGACGGTTTTGTCCACTGTCTTGAGAGAGGCTTTCGCATGCATTGAAAATCACATTTTTGTGAACAGACCATCGTGTTACGTAATAAGCCAACAACAATTGCAGTGAGCAGCGCATGTAGTTCCATGATTAGCTAGCACACAAAGGGTTAATGTTGAAGGCGAAGCACATATCGTATTACTCTGCAAGGCTCCTGACAACACTGATGCACACTGAATCAAACAACAATGTTGGGAGTCATTGTGAAAGAGTTGAATAAAGTTTGACTTATCTGAGTTTTACTTCATTTAATGCACCTTGCAATCCAGTGCACCAGATGAAAATAGAACAGCTAGCATTCAATCGTTGATACTGCGCCTTATAATTCGATGTGCTTTGTGGCCCGAAAAATACAGTAATTTTATAGGTAAATATTTGGTTATAGCCACAATTATTTTGCCAAAATTATGAAAGTATCTACCAAACCATGCCACAAAGACTAACCCATCTGCTACTTGATTTTGATTGAGTGTGTTCTTGCAACTGTTAAGGATTGCTTGCTTTCAGCATTGCTTGTTTCAAAACAATGTGTGGTTATTATATTGTTCATTAAGTTTTCAAATCAGTTTGCATGCCTAGTAATTTTCATATTTGTGATTATTGAGATTGGTGTTTCTGACAAGTTATCTTGATGTTCATTCTTATTTTTCTGGCTTTGGCGAAAAATTGTGTTTTGTTCTAGATTTCAGTTGGGAAGTGCAGAGGCTGGCCTTATTTCAAGTTGTTATGACATCGCACAATGTGTTTGTCTACTATTTGTCACGTACCTTGGTGAACGTGGACACAAACCACAGTGGCTTGGATGGGGTTTTGTAACTATGGGAATCGGAAGCATTATTTTTTCCCTTCCAAGGTTCATTGCACCCCTATATGAAATCCAAACTGCCAGTCAGGGTAAATGCAATGCCACGGTTGACAGCTCTTGTAGTGATGTTGGACTAAGAAGCTTCAGGTAATGATATGCTAGAATTTATTTGTGTCATATCAGGTATATACTATAATGTAATCTTCATCATCCACGGCAGGTGCCAAGCAATTATGCTGTAAATCTAGATCAACTTGTGTGTGGTTATTTACAAAACTGGTCCAGCTATTCATATTTGGTGGGGAAAATTAGTTGTGCTGTGGTCATTAGCAGTTTCTTTTATTATTTTGAAGTTGAGGAAAACACTTACGATATTTATAAGATGAAACTAATTTATTGCCAAATGTGAGTAGTTGAATTGCTTTTATAAATATAAACACTAAAATTGAAAGTCATATTATTAAACTAATGTTAAGAAGTTGAGCTGATATTTAAACACTCTACCATTATTTGTCTTCTAGAAATTTATTACTGTATATTTTTGGTAACTAAAGTGAACATGATTTTGATACGCATGTTCTGAATCAAAACTATGATGGCAAATGTTATTCTTTTCTGTAGATTCGCATTTTATGTAGCACAACTTGTTATTGGTTGTGGTGCAACATCTCTTTACACACTTGGTGTCACTTACCTTGATGAAAATGTGAAGCAAGTTAAGTCATCTCTTTATCATGGTACGATATGTTTGTGTGTTATGTATAAATTATTTTGCAAAAAATGTGAACTTTGCTAGAAACCTTTAAAGAAGGTACAGCCATTTATTTTAACGCCTTTGCTGCCAGGACAGCTCAATTGAACCTTGGTTTCTAGCGTCTCTTAGCAACTCCATAACTTGCCAGGTGATTGTGCTAGGGAGTGGTTCAAACCCTAAAAAGATGCGGCGAGTCTTCTAGTTGCACTGAAAAAATTTTTGGTTTTGTGTTTCGGGTCTTTGTGAGTGACGTCATAAGTGGGGTAGGTTTTTGGCCAGTTTGGCTCAGGTTTGGCCCTGGACCCAAACCACTAGATGGAAATATTTCACTCACGTTTTTATTTGAAACTAGGCTAGAATCCATGTTTTGAGCCTATGACTTTCTAGGGTTCAGGGTTCAAAAGTTGCCTAAAAACAACAAAAATCCCGTAATTAGATAATTGATTAATTTGTTGTTTTTAGGCCAAACTTTTGAACCAGAAAGGCTAGAAAGCTAATCAAAGTATCAAAAGACTCAGAATCTAGCCTAGTTTCCAATTAAGTCAAAAAATTATATATAGTGGTTGGGGCCCAAGGCCAGGTAACCCAAGCCAAAATGGCCAAAAACCTACCCCACTTGTGATGTCACCCACAAGAAACCCAAAACCGAAAATTTAATTTTCATTGCAAGCTAGAAGACTTGCTGCATCTTTTGAGGGTTTGAACAGCTCTCTAGCACAATTGCCTGCAAAGTGGCAAGAAAATAGTGGCTAATGTGGGAGCTCAAAGTACAAGTATAGCATACACCGGCAGCGAATGTGTTAAGTGACAATATGTATGTCACTCTTACGGCTAAAATCAGGTTACATGTGCTTGTCTGGTTACCCACACTATAACTGCATAAAGATTGCTTCTCCAAGGTTGTTTCAACATTTGATGAATTCACAAGAAAGTATTGTTAGGCGTTGGTGTATGATTAACCTTTTTTGATAGAGTAACAAAATTGAATTAACACACTTACTCATAGTGTCAACTTGTATTCGACTAAAGAAGAAAGCTCATTTGCAAAGCTTGAGTTGTATAGTTAGCACCTCATAAGTTATAGTATTAGCACTTAACCACGTATTTCAAGTTTCAACATGTATTCAAGTTGCTTTTTAGTAGAATTCTGATGCTATCACACTTCATCTATAGTAACTTTTCACCTAATCATCTGTTTTTCATTTTGCAGGTATTTATTATACTTTCTCTATAGTTGGTCCAGGAATTGGTTTTCTGCTTGGTGGAGCTTTTTTGAAATACTTCACTTTGCTTGGAACTGAGTATGTTTGGTTTGTTTGCTGCAAAATGTTACTGTAGCAAAAGTGATGTGCAACAACATTTATCATAGCTCAGGGTTTTAAAACTTTAAACTGCATTAAGTGTTTGAATCAAGTAAGCTTATGAAAAGTTGCTCATAAAATTCAGACTGACTATAACATATAGTTTGCACAGTGGTTTTAATTTTTTGACACAGATTGACATTCTTTTGCCATAGAGCTGCATCACCTTGATTATGTTTATGCTAATGCAGGGGTTCCCAACCTTTTTTACTCCTGCACCCCTAAAAACATTTGTTCAGACCTTGAACCCTCTATAATTTATAATCAAGAACTATCTGTCAAAATGGAAAATGGAAGGCGCTGAATACTGTCTTTATGCTAACGGTGAGAACGTCTTGCCTGACTAGTTAAAACTGTTGAAATGATGGTAAGATCACCTAAGATCACCTGACTTGTCAGTCCTACACATGAATACTAGAAGCATGATTGCTCACAATAATACTGTGAAACTAGACGAAATTAATTTGCTGTCATATGCTTAACTGAAACTTGGTTAAAAAACTCGATCGATGCAAACCCCATTCGTCTTATTGGTTACCGCGATCCTTTTCGCTTAGATCGCAATCGGCATGGTGGTGGTGTTTTAGCTTACGTTAAAAATGACATTTATTGTGCTCACCGCTTCGACTTCGAATCACCTGACGTAGAAATATTGTGGCTTGAACTCAAAACTGTAAATGCCCGTAGTCTATACCCGGCGGTGTGTTATCTTCCACCAAATACCACCTCTTCTTCAAGTAAATGTTTATTGAGTCTGTGTCCACTGTTATCGAGTCGCTTCTAGTTGATCCTTATTGCTGTGTCCTGCTTATTGGTGATTTTAACGATCATTCTGTTGGGAAACCTATTCAGCTTCAGACCAACCTTTTTCGTACTTTGTCAGCTTACGGCCTTCAGCAATTAATTGACATTCCTACTCGCGAATGCAAGATTCTTGATTGGTTTCTAACCAATGTACCCTCCGCTGTACTCTCTCATGGTATTTTAGATCCTATCAGCAACTTAGATCACAATCCCATATTTATTAAATTTAACTTTTCACTTCAGCGGTGTTCAGCTTCTAAACCATTTATTGTATGGGATTATGCCAAAGGAAATTTTTCAGACTTGAATAATGCTCTCTATGCAACTCCCTGGGAATTTATTATCATGAACTCACCCAATGTTGACTTCTCAATATTACGGACGTTATTAATCACACTCTTAAAACCTTCATTCCTACGAAGATTATTTACGCTTCTAAAAGAAATAAACCTTGGTTTAATCACGAGCTTAAAACTTTAATTCTTAAGCGAACTCGATACTACAAACGTTGGCGTAAAAACAACAATATTTAACTACAAACGTCTATATAACAAACTTAGAAACCTGATCCAACGCAAAATCAAATTGGCTAAACAAAGTTATAACATGAGCTATATAAATAAACTAAACACCACTTATACATCTCATGCCGATTACTGGAGCCTTTTGAATCACTACTGGAAACCATACAAAAGATGCATCTACCCAATAACCCTAAATGGAAAACCTGTGCAAGATGAATGTGTGAAGTGCAATCTATTCAATGAATATTTTGCTTCAATTTCCGATTCTGCTGCTTATGATACAGGTAAATTGCCACCATTCCACTTTCTTACTGATCATCGATTACTCCCTCCAACCTTTGATCCATTTCCAGTATTTCGTGTTTTAAATAGTCTACAACCTAATATATGCAAAGGCTTTGACAATTTGCCCAATCGAATCCTAAAAATTTGCAGCCAATCGCTCGCTACTCCTTTCAGTCTTCTTTTTAATCTAATTTTGTCTTCAGAGGTATTCCCTACATCTTGGAAGACTGCTACTGTAACTCCAATCCATCAGGCCGCTCCTCAAACAGTTGTTCAAAACTACCGTCTAGTTGCGTTGTTGCCTTCTCTTTCAAAAGTGTTCGAAAAACTTCTTCATAAGCATGTTCATTGCTACCTAGAAAACCATAACCTGTTAAAACCTAACAACTGTGGCTTTCGGAAAAAAACATTCTACCTTAACTTCATTGCTGGGTACCTGTCACAGTTTGTACCAAGCCTACGATTCAAATCTTGTCTTCAAGAATAGTTTTCCTCGACATATCTGATGTTTTTGATCATGTTGATCATACTTGCTTAATCTTTAAATTGCAACAACTTGGGATTGTAGGCTGTCTCTTAAACCTTCTAACCTCTTCCGTCGTTCTTCTGGACCGTACCTGGTCATATCTTAAGTATACCAATTGCGGTGTTCCCCAAGGATCTGTTTTGGGGCCTCTGTTATTTTTAATCTATGTTAATGACATTGCTACAAATAAAGCATCTGTCTCTCTGTTTGCAGATGACACTGCCCTGTTTTATTCAGATAAGTGTCCTGGCCACTTGCATAGTGTGCCTACTCAAGACCTCTGCACGTTGCACAATTGGTCTAAGCTTTGGAATGTTACTTTCAACCCAAAAAAATCTGCGGTTATGACCATATCTAAGCACAGGAATGATCACCCCCCTTTATTATTTAATAATGCCCACCTCTCGGAAACAGATACACATAAACATTTAGGCTTACTATTTCACCACAGCCTCTCTTGGCACACTCATATTATACACTTACATCACAAAGTGATGACCAAAATTAACCGTCTTCGTTCATTCGTCAATCTTGTGCCTCGCCATGCTCTCCTCATGATATATAAAACGAACATATTACCGGTATTTCACTATGGTAGTATTACCTACGACAACTTTTCTGTTTATGACAGTCGAATGTTAGACAAAGCACAACTCTCCGCTGCTAAAATAATACTAGGTTGTCTTAAAACTACATACTACAACGATGTACTAGCCGATCTAAACCTCGCAAGCTTACATTTACGCAGAGAAATATCTCTGCTTTGTTATGTATCCAAATTAATTTTTGGTATGGTACCCTGCCCCTTTCCTGCCAGTTCTTTCAGATCGTTCAAAGAATTTGTTCTGTATGCTTTACGTCACAACCAAAATGTTCAAAACCACTTTTAAAAAATCCTTGGCTTATAACTTCTTCCTGCGCAAGGCCTCCAGCTTGTGGAACTCTCTACCACTGTAAATCAAATCTTCAGCCAGCCACTCCATCTTCATGAAACGTTTAAATTCCCATTATCACATATCAAAAAAAGTACTCATCATTTGTTAGGGCTCAGTCCCCATATGACTTCCATTCATTGTATGCTTCGCTTCAGCCATAGTCCGTTAAATATCAGTAAAAACAACTATCGTGTATGTGGTGAAATGGATACTGTTGACGTGTATATAGTTGGGCCACTGGCCGCAACAATACCGAATTACACCTATTCTTCCACTGTAGCGTTCACTGCGCAGCACGAACGGCACTTCATAATAAAGTTCATGATATTCTGAGCGAAACCGACTTTGCTGAACGATTTGAACGATTGGGTCATACCTATTTGTTGCGCTTATATCTATATGGTGTGCCTGATGCGCCCACTTCCGTTTTAGTAGCTATTTTTAAAGCTGTTGACGAATTTCTGAAATGCTGTAATAGATTCAAGTAAAACAGTGTGTTCGTTTTTTGCGTATTATTTGTGTGTTTTTTTGGAGTTTACTTGTGCTGTATTTTGAAAGCTCGACGTGACACGACAAAATTGGACCAATCAGGCTACCGCCTGTAGCAAGATTGTCGTTAAATAAATGTAATCTTTCAAAAGTTTAGAAAGGAATTCAAATTTATAAGAAAATCAAACATGTGGACAAGAAAGGATAACACACATTAACATTTGAATATACTATACAAAAATAATCACTTGCTTGAAATATGTACAAAATAATAGAATCAAAAGGCTGACTTCAAAAAGTTTGTTAATGTAATTAAGTTCAATGACTCTTTTTTGCCTGTTTCCTGCTTATGAGTTACAATTGATTCACCTCAGAACTGTTTAATAAGAATGATGAAATGCAGAATCCACTCATATATACACGAAATCGCTTTTAATTGCAATTGCAACAAAATGTTCTTTTTTGTCCCAAAAAGTATAAACAACCTGCTCAATTGGATATTTTTCTGAATGGTGTGCGTCTACAATTATATGACTAAGTCAAGTACTGCTAAATGCCTCACTGAAGGATGATGATGATGATATCCAGAGACAAGTGAAATCGCTGTACTGTGCGGCAAACAAGCTCAGAGGCACACCTGCAGTAAAAAACACTTTATTTCGTGCCTACTGCATGCCATTGTATGCTTTCCAATTGTAGTCTCGAAGTCTTCTGCAGAAAACTGAGGAACCGCACAATATTTTGGCGTTTTTTAAAGGTCAAACGTAACCAACATCCGTATTTATTCCCATCAAGTAATGCCTATTTAGGATAGCACATCTTTGGAGTTGTTATACAACTCGGGTTTGTTCAGCAATTTTTGTGGTAAATTCTAAAGTACCTTGATGTAAAGGATTACGGAAACGGAATGCTTGTCACGTGAATATTAAAACGTGAAACTGAAATATATTTTTGCTTTTTTCGCTCTGAAGTATGTGGATTATAAGATCCTTTGTTAAAACTGTCAGCAAAGTTATGCTGTGTAGATTTAGTGTTTTTAATCTTAATTGGAACACTTCACCAGTATAGATCCATGCTTTGATTTCATTGGCAAGCAGCTTGTGGATGTTGACTACGCAAACCCTGTGGATTAACGCCAGCTCTCAATTGAATGGTGCGGATCAGCATCGTTCCTGCCTTGTTGCAGCACCAATCCTTATACGCTTTATTCGTTAACTGTACGGGCAAGATGCACAGTTTAATATTGTAACTGCCACCAATTATCACAGGTCACCGTCAGACACTGATTAAAACCAACAGCCTGCCACAGGCTTGCAGTAATTTTTTACTGAAGTCTTTTGGGGGCAAAAGATTCGTTTCTCATATAAATGCTTGAAATGTCATTGGTTTCTCCGAAGGAGTATTGCACGTCTTCAAATTTTTGCTTAGCTCAATGCATCTTTAAAAAAAAAAACTTTTTACAGTCCAGGAATACCAACAACAAACCCACAATTTGTCGGAGCGTGGTGGCTTGGATTTCTAATCTTCGGAATAGTTTTTATTCTTGCCGGCATTCCCATGCTTATGTTTCCACGTCAGTTGCCTGGAACCGACGAAGTTCGAAAACACAGAGAAAAAGAGATGCAGAACGATCGAATCGCAAATGAAGTCAAAGACAATAAAAAGATAGGGACCAGGTACATTTCCATGCCGCGCGCGCTTGAATCCTACGGTAGATTAACCTTGTTTGTGAACAGGAAAGTTCTCCTTCAAATAAACGGGATGGTTCTGTCTGGTACCGCTACTTTTCAGTTTTTAGTAGTTTTTTTTAGTCTTGCGCTTATAAACATTCGCGAAAAAGGAAATTACTTTTTATATTTTCCGTGTTGGGAAAAAAAGATGTGCATAAATTCTTGAAAATAAATAATATGATTGCTCGTCATGCTCTTATTATTGTCCTTTTGACAATGGTGTATTCGTGTGAAGTAACGGACGTGAGCTAATCTGAACTGCAGGCAAGTAAAGCACATACCTACAGGTGCTTCCATTTTCTAAAGCTCACCTTCGTGTTGCCTCAAGCACCGACGTGTTCGATGTTTGTTCGATGTGAATAAACCCTGATGGGCAATGCTTGTTTTCAAGCAACTTCGATGATTAAGCTATCGTGTCCAATCCGAAATGGGATGAAAATTTTAAAAATTACTGCAAAGCGCGTTTAAACGCTGGCCAGGAATCGAATACATGCAGACACCTCAAGAAAGCTGACTTTACATTGAGTAAGATGGTGAAAAGTATATGTAGTGGTTCATATTAGCGCCTCCCACGGGCAGTTGTGATGTTGCAGGGAAAAATCTTGCTCTAAAAGCTGTACAGCGCCAAATCTCCTTGGAATTTATTTTTGTCTTTTTTTGTTTTTAAGTCGTTTTGAGCCGTCGACTTTTTTGCACCATAGCTAACGTTTCATCCTTTCCTTCTGTTCACAGCGTCAAAGATTTCCCGAAATGTTTGGCAGCGCTTTTACGCAATCCTCCGTTCATTTTTGTGTCACTCGCTGCCGCCACTGAAGCGAACTTCTCCACCGGCGTCGCGACTTTCGGGGCGAAGATCATTGAGTCCCTTTTCAAACTCACCCCTCCAAATGCTTCCTTTCTGATAGGTGGTGTTTTGCAACCTTTTGTAGAATTTCGCAGCAATCTTTGAAATTCATGATTTTCCCAGACTTTATTACCTATAACCTGGATCATAGCGCGAGTAAATAGCTGCTTAGAGGTGTTTCAAAATGTATCCTTGTCCCTTCCCAAAACCACTTATATTTGCGAGCATCAAGTGCTGAATGCTGATGCGAAGTATTTAATTTCAGCGGGTATAACAGTGAATAACTGTGTTGTGGCTAATTGTCCATTCACGTTCGGCACACACAACTTCGCTTTATTTGACATACGATTCCCGTTTTTAGCTGATCCTTCCGATTCACCCGTATTTGCGTGTTTTCTCGCAGGTCTTGTTGCAATACTGAGTGGCGCTGGCGGACAGTTTCTTGGTGGATTTACTGTCATGAAAGCCAAACTGAGCGTGAGGCAAATTCTCATCTATTGCATCTGCTTTGCCTTTGCATCGCTGGCATCGGTATTAATTCTTCTTCTGTCCTGCCCCAATCTCAGTAAGTGCAAGCGAACGATGCGGGTTGCCCGTGCCTTAAACTGATCGAATGTGGTGTCTGCGAAGGTGCGCTTGAGGTCACAGTGTGCGGCCTCATTCAAGTCGTGTCTATGGGGTGCCGTTCGTAAAAATATTATATCTGACAGATTTAGCACAAAAACTGCTATATCTGCGCGCATTTAGCTATCTCTGCGCGCATTTAGCTATATCTGCGCGCATTTAGCTATATCTGCGCGCATTTAGCTATCTCTGCGCAGGGATAGCTATCTCTACGCGCATTTAGCTATCTCTACGCGCATTTAGCTATCTCGCGCCCATTTAGCTATCTCGCGCCCATTTAGCTATCTCGCGCCCATTTAGCTATCTCTACGCGCAATTAGCTATCTATGCGCGCATTTAGCTATCTCTGCGCGTATTTAGCTATCTCTGCGCGCATTTAGCTAGCTATCTCTGCGCGCATTTAGCTATCCATTCACATATATAGCTAAATCTGCATGCATATATAGCGCTGAAGCGTGTCGGAGGAAAAACATGGTATCCTGTCTGAAGAAAAAACTTGGTGTTCTGTTTCAGTAAGCCAGACAAAAGCTAGACTACTGCAAGGCATGAATTCCCTTGCGTCATATAAAGCTAGGTGGTTTCAGGTCTAAATTATACTGGTTTGATAATAACACTGGTTTGTGCAGACGATGGGCTACAGTAAACTTGTGGTGGTGGTCTCAGTGTTAGTGCCTTTTTCTGCTTAATATTTCAAAGAGGATCTCGTCAAGTCTGACCATTCCAACTGTTCTCACCAGGCGCAGCTCACCGCCTTTCAGCGCCTTCAGGTGCACAAAGAGAATGCTCCCACAGAAAGAGCGCGTTGAAAGCGAAGAGCTCGCTTGGAGACGAGCACCGTTTTGTAAAGAGAATAACGCTGTCATAGAAAAAGCACATCGAAAGGAACTGCTCGGTTAGGCGTTCTTAACCGAAAATAACGTTGGCAACACACATCACTTTAGTAGCATTATCACAGTAAGCCCTACTGCTTCGAGAATCAAACGAAAAGGAAGTAACGAGTTAGCTATCTCTGCGCAGAGATAGCTAAATATGCGCTGAGATAGCAGTTTTTGTGCTAAATCTGTCAGATATGATATTTTTACGAACGGCGCCCCATACGTGTAAGCGCTATCAGGTCGTTGACAGCGTGCATCGCACACAACGTTAAGTCGAAGTTGTTTTGTCTACGAAACGTGCGTCTTGCGTGGTTTGTTAAGGCTTGTGCCAATGGCGTTCAACGAAAGAGTTGCATTTTCACTTAGTTTGCGTATTTGCGTCTATAACAGTAGTGTTTGTCACGGACTGGCCTGCTACGTATCGCCGTAATCACTAAAGGGCATTCAAAAAGCCCCGAGCTTTGCTTTCGTGTTGTTGAGTCGCTCGAGTCCCTCACACATTTCGTTAAGAACAGCTTCACAAAACAACGCGGTGATTAAGCGTAACATGCGTCACGTGACCACTCAACCGTAAATAACTGTGCAATGCAGTGGACTTATCCCTCGCTGGACAAGTGTTCCGCATCACTTCCCGCTCCTGAGTTACGTCAATGCGTTGACAGCATCCTGTGAGCTGATTTGAGCAGTATAGCATGTTTGCTTTTAGTCACTGTTTTTTTTATCATTGCAATAGATGCGTGTGTATATTATGTATAATAATCGATTCTCGGCGATTAGATATTCAGGTGAACGTGGAATCCCGAGCAAGTGATTAGTGTGATAACTTGCAAACGCGTACCTTGTCCTTAATTAGTTTTCCACTTTTTTAAAATAACGGGCTGGTTTCAATGAAGGTATTTTTTCATGGTTCCGCTAATGTCGATGCTGTAGGTAAGAAATTTATATCGTTGGTGGGAGAGATATCCTCAAGAGTGTTCTCGTAATGAAAACATTAAAAATAAGGGATTCAGACGAGAGTTTCACGTGTTTACCAAACTGAAGATGCGATCGTCAGCGCAACTGCTTTGGTCTTTACTCATAGCAACATTGTTTGATACAATCACAAATATCTCAGGTTCAGGTTCTACCGGATAATTTTGCAGCGACAATACCTTGTGCCCCGTGGCTATAGCCTATGTATGTAAAAGTATCCATTTCACGTTCTCGACCTGATTTCAATGAGTCAGAAAAGCGCAAGGAGTGCTCTGCGAAGCATCGGCTGTTACAGTTTACTGGCATTGCACAGCGTTTTAGTGAAGCCTTTCTCCACAGTTGTCGTCAAATTGTGTGATGCGTGTCGGAGCTGAATTGTCGTCAGAAGTGGTTTTGCACTGTGCAGGGAAGCATGCACGGATCGCTGCTCATGCTTCAATATGGGCATCGTCTCATATCACGAATTGCAATAATGTCAGCACTCTCGGCCAGTGCGTACTGCGCATTACAGTGCGAAGTGTTATTGGGCAGTTAATTTGTCATTTATCTGGTTGATGACGTCAGGTAACGTAATTAAACGTTGCTTCCGGTCGTCTTTTACGGTCACTGACGTGCGATCACCAACGCTGGGTAAACATGCTCAATCATAATGATATGGATGCCAGCGTTTAAAAATGCTGAAAGATTTGCGAAGCTCACTGACACTCATGATAACGTCAAAAACAAACTTTTTCCTAAATTGACCTTAAACTGCAATATCAAAAGAAATTATTATGGAAATGAAAGGCGCGAGCTGGTTTCAGCATCAGTGCCCAAAAATAGTAGTCTCAAGATATCTTGCTCCACAAAGTTCTTTTCATTAATGGCTGCACGTTTTACCGTATGCAGCTTAAATTGTTTCGTTGTGTCAAAACACGAACAACCCGTGAGCAGAAATCAAGCCTAAATCCAATTACAAGTGGATCGACCCACTGGGTTTCGAATGGTAATACGTAAGCACTGTAAATTTGATGTGGTGTATGGGGCAAGTAATTGTCTGTTGAATTAAAAAAAGGAAAAACGTTACGTGTTTTGCAAACGCCCGAGGAGCGAATCACGTACATGGAAAATATATCGAAACAGGCATAGGTGAAGTAGAACAAGCTGCTGTGCTTACAAGATTGTTAGGCTGCGCTCCAACTTCGACGTTGCAAAAAGGTCTATAAACTTTGTAGTTACAGCTTTTTCGTCATACTTTGTCGAGTCGACGTAAATGTACTACTGTCGACGCAGAGAATCGTTTGTTTTACTTTGTGTAATATCTTTTATAATGCTGTAATTGTCGAAACTACCACAGAATGTATAAATCTTTATCTTTATAGTGTATTGTTAGTAACCGCTTGATTAGATCTCTTTTGATAGGAAATGAAGGGAAATTACTAGACCATCTTTGCTTGGATTAAACGTCAAACTTCTTCTCGAGTAATTTTGGGATTAAATCCAAATCATTTCAATCATAGAGTTTTTAATTTAGTTGACTTTCAACTTCCTAATTCCAGTTTCAGTGGCTTGGAATTGAAAACTGCAGTTGCAAATGAACTGTATTGCTTGTCTATTGCGAAAGGCGAGGAATTAGGTTTGCCTGGGACAGGCATATGATCATTCAATGTTTTAAAAAAGAGAACAAAGTAGATTTTTGTTCATCTATCACTTGCTACCATTTTATCAGATCCACAACGAGATCTAGGTTGGTCGGTGATTCTACATAGTTGGAATTTGACTGCCAAGCTGTACTAATAGTTCGCGTTTGTCTAGTTCTCCGAGTTGAGACGCATGTATGTGGCCTCGGGCGCGTCATGTACAATCATCAAGATTCCAGTCGCGATCGAACTTCGGAGACGTTCTGTGATTCTGTGCGCATACATTTTTCATGTTACGCCCGTGTCAGCTGCTGCTGCTGCATGGTCAGCGTTTGTCTTGTCGTTCTATCAAGCTTGTACTGTACCTACGTTTACTGAATACTTGTTTGCAGGTATGCGCCCATTTCTGTGTTCAGTAAAGCTACTGGTTGTTTAGTACACAAGCCAGGATTCGTTATAGATTCCGACGTGTTGTTGTAGATTCCGATGTGGTCTTTGCTATTACAATTTGTCGGCCTATCCTCGCAGACCTGCATCGCCGCGTCTTGATCCTATAAGTTTTAATCAGTAACTCTTCGCAGCTTTTGCTGGCGCGAACTCTCCCTATCACGATGCAACTGACAACACCACGACCAAACTCACGTCACCGTGCAACGCAGCATGCTCGTGCAACAAGGCTTTCTTCGACCCAGTTTGCGGTTCCGATGGAGTGACGTATTATTCCGGTTGTTACGCTGGCTGCACTAGCACAGCGAACGACACTGTAAGCAAAGTGTTTGTTTTTTGCATGGATTAGACTCTGTTAGTGACAGTGTTCTTCCAAAGGGGTTGTTTTTTTCTCTCATTTTTTCGTTTATCTCGTACGCTTGTTGATTCGACCTACATCCAAAGGCAATTTTATTGGGTTGAACTTTACTAGATTGTCTTTTTCTATGTGGCGGTGCAAAACGGCGTCAAGTTAAATGTTGTCCATTGTCGGTTTTGCGCTGACTGTCTCCCAGCTGGGCACGAATGAATGGTAAGCAACGTTCCACACTACCTGGAAAATAAAATCCAACCATTCTTTTAATGTTTCCAGTTCGCCGGGTGCTCCTGCTTAGGTCCACCCACTGGAACAGGCATCCGTTCGATGGCAAATCGTGGTTATTGCACTGGCGAGCCTTGTCCTTACGGCGGCAAAGATCTTTACCTGACGTTCGTATTCTTCACGTTCTTTTTCACATTCTTGATCGCAATCCCCGGCCTTCAAGCCACCATCCGCATCGTTCCTTTCACTCAAAGATCCTTGGCTATCGGAGTACAGGTGCGACTTGCATGTTGTAGGCCTATAGCGACTTATGCTTGAACTTAAGTCAATGACCTGCGATAGACTGAATAAGGAAAGCAACGAAAAGATATTTCTCGAGATCAGTTGGGCGCCATACAAAAAAACCTCCATGAAAAAGTACGCTTGAATGCGCAATCTGTTCACCGTATTAACTCTTTTGTTCATCAGCGCCATAGGTGTGCAAGACTTTACACCGTATATGTAAAAAAATGTAAAAAAATATAAAAGAAAACGATCGGTAGAATGATTTTTGGTATATTGCCATCAACTTGACAGGTGTGGATAGTTCCGAGATGCATTTGCTTTTCAAGCTTTATTTTTAGGACAATGCAGATGAGGCTTGAGCGACTTGCTTGGTTGTCGTGGTTGGCTGATTGGCCCAAGCCACTGGGGTTGATTAAACTCTCGACCTGTGAGGTTGAGTCATGTTCGTGCACTTACGAAACAGATGCACTGCATTGACGCTGTTGCAATTAAAAATAGAAATAGAAAAAAAAATAACTATGGTACGACCTGTCTGTCCAAGAGTATATTTGGACAATTACTACCATAAAATGCGCAAAATTAATCCTACCCATCGCGCACGTGAGCAAGGACTGGAACAGCACTGGCCTACACAGTGATGCCGGAAGACTCCAGCTGCAACTGTACAGGAACAACGCACTGTGCATCATGAACACTTCCTTCCAACACAGAGATTTGCACAAGTACAGTACATCTGATGCAGAGATGCTTTGAGTCAACGGTTACTCATTGATTTCTGCATAGTTTCGGCTGATTTTTGGGTTAAGTGTTGGACGTCCGTCTCACAAGGGGTGCAGAACTATCGAACGATCTGCACTTGGTGGTCTGCACGAATCTGCAGGACTATGAGGTCCAACCGAATAAAGTGGGAGGCCGTGGCGGATGAAGATGTAAGGAAGACACTTGCAAAAGCATATCCTTGTTCCGAGAGCTCCCAGAACGTACAGCGGACGCGAAGGTGGAGTGACAACTGTTCAGGCCCGTAACCAGCTTGGGGCACCAAGGGGGGTGATGAGTTTTTTGAGAGGGGCTCAAATTTTTTGCACTATGTCCAATAGATTTGAACTTTGTCCAAAACACCCTGCGCCTCTCCTGGTCAAGGGCCTGCAACTGTTCAAAGCATCAGTAGCTCCATCTGCTGCCCGGGTATGCACAAGGAAACGTGTGGTGAATATTGGCAAAAAAGTAACCTCTTGGTGGAATCAGGTGGTGAAAGATGCTATTCGAGCAAAGAAACTAGCCTAGAAGGCTTGGTTTCAGAACAAAGCCAAATCTTCTTTGCTTACGCCATACGCCGAGGCATGAAAGTGCGCAGAACTCACGGCGAAGAAGTCCGAAAGGCAATCTTGAGGTAATTTCAGGCATACACTAGACTGCAGTTGATGGCAAGCTAACAAAGTGTTCGGTCAAACCATCCGGCATCTCCGCAGCAAAAATTCTGATATTGCCATGTCTATCAAAGACCAAAATGGCGCTGTGCCCAGCAATAAGGAAGACGTCCTTGGAAGATGGAGCATTTCAAAGATCATTTGAACCCAATTTCTCTCTCCAGCAAATTTTCGAGAAATCTTCGAAGTATGCCAAAGATGTCTTAACATGTATTGTCGACATCGAGAAAGCATACGACCGGTTCCCTCGTGAAAAGCTTTGGGGCGTGTTGCGGCAATAGGGTGTTGACGGCCGCCTGTTAATGGCAGTAAAGTCACTGCCTTGTTGCCCAGAAATTTGTGTCCGTATCGGCGAATTTAAATCACAACCGTTCACCCATGGTGTTGGACTCTAACAATGGTGTGTGCTGTTACTTCTATATGAATTGGATAGAGAGTCACAAGCGATTCGACAAGGGTGTTATTGTTCGAAGCTGCCTAATCAACCGTTTGCTTTTTGCGAAGGATTTGATGCTATTTGCATCCTCTTAAAAACATGCACTTGATCGGTTTTCAGCTGCGTGCTGAATGAAAATTAGCACTAGTAAAAAGACCGAGGTATTAAGTCTCTCCGGAAACCCAAGTGAGTGCGCGCTGCAAAGTAAGCGGCAATGCTACTGCAGCAGTTCGAGATGTTCAAGTACCTTTCGGTGATATTCACGAGCCACAGAAGGCAGAACAAGGCGATTGATATACGGCTTAGTAAGGCAAAATAGTTCCGCGTGAGCGATTTTATCGCTCTGTGGCAACAACACGGAAGCTTTCAAACACTGCAAGGCTGTCAGTTTTTAAATCGTTCTTTGTTCTTATCCCCACCCATGGCCGTGAATCTTGGGTAATGACTTAAAGGGTGGTATCTCAAGTAAAGCCGCAAAGATGGGACATTTTCGAAGAGTTCACAGCGTCTGTGAAATTCATGAAACCCACAATGTCTGGCCACATTTCCACCCAATGGAGATATCTCAGCCACGTTGCTTCGTCCATATGACCAGAATGTACCAGGAAAGATTAGCGAGACAAGTGTCCTGTTGGCTGCACCCGCGGGAAAGCGGCCAAGCAGCAAACCACGCCCAGGTGGCGTGATTACTTCACCGATTTTGCTTGGACCCGTTTTGTAGTGGAGCAAGCAGAACTACTTGAAATTGCTGTAAACCTTGAGATTTTTAGCTTTCTGCTTTCTCCCCACGACCGTTCCTGCAGGAAAAACGTGCATGAGTATAAATGAAGAAACGTGCTTTCCTGTGGAAGAGAACCAGGCGTACGTACGTTTAATGACAGAACATTATTGCCCACAAGCTGTCCCCGCCGTAATTGAAGCGAAATGCCATAATGTTGTTAGGTTACCGAATACCGACCCATGTATGCTCGCCTGTTTCGAAAGATAATTATTGATAATCTGATTGGTATTTGTGGTCTGTGTACTGAGGCGCCTTTCATTCGTTTGAAAACATCTGCGTCTTTCTTTCAGTGGCTCGTTGCGCGAACTCTGGGAAATATTCCAGGTCCGATTTTGTACGGGTTCGCCTTAGACCAAGCATGCTACGTTTGGGGTACGTCGTGTGGTGAACAGGGATCGTGCAACGTTTACAATAACAATGTGATATCCAGGAATGTATTCATTGTCTCGCTTGTGCTCAAGGTGAGACCATCTTTCGGCGCAGTGTTTGCGATATGCTTTTTGTTTTATTTCCAAATGAACGCTGCTTGCCCCACA
>Ga0210059_1006386_pt1 | contig 18913 bp, 11 predicted proteins | sample Ectturendosymbi2_FD_188042 | JGI IMG/M metagenome (GOLD analysis project Ga0210059, IMG submission 188042) | Ecteinascidia turbinata endosymbiont from Florida, USA - Sample 2 (SPAdes) (version 2) | ecosystem: Host-associated > Tunicates > Ascidians > Unclassified | place: Key West, Florida... | reverse complement strand
CCCCCAGTTTTCGTGGTGAGTACAGTCAATTGTTTTTCCACAAATTAAGTGCTTTTCTTGACTATTCTAATCACAAGCAATTTTTCCTTTACAAGGCTTTTGCTTCCATAACTTCAGCCCCCCCGCTTAGAAAAATCCTGGCTGCGCCCCTGAGTGTACAGTACAAAGTGTGATTTAGTATTTGCTCTCAAAAACTACAGTACAAAGTGTGATTAGTATTGCTCTCAAAACACTTCTAGAAATCAGATTGGGAATCTGTATACTGTACAAAATGTCACTTCTGCATAGACCCGATGACTATATTGGTTTTACACCAAGATGTCCCCCCCACATTTTACAACAAAATTGTGCCGGGTGCCGATATACCAAAAGGTTTGCGCTCTCGTTATTCAGCGACTGCTATAATTAATCATGTTGCTCGCGAAATGAGACAGAAAATTAGTCAGCAAATTATAAAAGAAGATGGAAAAGTTTCTATCTTGATTGACGAGTCTACCACGCTAAGTACGAGGACAACTCTGATTGTGTAGTTGAAATGTCAAACTAAAAGCTCAGAGGAGCCTCATTTCCTTTTTCTTGATTTGTTAGAATTGCCCAGTTGCAACATCAGAGACAATAACAAAAACCTTGCTTTCCTGTATGTCTACCTATGGGCTCATTGACAGTTACCTTCAGTGAAACCTTATTGGGTTTGCGAGTGATGGTGCAAGCGTTATGCTTGGCAAAAAGTCTGGTGTTGGACAAAGGTTATTAGAAAAGTACCCCAGGATTATTCTTTGGCACTGTTTAAATCACCAGCTTGAGTTGTCGGTTGGAGATGCTATTTCTGAGGTGTATGGTGCCAACCATTTTCAAGTGTTCGTGGACAAATTATACTCTCTGTACAGCGAGTCCCCAAAAATCAGCGAGAGTTGGAAAAACTTTCAAGAGGGCTTGGGAAAGAGATACTGAAAATTGGGAAGTGTGTCGAAACGCGTTGGGTGGCCAGTTCATTTAGAACCGTGTCAGCTGTATGGAATGATTTTGAAGCCCTCTGCATCATTTTGAAGCTGACAGGAACGATGGGACTCGGTCCAAATGTGAGCAATCAACGTTTCACGGTCTGCTCAAGCGAATGGTTTCACAACAGTTTCTTCAGGACTTGGCATTCATGTATGATGTACTAGAAGAGCTAGCAATTACCTCAGAGGCATTGCAAAAGCGCGACACAACGTTGGTGTATGCTGATAAGTTGATTCGTCGTTCCATCAGCGACACAGAATCCATGAAAGAAAGGAAAGGTGAAAAAATTGCGGAAGTGGTGCAGGCACTTCCAGAGATGAAATTTAGATCAGTGAACTTGACAGACATCAGAAGAATGGTAACCATTCGCTACGAACAATTTCTTACAAGTTTAGTTGACAGAATAAGAGCAAGAATGTTGTCTCCGATTTCAAACGCAATAATCTCCGAGCTGAGTGTATTGGAAGTGGACAATTGGCCAAACATTATACCGCCTTTTTATGGTAGAAACGAATTCGGGTCACTTTCTGAGAGATTCCAGCTTAACTTTTCAAAAACAATCACAGCGTTTCAGGATTATCTAGACCAGCGCTCTTCCACCGGTGTTCACAGTGCACGCTAGGGTGCACCAAAATATGCGTGGGTGCACCACTAAGAAAGGGTTCACAAAGGTGCATCACAAACTTGTCACACTAAACAGATAATTTTTACAAAAACTTTCTGTTAGCAAAAATGAATTATTAACCAACCGATAACTTTCAGGATTTAACCTTTGCACAATCTAAAGTGTGATGCATGAGCATCACACCATATCAAGCTAATTGTAATTAGATGATTATTTGTGATTCATAAGCAACAGGCAATCAGCCATTATCAACTGAATTATCTAGCTGAGTTACTGAATTAGGGGCTTGCTTCTTTAGACCCGGGTACTTACAGACATGGGCACAATTAGGTGGGGGACACGAGGGAAGTGTCAGTAAACAGGGTGCATGAGTGTAAGTGTTTAAAAATAGGGTGCATGAGTTCGTCAAAATGTCTTTAAAGGGTGCACCGTAAAAAAAAGGTTGAAGAGCACTGATCTAGACAACGGTGGAAAGCGTCTGCCAAAGGATCTCAAGCCGTTATTGAATTGTGCAAACGTAACTGCTTGCAGCTCTTCAGAGTGTGAGAGAGGCTTTAGCAGCATGAACTTGACACTTTTTGACATTAGATCAAGGCTTCTCATACAGAATGTCAGCAGCCTAATGTTCGTTAAACTGCATGGCCCTCCGTTGACTATGTGAGACCCAAACGATTGCATTCAAACATGGCTGCGATCTCACAGATGCGCTAGCGACACGCAGACTCGCACTGCCAGCCAAATGTCTACAGCTACACAGGAAGATCCAGTGTGGAAATTCTTGTAGGCGAATTCTCACTTTAATCGAACTATTTGATGCAGTATTTCTTTTTTTTGTGTGGGAACGGCGTTCCCACACCTCTTATTTTAGGACTACACCCCTGATTACACAAAAGTTTGAGGGCCGGACATCGTAGGAAATATTATTGTTTCGGGACATGTTACATTCTACCAAATCAACAAATGTTTCAAAATTTTTTTTTTCATTTTTGACAAAATGTCTTCGCGGGCCGGATGAAATGTCTTCGCGGGCCGGATTTAGTCCGCGGGCTGTAGTGTGGAGACCCTGATTTAGTGAATAGTTTGCAGAGAGCGCTTTCAATCCTGTCCATCACAACTTATTTTGCTCTCTTTTAGTGCGTTCATGCGCTTTGCTGAGACTCTGACAAGTTGACGATATTGTACTCATACAATTAGCAGCATCAGGAACGTTTGAAGCTTTGGCAATCACAAGATTCACCACGTGAGATGCACATACACAGCAATGGGATAGTGTTTTCTGATATGTGCCTGAACACCACTAACGTTACCATTCACTGATGCACAACCATTATAACCTTGACCTTGCGTCTTTTGCAGATCCAATTCATAGGACGAAAGCGCTTCAACCAATTTCTTGGCAGTTGTTTCACCAGTAGTTGAATGAAGTTCTTCGAATCCAACAAAAACGTCATGTATAACTTCGTTTTTTTGACAAAGCGCAAATAATTGTAATTTATTCTTTGACAGATATATCCGTTATACCATCACATAATACACTAAAAAATCCAGCTGCATTGGCATCTTCAACACACTTGTTTGTCATCAACTCTGTGATGGATGAAATAATTTCATTTTGAATTGTCCAACTCAAATAATGATAGCTTTTTGGACAGGTTTACAAGGATTCTTTCAGAATATTATCTCCTGCTTGCAATGGCAACCTGAGGCGTACTCGAAAATTCCCATCATTAACTGACGGTTCGTTCGCAGACTAAACACCAGACTAACTGCTATGTCCACGGAGAGCAATGCCTTGCTTTGCACAGTGGTGAACGGTTTCGTTTATTGGAAGTAACCGTTATCGGTTCAACTCCACTTTTTCCACTCATAATTCATTTGAGTTACAACATCGGAAGATTCACCTTTATAAACTATCAGAAAATCTTCTGGCTGACTTGTATTTTACAGCATTTTTGTGACAATCTCTCTGTGCATGGTCTCTGCATATTTCCTTTATGTCTTTGTACTTGTTTAAAGGTTTACAGTAGTTACCAGCATTCCTGGAAGTAGGCCTACGTGTTTCACTTTCCCTGTGCATTGATCCGATGAAAAGATAACACAGTATTGCAGAACGCCCCTAGACTTTTATGACTCCAACATAGCTACGGACTGTATTCCTCTACGTCAGTGATTTTCAACCTGGGGTCACGAACCCCGTGGGGGTTATTTGCCTCTTTTTCTAGGGGTGCGAGAGCTTCTGATGAAACTATTCGTAATTACTTCTATACTTTATATTTCGTATGTGGAACCGCCTTTGTTGTAGCCAAAATAATAGGATCACCTGGCAATAATGATATCCTACTTTTTCATTCAAAATTGTTTTAATGTGATTGTGACCATTACAAAGTTTTGAGTGTGATTATGACCATCACGAAGTTTTGAGTGTGATTATGACTATTACAGTATTGTTGCGTTTGGCCACGCGCGAATAACTTTGTGACGTAAGAATGTGCTGTGTTTGTAAATTTTATATCTGGTTGCGGTAGCTAATTTGGGAGTTGTTATAGTTTTCAATGAGTTGTGCTGTGGAGAGGAGTGATTTGTATACGGCACGGGTCTCTCTGAGTGATGCTGCTATGTGCATGAATATAATAACTTAGTCTCTGTTCAGCATAGTGATATCTTGCGCTAGATTTTAGTCATTGTGATTTTCTGTTGTGAAAAGTGCAAACGCAGCTACATTTCATATGCCCGACAGTAAATTTTCGGCAGGGGCCCGTTAGCTTAAATTGGGTTACAAAATGGGTCGCTGCATGAAAAAGGTTGAAAACCACTGCTCTAGGTGGTCCTCACTAAAATGCCTCTTTGCTTTACCCTGAATTACAGCAAGAAGCTTATACTGTTTTTCTGGCTGCCAGCAGTTTGTTGAGAGTTTATGCTTCTGAAGGTCACTCGTCTTTCTTCTTCTCTAACTTCAATTAACGATTGTAGAACAGTTCTAGTTTCATCTTTCTCGAGGTCCCTATTTTCTTCACTTTCATTTTCTGAACGATCGATTTTTCTTCGTTTTGTCGGAAAACCTTGTTGCTCATGCAGTCGACAGCACTGACTGACAAACTACTTACGGCTAATCCAGTGCTGCCAGTTCAGTTTGAATATACTGAATGACGAACAGTTGTAAATTCGCTACACTGCAAATATTGCTCTGCTTCGATTTTATTTAAAATTCCGATAAAGTTAACAAATATAGTACACATTTGTCTGCAGGCGCGTAGCCAGGACAGCAAGAAATTTTGGTTAGGCTTACTACAAAAATACTGCTTTACAATGGCGTAGCTAGAGTGTGGGCTGCCCGGGACCCTTGAGTTTGTCACCCCCAAACCCAATGAAAAAATGTAGTGAACAAGGACTCGCTCTTAAAGTTCTATATATGTAGTAACTACTCTGTGCACCGTTATAATATTGCTTTTACATGCTCAAATACAGTATGCTTTAAAAACACACTCAAAAAACTCAAACATTATAAGTAGCAGTTAAACAAAAAGCAAAAATGACATATGGGGAAAAGTAGTGAAAATGTGGAAAATTAGGACCATCTTTGTTTCTGAAATGAAAGCTATAAATTTCCACAAAGTAACTTTTCTTGCCTGTTTGTTGGCAACTTCTTCAATGACAAGACAATGTCAAATTTATTTCATCTGTCAATCGTTGCTCTATAGATCAGCCGCGATTTTGTCGGATACTATTTTTAGTCACAACCGACGACATTTTGTTATAACGGATGGAATTTTTAACATTACCGGTGATGACATCACATATGTGACATCATACCCGATGACATCACAATCGCCACCATTTTGTCGCATACTATTTTTAGTCACAAGGGACGTCATTTTCTTATAACGGTTGGTATTTTGACATTGATGGTCAAGCAGGTGCAAACAGATCAAATTGAGGTAAAATATTGTCACAAAAATTTGTTTTTAATTAAAAATCAAACATGACGAAATCATTTCCTTATAGACAATTTGAAACTAAATTGTTTTTCACAGAAGATGACCGAACCCAACAATTGTTTAAACTGTTATAGTGAACTAATTTAATCGATAGTGATGTCAGAAATAGTTGTAGCACGGATGTGAGGCTTGCCCTGGCGTGTCGCTGCTGCTATTGCGCCACGCGCCGCTGACGTCAGTTGCGCTGCAGCTGTTCGCTTTCAATCTCGCTGTGGCATCTGAATGTAAGCAAAGCCCAATTGATATAATATTCTATGTCTTTAAATTAAACTAAATTGCACTTTTGAAAAAAGTGCAAATTTTCAAGAGGCCCTCTTTCCTCATCTTTATTCCTTCTTCAATTTCAGCAACAGCAATAAAATGCTGAAAACTTTTCTCTCCTCCATTCGAAGTTGTTGTGGTCGTGATCTATTTGACACTTATATTTCAATACAGCTCATACAGGTTTATAGCCGACAGCAGACCCCACAGTGCCCCCCCATAAAAGCACCTCCAGAGGCGAATTTTCATTTTCGGGGTCCTAGGCTATTTTAAATTGGGGGCTTTTCTGGAAGGCAAAGGCGGCCGTAGTCACCTTTTCAGACTCCGATTCCGCTCCTGTTCCAAAATGTTTGAATCCGGGTCTGAAAAGTTTTCAAATCTGAGAATCCGACTCCTGTTCAGACTCCGTCCACCACCGATGTAACCGAAATTCAGCAATGTTTTCACTTAAAAAATTACATGCATAAAAAAAGCTCACTCATACTCCTGCCGATCCCGAAAATAAACATTTTTCACAAATTTTTGACTCCGGTTCGGAGTCCGGAAGATAAACGCAGTGTTGCGATCGGAAATCCCGAGCGGCATGTGCGCAGAGCTTAGCACCGTGGCAGCAAGCAACAATAGAGATCACCCGACGAGATCACTCTATTATTGCTTGTTCGCGCCACATACATAATGGTGTTATTCTTCACGCACATCCCGTTCGTGGTGAATCACACAATCAACGCAACACCACCGGAGAGGTTGCAACAACAGAATCCTGCCGGAGTCAACTCCGGCACTCAGGATCCGTGGCCACCTCTAGTGTAGGCCCTTCTGGTCTGGCACACTAAAAAACTGGGTTACTGGTTTCGTCTTTTCAATAGCAGCTCGTAGTGCATCTGCTTTGGCAGTGGCTTTCTTTCGCTTGCTAGAACCACTCTCACAACTACTTTTCAACCTTCTGAAGTTAATGCAAGTAAGCCTACTGTAGATCCACTGTTATCCTGATTGCTTTGAAAAAAAGAAACCAACTTATACGTGAAGCTCACTTCGTTAACTAAGCTAATAAGCTCAAGCTACAAATTGGTCTTTCTAATACATCAAGATATGTGTTTAGTTCAACGGTAAATCTTTTTCCATGCCAATGGTTCCCAACCTGGGGTACATGTACTTCCAGGGGTACATTTGCCTATCAGAAGGGGTACGATTAAGGCTAGCAATAGAAGAGCAAAATATATTTACATTTAATTTTTTCCAAATATTTTTACATATATCACTAAGTATTCCTTTCAAAGATCATTATATGCTCATTGTTAAATACATCTATGAACAATCATGATAAAATGTTTTGTCATAGGAAATCTTAGGGATACAAGTTTATCTGTCTAAAAGCTGAAGAGGTACATGCTTATCTGTTGAAATGCTGATGGGTAGATGCTCATCTTTCGGAATGCTGGAGGGGTACATGGGAAGGGAAAGGTTGGGTGCCCCTGTTCTATTCATTGAGCTGTAGAAAGGAATGGCCCAATATTGCTGCAAAACAACTGAAGTCTGAGAACATCCCTCCAAGCTTAACACGCGTGGTATTACAAATATTCAACGTTTTGCTCCATTGAATATCTGCAGCCTTGGTTACAGTGCAGGCTAGTCTTGTTTTTACCCCGCATCTTACCCACAAAAAGCAACAAGAGCATGGGCGTCTGCAGGATTTTTTCTAGGGGGATGACATTAGCGGATTTTTCCAACCATAAAATTTTTTCCAGGGGGGACAAACTTGATGAAATTTCATTTTTCCTTCCCGAAACTAAGAAAATGACCTTTTTTGCTAACATTGTAATATGAAACGCCAAATTTCAAAATCCAGGGGAGCCTTGCCCCCCTGCCCCCCTTCCGACGCCCATGAACAAGAGAGAGACCTGGGTTGAACGAAGGTGCCATACGTCAATGGCCTCGGTAATCTGAAAAATTGATTCAGGCGTTTTGTTCCACACATTATACGTAACAATAACCAATTCTCAACACCATAAAAAGTGAATGCTCATCGTCATTCACTTCAATCTTTTATAGAGATCTTTTGCTAGCGGCATAGCAAAGTAAAAAACGTGCTTTTAACCAAAACAAAAATACGACTATAATTGCTTACAAAAATGCTGGAAATTGTCCTTACTCCCAAAATTTTGGGGCCCCTCAAAATCGGGGGCCCTAGGCTTAAGCCTTTTTAGCCTAATAGTAAATCCGCGCCGGAGTGCCGCCAGGGGCGGACCGCACCCCTCGCCCCCTTTAGCTACGCTACTGCTGTTCAGCTGTTGTATGCTTGGATGGCTAGCTTTACGTTTTTTTCTGCGGCATTATCTTCTGAAAACACCCACCCTAGAAAGCAAATTTATAAAATCTAGAAAAGGCTTGGCTTGCTAAAAACGTTTGACACCGTGGAAAAGACTTGGCTTGCTGAAAACGCCAAACTCAGTGGTGTTCACAGCGTTAATTATTACGTAAAATAATTGTTTATCTCATAAATGCCGTCAAATTATTAATTGATACGTAGAATGGGATTTCAGAGGTGATTATGACCAATAGGCGAGGCTGCTGTCTGCACTGCATTTATTTGGTGTGAGGCGTATCGGTTTTGGACGTTGAAGCTACATTTCAACTCAGCTAAAACTTTTCGTGGTTGTCCAGATTTAGTGTGAAAGTACTAATTTAATGGGACCGAATAGGAAATTTATGGGACTGTTTTGGACCGTCAAAACGCTATAAAAAAACTGAGAGCAGGTGTTTGTCAACACAAATCGATGTGTCGGAGCACCATAAAACTTGGTATGGGCTATGTTGCCCCACACCAACCTGCTAATATTGACTAGCTAATTGCTATGGTGGTAAGACGCTTCAATTTAGTGGAGCATGAAGCACTGGTGGATCATATGATGATTGATAAGGTGGATTGCGTTTTGGTCGATTTCTACTGAACGTGGGTCTGGTCGGGTGTGAAAACGATGTTTGTAAGCTATATAGGCCACACAAAGTGTCAAAATGCTGCACCTTGTTGTGCCCAACGTTTTTGACTTATATTCATTTAACTTTTCCTTGGCTTAAATCAACAAAGCTTCACGATTTATGGCCAAACTCTCCGTAATTATTTCATAAGTTTTCAGAAATGAGATCTGAAATGATGTTTCGACCAACACATCCTTTTGTTTATTTCAGGACGCTGGTTGTTCCTACGTTTTTTACTCACAAACCACAGCCATCGCTCGTGAAAATGGGAAAGGGTGTAATACCTGCCTATCAACGGATAGATGCAAACCGAATACGGAGATTCGTTTCATCTGTTTCCGTCGAAAACCTCAGAAAAGCCTGCGGCGAATCGTTTGACGTTGCTTTCGAGGTGAACATTTATCGCGTTAAGTTTGTGAAGAAAATGTGCATCACTTTTCAACTTACTCTGATAAGAGTAAACTCTATTTCTCCTACCACAACAATGCTTGTCACAAAAATAGTGTCAGTTTTCAAATCGAAACACAATTCTTTGAGCCCGCTTTTCTTCAAACACTTCATTTATTCGTTGGCATGTTGGCTACAGTGACATGTGGGCGAATTCAGTGCTGGTGCGACCAAGAACAAACCAAAAATGTTTCCTTCTTCCTTTACCAAAGTCAAGGTAGAATATTACGCTCGCTCACAAAAAATACAGTCACAAGACACGGTCGCTTTATCTTTCATACCAAGGCAATTTAAAACTAGAAAATGTTCAAATACGTTGCACTTGCACACAACAATGGACTGCAAAATTTGGAACTGAAAAGTCAACAACCTTGAGGTTGAAACTCATATTCGGAACAAAGTGAGACTTTGAAGTCTTTGCAAAAATCGTGTAAAGAAACAATACAAAAACAATGAAATAACGTCATGGTAACTTTTCAAAAACAACTGTTTCATCGTCATCAAACAATCGTTGAATCTTTCAATTATTTGCATTCACCGCATGTTTCAACTCCTGTTGTGTATTTCTGTATGTAGGCTGTTTTAAAGTTGCTGGGTGCAAACTGTTGTGCAATGCTCCCGAACCTAGTTAACAATTTTCGTGAGCTGATATTTACGCTTCTGGGTAGATCATGTCACCAGCTGAAATTCGAAGTTAATCAGTGACGTTTGCCAACTTGACAGCCTATCCTAATCCAGAGTAAACAAACGTGTTGACTCGCGGGCAGGCTTGGATTCTAGATTTCGACATCGAGTGGGAATGGGAGCGAATGGACGGGTTGCTTGTGTAAAATACTCTAATGTACTTAGTGGGGGAACATCAATACTAGGTCTTGGTCTCGAGATCCGTTTTTGTAAGTCTCGGCTTCGAAACTCTGTTTTTTCCGTCTCGTCCCGAAAGAAGCAGGTCTGGACCTCGAACTTTTGTTTCGGGCGTTTAAATGCTTTATCGATATGTGTTGGCTAAGCTTTCGCAGGTTAACTTGTACGATTGTTGTCGAATCTTCTTCAGGGAAAGAAAAACCAAAAAAGTTACAAAAGAGGGTAAACTTTGCCAAAATTAAAACTTAGAAGTGTTGTGTAGCAGGAATGTTTGCCTGTAGTTTAGAGCAGTTCCTCGAGAGCACTGGTTAATTTATAACAGGAACGTACTCAAGGCACGCCTGAAATTACAATGAAGAAAATCAGACCCGCCCTTTATCATTCGACTTTACGCTCAGTTTAACAAGAAACAAATTTGTATTCACTCATGGTTTTATTAATATAACTTTAAGCACTGCGCTATTAAGCTCAAATACGTCAGAAAATATTTAATAACATCAGGGGTTAACACAAGTTCAATTCTTTCATGGAGGAAGAGAGTAAACCATACTGCCATAAATTCAATAGGTCTCAGTCTAACAGACTACCTGTGGACTCTTTAAAAAACTCCAGTGGGAATCTTGCTGTTACTCCGGCAGTGGCCAGAGGAAGACTGACTCGAATGAGCAATCTAGCCATCGCCCGTCTATGTATTTTTCTCGTCTCCTATTGGTTGGTTTCATCATGTGGCAGGACGTCGCGCCCCATGACGAAACACTGCGTTGCGTCTTGCGTGATCCCATCGCGACACGCATGATCATGCTCTCGACGCGTGCTCACGTCAAATCCGAAATCGGAGTTATGCATCAGTGCGTATCATTTTTATCTGTTTAAATCGTGAATATTATTAACAAATCATGGTGGTTTACTAATGCAAATCATTTCTATAATGTTGTGGGTCACTCTCATCCTTACTACAATTTACGAATCACTTGCAAAATATATGTCCTCTACATTCAAATGTAGACAGTTCAGAGTATTCACTTCCTGTTAAGCTGAGTGTCTTATTCTTCATTTTGTTTCAGCTTCATACTTCCTATTGAAAGTCCATTTCTCTGTAAAGCTATAGTTTACTCGGTGTTCCTCCAATTCACACTTTTCCACAATAAATAACACTAAACTTCAGGTTCTTCTTCTTGACTCTTGTTCTCAGTCATTAAAGTCATTTCTTGGCTGTATTCCAAAGTCTGGAAATGTTTCATGTTGAGACCGCAACACGAACTCAACAGCTGGACCTTTGTTTTTGAGAGATTAAAGAAAAATATGGCGAAACTAAAACACGTTCAGGTCTTGAGTTTCAATAACAAGCGTTCGTACGCCGTCCTCGATTTCAGTTTCAGTATTTTAAGAACGTTTCGGTTTCTATCTGCAATTTTATTCAAGCCTCAATCTCGGTCTCGAAAACCTCACCGCAAATGGGATGTAAAAAACAAATTGCTTTCACAGTTAACTGCTTTCATGCTCCACTTTTGCCGTCAGCTTTCAACTAACCGGCAGACCGGCCCCTGTCTTTTTTACTTTGCGATGATTCTGTTCACGTAACGTCTATTGAGGCGTTTAACGCTAGGTTTCAGTGTTTCAGTGAGTTGAACTTCAACATATCTGAACAAAACAGGAAGTAAAGAAACGACGAATTAATCAAAGTCAAACGATCATTTAACAGTTGAGTGTCATTTCAAGATTGTGATTTCATATAGTGTTTTTCATGGCGCTTTATAATTAATGGATTCTTCACAGCAACTAGGATGAAACGATCAGAAATTTGTTAAAATACGAAATCGATTTCACTTAACGCTACGCATCCTCAGGCCTGAAACCTTAGTCAAAGAGAATATTTCAATAAGATTCTTACGGGACTAATAAGCAAACGAAATTTGCAGGCAATGTGCTGATGGGAAAAATAGGGCGACTCTCTGTGTGGAGGAAGTCAGCATACCATTGCGTATTTCGTATACAGCCTGGTAAATCAACGAAGGCTGCGATACTAGTTTGCTAAAAACGATTTCTTGCTGTGCTGTTGGGAAACACAAGGTCACTCTCTGTGTGGAACAGTCAGGGCACTTTGTAACAAGAGGTTGTACCCCGAATAGGAACATACACATATGCAAATATTGGGATGAAATTGTGTCAAATTGTTTCCAGAAATAGGGGCTTTAATATTCGAAATTAAAGTTCACGCTTATAATATGAACTATGGCAAATTTTTTCGGGATTTTATACTTAGAAATTTTTTAACTCTTTCAGGAAAAGTTCGGAAAAAAGCACAAAAACGGATCGTAATGCTCACCGCTTTTTCGTATAAATTGAAGGACTTTAGCAAGATTTTGCCGCGCAGTAATCACATACCGTTTATGTACAGTATATTTTTGCAAGTGCATACTGCTTTGACTAAGGCCAATGTCATATTACTTTCTGGAAAATATACTCGCGGGACCTACAAAAGGCTTGGGAGCAACCAAAAACGAATCTCATTCAGAATCTGGTCAAAACTGAATATTTATGAACCGTGTCACTAAAAGACCCTTGATGTAAGTTGGTACATCATGAGCTAGTCGTATAAACTCACACCAGAAACGTTGTAGGTAGTCTAAGGAATAGATAGCTACAACATCGCGCAGAAGTGCGTTTGCTTTACCAATTCGTGTATCACTCGTTTCGTTCTGCCTTCCGTCACTTGTGAATACCTCGCCAAGTTACGTGAACATCTCGATCTGAACCAGAGTTTTATTCCAGCTTGGTGGCACGCAGCTGAAATCCGATTAAGTGCATATTGAGTTAAAGTCATGTTCAGTGGATGCAATCAGCATCAAAATCGTCCGCAAAAACCAAACGGTTGATCCTGCAGCTTCCAAAGGTTACACGACTGTGACTGTCTATCCCAGCTATGTCCAACCCGCCGACCAGGCGAACGTTTTGTGCGACCCCGTTTGTGTTTTCATTGTTGTGTCAGTGCCACTTCATCACGTCTGTACTGCGTGCTGGGAGATTTCTATATGTCCACTGACACCTTGGTGAAAATATTTCTACTAGCGTTTTGATTTCTAACCTTGTTACTCGAACGCTTTCAGTACATTAGCTTGAACTAAATTTTATTTGCTAAGATCGAAGTAAGTCACTCAATGTGCGGCCCTAGTTAAAGTAGTGACATAATTTGTCCCAAAACATACGCAGCATCTTAATATTTTGCCAATTTTGCAGTCAAACCAAGTTGGGATGAGACAAATCAGTGTTTTTGCCGTAGGTTGTGTTGGATTTCATCTGTATTCACTTCTTTTAATCGTGTCACGCTTGACTGAGCACTTCTATGTGAAGGTTTGTGGGAGCATGTGATTCACGTTTCTGTTAGATTTGAGGCAATTGTGTGTTTTTTGTGTGGTAAAGATAAAAATGCATTGTTGCTGAAGCTGTATAGTTGCTTTTAGTTCTTACTGAGAACTAATAAGACACTTTTTATTCTGTTTTATGATAATTACTTTTTATTTTTGTTAGTTTTTCTTGTGGTGGGACATTGTATATGACCCTGCAGTATTTGACGCTGACCTATTTTTGTCCCAACAGTAGTTATGCTAAACTTTTGAACAGGCCGTAGCCAAGTTTTAAGGTTTGGGGGGCAAAATACATTTTTAGGGAGGGCAATATTTTTGTTTTATTGTATGTTTGTTTAAAAACAAACTCTTTTATTAAATTTCAGCGATTAACTGGATAGCATATTGCCAGTTTTCTGTTTTCAGTTTAATCACATGAGATTTTTAAATGTATGCTATGCGCCGTGGGTAGCCAAACAAGTGAGGGAGACCCCGGCGCCTTCCTCAAATTTTCAAAAACGATGACTTATACCCAGAAAAAAGTATCCACGCAAAACTAAGGACATTTGTTTAGTTATGCGCGTTTCTCCGGAAACATCAAAGAAAGCCAAAGTGAAAAAAATTTTGCTCAAAGCTCCAAGATATTTTTCTGAATGCGCGTCAGTGCTTGATGCCTGTTTGCTGCATATGATCCAGTAAAAACTTTATTTGATATTTGCCTAATGCGCTGTTAACTTTTTTGAAAAACGTAACAATATTTTGGCATAAACAACAAAACTGAACCAAATTTATTCGTATCAGTATTTAAACTGAAGACACTGGTAATAAAGAAACTCCGTCTAATTTCTTACAAGAGTCACAACAATGCACGAGATTATACATAATAAATACACACATTTTATTGGTCACTGAAACAATAAGTCAATCATTTCCAACCGTTCCCATTAGCAACTGAAAGTCGAACTATGTACTCTTGAGTCTAGCACAGTGGTTCCCAACCTTTTTTACCGTGGCCCACTTGTCGCTTTCAGCAGAACGTCGTGGTTGACTATCACAGAACAATAGAAAAATCTCCTCTAAGTCTTCATTTAAGTACAAATATGAGAAAACAAAATATGAGCTTTACGATAATACATCGAAATTATTTAATTTTAGCATTAATAACATAAGCAGACTGCGAGATAAACTTCAGTGTGATTTTTGCTCTTGTGTGACGTTTTCGACCAGATTGTAAATTCTTGGCCGCGTTGTGGAAAGAGCGCATCTAAGATCGTCTTCTGGAGTAAAATTGAGTCGGTTTCGATTTTTTGTTTCCACGTGCAGAAGGGTAGAGAATCCACATTCGCACAAATATGTGCTGGGGAAGAGAAGTAACTTTTTAAGAGCTTTTTTTCCAACATTTGGATAAATATCAGACACTTTTAGCCAAAAATCGCAAATTGTATTAGCTTTAAAAACGTATTTGGCCCCTGAATCGTTTTGAAGGTTAATCATTTTGCTTGCATACTGCGACATTCTTGACTGGAACAACAAAAAGATTTTTCACCAAATCCAAGTTGTTTTGATGATTTCTGTAAAGTACAGCACAAATTCCTCACGAAGCCCTCCAAGGTCTTGAACAAATCCCGATGCTGCATCAACATTCACTTCATCACCAGCTGCCGCGGAACCATCTCGAACGAGCAAAATTTCCTGTTTGCTGTTTTTGCTTCCAATTGTCAAGTTCTTCCACGAATGCGCTGAGGGTGTCAGTAAAATCAAAGACTGTCCTTCCTTGTACTTGTAGTTCCAGATTAAATTTATTGAGTTGTGGAAATATGTCGGGAAGATATGCCAAGCGGCAAATAAAATGGCTATTTTCGAGACTGGACACTATTCCGCTTTCTCCTTGATCGCAGAGAATCGGTTTTAATTGTTACATACTTTTCGATGCGTGCATCTGAGCGTACTATCATACATTCTAAATCTAGCCTAATATGTTTGACAATTCAAAACACAGAGAGATGGAAACCTTAACAGAAAACCAGCTTAATGAACGACATTCCGTCGGCAGCATTATTTCAGGTTCACCAAAGGTGGTTCATACCACCACTCAGTGAATTTGAATTATGCGAAATGGCCCACCGGTTGGGAACCACTGGTCTAGCATACAGACGTTTTACCTTCTATTAACACTCGCAGATTTTAAAACGCCTTTTGGTACAACGAAAAACGAAAACATGAAAGAACCAATAAAAGAAATTTGAGCATAAACTGTCACAAAAGCTGCAGTTCGGACGCCTGCTACATAGCATAGGCCTAATAGATGAATAATATGCATGGAGGCACTGGCAGTGTCAATTTAAGAGAATACTTCAAACATGCAGTCTTCGAGTTTAGGTGGAAAATTAAGAAATGATGTCTTCGCTTGCCACAGTAGCTGCTTCATTTTTTTCAAAACCTAACAAAACCTGTTGACATTTACGATCGTGTGCCATGCACCTGCGATGAGCTGTGAGTATCCTCGCCACACTGGAGAAGCTTGCTTTTCACATGTGGCTGTCGAAACTCTTATAGTTAAGCCCGCGCTCAGCAGCAAGTACAGGTATGTGGTGGGAAAAGCTGCTTTGTACTTTGAAAACCATTTCAAAAACTGGTCCAAATTCATACGGATGTTTTCATTGAAAAGCACACCAGGAAGCTTTGATGAGACAATGCTTTTCACAATAGTAGTTTCAGCATCGAGAAGATCTTCACTGATACTTTTGGTAGTTGAATTGACTAAAGAGCAAAGAGGTTGTAATTCTTCCTTGTCGAGAAAGCAATTCGATGCTGGTAAAAGAGCACGCAAAGATTTGATGAGAGACAAATTAAACTCCGAAAACCGGTGGCTGAATTTGCTCTGTGTGGTATCAATGATTTCAAAGTAAGATGCTTTCAAATTCAAACTCTCACCTTCCTTGTGAATTCCGATGTGTTCTGTTATGACGTCCTCTCCGAACCGAGATGAAAATGACTTTTTGCGCTTGTTTGGAGGGTGGGATAACTGTAGTGGAAGCATGTGCAGTATTTTTCAAACTCTGCGTCGTTTTTTTAAATTTCCAATCTCTGTGATAGTAGAGTTAATTACATCGCAACCTGCAACCAAACTGTTAGATCCCTATTGCAAGATTTTGTCTGCTGCAACCTGCCTCTGCAAGCAAAGGAGCGGACTGCAATCTCATCATCGCATAGCACCAGAACAGTGAACCTGGCTCTTGCGCAGTGCTATACCGGCAAATAAACTATCATTGCAACAAATAAATGAATTAATCGGAATTAAGCTGCTGACTTCAAGGTTTATATAAATTTTTAGTTCTTAGTCTCAAATTCCAGGGGCGCAATGCCCGTTTTGATCCCCTGGGGAGACCCAAGTTAGGCTATTACAAAAAGTTCTGTTTGACTACAAGCAAGGCTAAGGCCAATGTTCCCTCTAAGATGCGCAACTGCGCAGTACTACCAAACGATTTGCGCAGTGAAAGCTGATTCTCGTGCACTTGCAGGGTTGCCAGATGCGCTTTGCAAAAATATCGGCCATTCTTCCAGCAGTGGCAGATTTGGGCTGCATTCGTAAGCGCATATTTAATGGCACGGAATTCTCGAATAACATTTTTTAAAAAGAACACTTTGTAGCAATGCATTTATTTTTTATACTATTTCATTTGCAATTTCATGAAGCGTCCACAATGATTGGTTTGAAAATGTTTCGTACAGCGTATAAATATAGGCTTTGTGAGCATAGTCTATAGCCCTATTGTAAGCATTAGCAAATAACCTACTTCAAATAAAAAACAATTACTACACTGTTGTGAACGGCGGCGTTTTCTTAAACTCTAATAAAATAATGCACTAAGTAAAATCCCAATTTTAATCTCTGAAATGAAAATCTTTCCGTACAATGTGATAGTGCAATATTTGCTTTTCTATGGTGATATTGCTTGTATGAACACCCTAACACAAATAATAATTTCTTGCGTGCTACATTCTCTTCAGTTTACAACAAACATTTTCTAGCTCATATGAAACTCTTCATAAATTTCTCACTTCTTCTGGACCAGTAAGACTGGCTGAGAGATGACTTAAAGATTTATTCGCTGACCCATGCTTGAGCCAGTTATAGTCCGCTGATAAAATATTGTGTCTGTTCAATGCAGCTCGCGTGATTGTGAAAGGCTTGCTAGGCTCTACAATGTCACTGTCGCCTGAACATTTCCATGATTCTCATGCATTCTGCCTGCAATGGCCTACGGCGGTAGATCAGACAACAACCCCACCTACGCCGGTTACACGAATAATTGCCGAAAGTAATGCTCATGCACATCACTTTTAGGACGACGGAAGATGCTTAAGTGTGACCAAACAAAGGAAGAGCAAATCGAAGAGACAATGAGTGTTGTTTGATTAAGCCTTTAAGGCACAAGTAACAATTTGCCTAACTTCGCTGTAGGAACTGTCATGACAAGATTAACTATATTAGAGTCATTATAATTTGAGAAATTCTGCGTTAGTTCTTTTTGCAGTTACTGCAAGAGATATATTTTCAAAATATCGGCTTCAGGCACTGATTTTCAAATACCGGCTTCTTCCCGGCCTCTGCTAAATTAGCTGTAAAATACCGGCCAGACCGGTGAAATACCGGCCATCTAGTAACCTTATGCATTTGCAACATTCCAAAACGTTGGAAAAGTAGGAAAACAAGGAGAAGCTGTTTGAAATAAATGTGTAGGCCCTGCTTTGTTCGTGTTTTTATAAGACTTTACACTTATTCTAATATTTCACCAAATTTGTAATTCATTTAGAATTTTGGTAACTCAGCTTTAAAATATTCATGCTCTCTAAAACCAACATTTGCTAAAATTTTCTAAGAGAGAATGCTGGCTAAGACTTTATACTATGACATTACCATAGCCAGCTTGCTGGTGCCATGGCGTTGTTGGCGCTAACAGAAAGACTGCCGAAACGGTTTCGAAAGACGGTCTTCAGTGACTGTGACGTAAAAATCGAATTTGTTACAAGTGTGGACGTTCCTTAGTATAATTTATTTTGTAGCAATGAGGTTAGCTTTTTATGCAACGTGCGGTGGTGTTGCGAGTTGGCGCAATGATTAAACATAATAAAAACGAGCATTTGCAAAATCTGTTAATTTTTCGAGTTTGAATCATTTGGGGGGTCACAAAAAAATTCGGAGGGTACTGCCCCCGAATGCCCACCTGTGGCAACGGGCCTGCTTTTGAAGTATGGCTAGCAAAACATTTTTACATTATGAGGCAGTGGAAGATGTATTTGATGCGGTGAAGTCTGTAAAACGTGGTATGAAGGCTGCAATCAGGGCCGGATTAAGGGGGGGCAACGGGGGCAATTGCCCCGGGCCCCCCGCTGCAAGG
>Ga0210059_1006385_pt1 | contig 18913 bp, 9 predicted proteins | sample Ectturendosymbi2_FD_188042 | JGI IMG/M metagenome (GOLD analysis project Ga0210059, IMG submission 188042) | Ecteinascidia turbinata endosymbiont from Florida, USA - Sample 2 (SPAdes) (version 2) | ecosystem: Host-associated > Tunicates > Ascidians > Unclassified | place: Key West, Florida... | reverse complement strand
ACTGCTCTCGCTGCTGACTGCGCAGTCAGCAGCGAGAGCAGTCAATTTGACAAACTCCGAGGGACTTCCTCAGAGAGTCTTTGTATCTTTTCTTTGGTGCACCTCTGTCGCAGTGGCTGGAGTAGAGTTCACCATACAGGGTTATCTTAGGCAGACGATGGTCCTCCATTCTGGAGACATGCCCTGACCAGCGTAGTTGTGCCTTCAGCAGCATGGCCTCGATACTGGCAATCACCACCTGTTGAAGAACTTCGACATTGGTGATATAGTCGCTCCAGTGGATGTTGAGGATTATGCGGAGACATCGCTGATGGAAGCACTCCAGGAGATGCAGACGGTAAGTGACCCACGACTCTGAACCATACAGGAGGGTAGTGAGTACAACGGCTCTGCACACGCTAATCTTGGTGTTCTTCTTCAGATGCTTGTTGTTCCAAACTCTTTTGTATAGTCTGCCAAAAGCACAACTTGCCTTTGCCAGTCTGTTGTCGACTTCCTTGTCGATCTTGGCATCTGATGTGATGGTGCACCCCAGATACGTGAACTGCCTTAAGCTCAGTCTCACCAATAGTGATGTGAGGAGTGCAGTATTCTTCCCGAAGTGCAGGCTGGTGGAGTACTTCCGTCTTTTGCAGGCTGACATCGAGTTCAATTGAAGGTTTCCGCAAGTGTGACCGAAGGCAGCTTTCTTCATAGGACACGACAGCTGAGTCAGGTGGGCCTGGTGGGCTGATCTTTTCTTCGCCAGCAAATCCAGGATCTCATGGTTGTTCTCATCGAACCAGTCTTTGTTCTTTTTCGTGGAAAGCCCCATAACTTTTTTAGATGTTTGCAGGATGGCAGTTTTCAGTTTAATCCAGAGTGCTTCGGGAGAGGAATCTTTTGGACAGCTGTCATGTCCAAGCTTGGTCTGTAGGTCTGCCTGAAAATCAGTTTTCACTTCAGCTGACTGTAGTTTGCTGAGTTTGAAAGATTTCTTGGGAGGCCCTCCCTTCCTTTGTTTGGGTTTGAAGTTCAGATTGAGTTTGCAGCGCACTAGGCAATGGTCAGTATGATATTCTGTGCTGGGCATCACTCCGGTGTGCAAGACATCCTTGAGGTCTCTATGGCGTACTATAACATAGTCAATGAGGTGCCAGTGTCTGGACCGGGGATGCATCCAAGTTGTCTTCAGGCTGTCCTTTTGATGAAAGATGGTGTTGGTGATGACCAGTTGTTGCTCTGTGCATAGCTCAAGTAGCCACCGCCCATTGTCGTTGCAGTTGCCTACACCATGTCTGCCAAGCACTCCTTTCCAGGCAGTGGCGTCTTCGCCCACTCTGGCATTGAAGTCGCCAAGGATTATTACCTTGTCGTCTGCAGGGGTGCTTTGAATGAGGTTGCGGAGCTCTGAGTAAAACTTGTCTTTTTCTGCAAATTCAGCCTGAAGCGTTGGAGCGTACACGCTAAAAAGCGTAGCATACTGCTTGTTCTTTAAAGGGAGTCGCATGGACATGATGTGATCGGAATGACCGGTTGGCAGGTTTTCCAGCTTGGAGGTAATGGAAGTTCTGACCATGAAGCCGACACCTGCGAGTCGTCTTTCTGTTGAAAGTTTTTCTGACCAGAAGAGGGTATATCTGGCGCCATGCTCTTGAAGGCTGCCTTCATCAGGAAACCGCATTTCGCTAAGGGCACAATGTCTACATTTAGCCTGGACAGTTCGCATGCGATAAGAGCTGAGCGACGTTCAGGTCTGTTGCTGTCAGCTTTGTCAAGCATAGTTCTGATGTTCCAACATGCCAGTTTTAGTGCTTGTGCATCCTTGAAGGTGGATGCGTACCTTCCTTTCTTGGTACTTGTTCGACCGCTTCAGAAGATGCCCATTGACAGCGGCTAGCCAACTGGTGGGCATAAGAGACGAGCTTTGCTTAGGCCACCTTTTCTAAGCCCCTCTCCATGTGGATCAAACAGTGCTCTCCCTAAATAAGGCTGCTTGGTCGTTCAGGGTGCTGCCGAGCGATGCTGTCGTCTCTGAGTCAGCATCAGGCGACCAATATCCTGAACCGCCTGCATGCAGGATTCGAACTATGGCTTCCAGTGTCATCTTCCACCTGCCGCTTTCACCCTTTTCCCGTCGCTACAGGACTTTGTAAGATTGGTGGCGTTACGGAGTGGACGTGTCCTTCTTGCCTGCGCAATGGATTTTTAAGGTGAAGTGCAATGTGCGCAGTATTGACCCCACCCTTTACACCTTACACCTGCTCTCCTGAGCCGACGCCCTTTGTCAGATCTTGTTTTTCGTTCTGCCTTGGTGACTAGCCACCCTCCTCACCAGAACCCGGAGGGAACTGGTGGAGGTGCCGGTTTAGTCGCCGACGGCCCGACCCTGGGGCAGGTAGTACTGGCTTACAGGTTACCAGTAGCAGATCCGAAATGAACCTGACCTGACAACGTGTATGTACACCATACGTAAATAGCTGTCCACAAACAACGTAAATACGACGTTGGAAGACAAATGTGTTTGAAACATTGGCCTGACCAGATATAAACGTTAATTGTACGTTATTTTATTAGCTGGGTTGCTCTTGTCATGCAAAAAACTTCAATGAGCACATTTTTCAAAAACATCCATTTGCACTTTTTATGTAATTTAAATTTCTTGTTACAGGTATTGGTGGTGGCAAAATCCTCAGTGCCTAATGCATTGACAAGACTACCCGCAGATGATAAAGGCTGGTAGGCCGCATTCTACAAACTTTCCTTGATGATGAAAGGGGTTGCATACAAACTGGTTCCGTCCTCACCAAAAAAGGCGTCATCAAACGACCAAATGCAAAGCTGCGTCTCCTGACCACAGCTTTCAGAAAATTGACGTTAACTGCCCGTTCGATGCAAGTTGATCGTGCATCAAAACAACGTCGCAGCTTGGCTGTAAAATGGACTGTTCGTTTTTTACAGAGACAGCCATGCTGCAACAGGCCCGTAGCCAGGTTTTAAGGTTTGGGGGGGCAATATTTTTGTTTTATTGTATGTTTAAAACATTATTTTGTTTCTTTTCAGCGATTAACTGGACAGCATATTGCCAGTTGTCTGTTTTTAGTCTGATAACATAAGATGTGTGATTGTACCGGTGTGCTACGTGCCATGTGTAGCCTAGCACGGGAGGAAGACTCCAGCACCTTTCTCAACTTATCAACAATGATGACGTTTTCCAAAAAAAGTTTCCACAAAAAAACTGAGAGCATTTATTTAGTTATGTGCTTTTCTAAGTAAACAACAAAGAAAAACAACATGAAAAAAGTTCGCCTATGCTTCAAGCAGGCCCGGAACAAAGCTGGGCAAAGCCCTCTTAAAATTTCTTTCGCCCACCCTATAAAATGTGTTGGACATACTTTGAAAGTATTGGAAATAGTTTAAAATTTGGGCCCCTCTCAGAAAACTCTTTGCCCACCCTGGTGCCCCAAGCTGGTTACGGGCCTGGTTCAATATATTTTCCTGACTACGCACCAGTGCTTGATGCCTGTTTGTCGCATTTGATTCAGTAAAAACTTTGTCCGATGTTTGCCGAGTAATTAATGCATTTTTAACTTTTTTTAAAAAACATAACAATATTTTGGCATAAACAAAGAAACTGAACCAATTATATTCCTGTCAACGTTTAAAGTGAAGACACTGGTACGAAAGAAATTCCGTTTAATTTGTCAAAAGAGCCACAACAATCCACGAGATTATATGCAATAAATACGTAGATTCTATTGGTCACTGACACAATCTATCAATCGTTTCCATTGACAGCTGGAAGTCGAACCATGTCAGGGATGTTTTGCTAACAAAAAGCTGTGGGAACGTATCCAAAAAATCGCCATTTTGAAACAGCTTCAAACTCACTTTGAAACGAAACGTGAAAAAGGTGTGGAAACGCCCTTCCCACGCGTTCCCGCCACACTACACCCTGAACCATGTACTCTAGCATGTAGACGTTCTACCTTTTATCAACACTCGCAGTTTTGAAATGTCTTTTGGTAAAACGGAAGCATGAAAAAAAACAAGAAAATAAATTTGAGCATAAACTGTCACAAAAGTTGCAGTTCTGACACCTGTTACATAGCATAATAGATGAATAATATTCATGGAGGCACTTGCAGTGTCAAGAGAATACTTTAAACATGCAGTCGTCGAGTTTTTTTTACTGAATCAAATCGAGTTTTTTTTTACTGAATCAAAATTGGTCGAAAATTCAGAAATGATGTCTCCGTTTGCCACAGCAGCTATTTCATTTTTTTCAAAACATAACAAAACCAGCTGACATTTATATGGTCGCAGGGGCATAACGAGGGGGGCATAATTCCCCGGGCGCCGATTTACTACAGAGAGCGCTGAATGATTGCGGGGGAGCCAAAAAGTCCAAACAATGTCACAAGTACTTTCTTCAATACAGTACATTTGCTTCCTAAAGACCTCAAATTCGAACGTGGTGGCGCCAAACTTGCTTCTTGCCCTGGGCGCTTTCTAACCTCGTTACGCCCCTGTACGGTCGTGTGTAGTGCACCTGCGATAAGGTGTGAGTATCCTCACCACACTGGAGAAGCTTGCTTCGCATATGGCTATCGAAACTCCTACAGTTAAGCCCGCGCTCAGCAGCAAGTATATGGTGGAAAAAGCTGATTTATACTTCCAAAACTATTTCAAAAACTGGTCCAAATTCATACGAGTATTTTCATTTAAAAACACATCAGGAAGCTTTGATGAGACAATGCTTTTCACAATAGCAGTTCAGTTCAGCATCAAGAAAATCTTCACTGATATTTTTGGTAGCTGAATTGACTAAAGAGTAAAGAGGTTGTAACTCTTCCTTGCCGAGAAACCAATTCGATGCTGGTGAAAGAACACGCAAAGATTTGATGAGAGGCATATCAAACTCCGAAAACTGGTGACTGAATTCGCTCTGAATAGTATAAATGATTTCAAAGTAAGATACTTACAAATGCAAACTCTCACTTTCACTGTGAATTCCGATGTGCTTTGTTATGAATAACGTCCTCTCTGAATCGAGATGAAGCTGACTTTTTTTGCGTGTTCAGAGGGTGGGATGTAGTTTCGCTTGTTTAGAGGGTGGGATAACTGTAGCTTGCTTGCGCCACACACTAAGTACGGAATACGCGCTAGTTGCATTTTATGCTGATTTATGCTAGTCATTGCTGAAGTGATTGATACACATGCTGAAGCATTTCTACGTCAGACAAAGAATTACCTAACTTTTTTTGATCAACTTCCGATTCGCGTACATTATCCTACTGGGTTTGGTTTGGCTATTACAAGAAGTTCTTTTTGACTACAAACAAGCCTAACCCCAGTCCAATGTTCCCTCTAAGATGCGCAACTGCGCAGTACCAGAGGTGTACGGAGTCTGAAATTTTTGACTCCAACTCTGCTCCTGCTTCGGTTGAATATACTCCGACTCCGCTCCGACACATTTTTAAGTTTTGGACTCTGACTCCTGCTCAAACTCCAAAGAGAATTATTTAAACTTTTGACAGTGTCTAAACGACCGTATCCGGTTTTCGCATTAAAAAGACTAAAAATCCGTATCAAATGAATTTACTGATCACTGCAATACATGTCAGTTACTTCTTAGATAAAGATTTAAGGTGGCCATAATTTTTTCACAGCTATATCCTAACCATTTACCTGAACTGCAAACCCTAACCATCAACATTAAACGCTAATCCTAAACCCTAACCTTAGACACTAACATTGAACCCTAACCCTAAATGCTTACTATAAACCCTAATTTGAAACACTAACAGTAACACAAAACCTTAATCCAAAATGCTAAACCTAACCATAGTCCAAAAGCTTAATTTAGTTATCAACACTTGTCTGCTTTTCGAAATGTACATCAGAAGGGGTCCAAAAAGGAAGCCATCAGAAGGCTTCCTCTTTTCATACTACTTTATTTTCTGATGATATTAATCTCCATATGTCACATTCCTGTTTTAATGTTCTTCAGACAACTGTTAACCTTGAACTGTGTAAAATTGACCACTGGCTGAGAGCCAACAAGCTTTCTCTTAACTACAATAAGACTAATTTTATGCTATTAACTTCTCGAAAACACAATCTTGCTCCATTTAAAGTTATCATAAATAACCACAACATTTCCCCTGAAGATAACCTAAAATACCTAGGTGTCCTTCTTGACATAAATTAAGCTGGAAACCTCATGTACAAAAGATAAAAACTCAACTATGAAGAGCTTGTGGAATTCTATCCAAACTTAAACATTATACAACACCACCTGTACTGAAAGTTGTCTATAACTCATTAATCCATCCCTACCTTAATTACTTAATCCTCAATTGGGGACGTGCTTCAAATGCAACCATTCAGCCTCTCATTAAGCTCCAAAATAAAGCTGTAAAAATAATAAATCCAACTAACATGGGATCACTAGAAGAACATTTCCAGCACTTAAATATCTTATGCCTTCCCAAACTATATAGCTTTTCAGTAGGCAAATTCATGCACTCTTATCATAACAAACTGCTTCCAAATCATTTTGATGAATATTTTATTCCACTCAGCTCAATTCATTATCACTCCACAAGACTAGCAACCTCTAAAAACCTTTTTTTACTTAGAGTTAACTCTTCCTCAGGAAAATGTTCTCTCAACTTTATTGGCCCAAAAGTATGGTCTTCAATACCAGACGATATTAAATTTTCAACCACCTTCACCTTTAAATGGAAACTTAAGAAACACCTTCTACATGAAAAAAATTCCTAATAATGAACTTTAGCAACATTTCACTTGTCCAGAACAAACCACAGTGTATTCTAGTATTCTGTAACTCTGTTTTGATTTTTGTGTGTATCTACTTTTTTGTGTATATCTACTTTTTTCCTGTAATTCTATTTTATTTTTTGTGTGTATCTACTTCTTCGTATTTTCTGTGTGCACATTCTATGCTTTTCGGTATGAAGTACAGTTTTTGTTTTTTACACTTTTTGTTTTTTTCTGTTTTGTCTTGCTTTCTGTTTTGCTTTGTTTCTTCTGTACCTCATTAATTAGTTTTGTAACTTTTTTACTCTTTACATTACTATTTTTTAATTTCTTCGTATTGCTAAAAATACTCTAATCACACCAAATTCCTTCACTTGAATTCGATCCACTCATCTATGTACATAGGCATGCGCTTTCACCTGTACATTTTCTTCACCATGTTCTGTGTTCATTCGTTTTTTTGTTTTTTTCGTTATGCTTATTTGATCTCTAACTGTTGTTTCTCAACATTTGTCAAAAAGTGATAAACGGGGTTGGTTGACCATGATCCCACAGTCTTTTGCCAATCCTATATGACACAGCGCCAGTCTTTGTTTACACTGATCAGCTATTGTGCCATTGCGTTTTCATTTGCTCTAATTTTTGCTAATGATTGGTTTACTGCATGCGATGGCTTTTATGGTGCTTCTGTTTGTTGGCTGAGTCATATGAAACAATAAACCATTACCATTACAGAAATTGTGACTTACAATCTTGTGTAAGTACAGCAAAAGTAAAGCCAAATACAACAAAGGAGTCACTCGGATTGTCTTGTTGAGGATTGTCTTGTCACTTCCCACTCGACCATGTTCGTAGGAGTGACATTTTCTCCAATTCAGTTTTGTATCTGGCAGAAAACTGGATGCGGGATACGATACTTTTTGTCCTTCGAAACAGAAAACTGTAAATGCTGGTTGTTGAGACACTACCTGAACTTTTTATGTGACCTAAATTTTATTGGCCAACATATTTTTAACGTATCACCATGAACAAGAAATTGTCCAAATCTTTACACACATGAAACTCACCAACCTAACCTTACTTACATCCAAGTTGTATTAAAATTTTAAGACTTCCTGTGAAGTAGTCGTGCACATTTGAAGGTTATATTGTTATAACATGCTTTGTAAAAAACAATCAGCAATAATAATAATCAATAATAAACAAAGTAACCTCTTGTTAAAAAACTGACTCCGGCTCCACTCCGGCCCTTCCTTAAAAAAATCAACTCCGGCTCCACTCCTATTTTCGAAAATCTTTAAGTATGTTATTTTGAACTGTTCCAACTTGTATTGCAAGTGACTGCTCACTTTGCTGAAAAATTCGTATTCCTGTGTCTTACAATTGCAGGTGGTTGCAATGGCGAGCAGTAACTACTTTTCCTTTGTTTAACCGCTACATGCTGTGTTTCATCTGGTGACCAATTTTTAATGTGCACAACATCTTTAGGTTCAAAGATTTTGTTTTAACCGTATGCCGCCTTATACATCTAACGTTATTTGACAGATAGTGCGGAATTTCCTGGCACTGGGCCATGGCCAAATGTTTGCTGATCCCTGACATAGTACACAGAAACTTCCCATCCATGGTCGTTTGCAACTAACTTTCACATGAATGTTTTTGCCACAATGCATCTTATCTCGAAGTTTGACGTAAATTAAGCAAGCAATTTTTGATTTATGCAAATTTGGGTCAAGCTATTGGGAAAAAAACATAATGGTGAAACCGTCATGCGTTGGTGGAATTCACGCTACACCACAAGTGTTGAAGCAGTCAGTGTTTTGTTTGATGCTAATTGCAGTTATTTGCTTCGCTGTATGTTATGTATGAACAGAACCTCTCATGCAATTGTAATGTGCAACAATGCTAATAATTGTGTTACCAGTTTAGCATAGTGTGACATGATTTTTATGATGGTTTTGCCTATAATTCGTGATAATTAACCTCCGTTTCATCAAAGTATAGTGGATTTAACTTTTCGCATTACGACTTGCCGTTCCCTACTCGCTATTGCATTCCGTACGTGAGATCTGGTTTGTATCAACTTGTCATTCGAAGTACCGTATTAATTCGAGTATAACGCGCAAAATTTTGTACGGAATTTTAATTAAAAATTAAGGGTGCGCGTTATACACGAGTTTTTTCATCAGCACACTTTATTTTTGTTTATTTTTTTCTCTTTCATAATCTTTCTGCAGCCTTTACTCATTCTTTTCGCTGCAATGCGCAATCTTTGTTTCTTTCTTCTTTCTTTTTAAAAATGCTTTGGTAATTCTTAGTCTCTGTGCACGTGCAGGCTTTACTCACCAGTGTACCGTATGTTATCAATAAATGTTTTGTTACAGCCACATGTCTTCAACAGCAGTTTTTACTTTCTATCTTTAGTCAGAGCTAAGAAAAAAGGAAAAAATTTTATACCAATTTTCATTCAAAAATTAAGGGTGCGCGTTATATACGAGTGCGTGTTATATTCGAACAAATACGATAGGTTCTCTTTACATTTGTTAAAGAAGCTTCTGGCAGATCACTTGTGCTGAATCTGTATTTCTATGCTTCCGCTGTCCAACTTTTTTTTCTGCTATTGTTTTATATGTGCCAATTTCATAGCCACATTTGTGCCCACTTGTTACTATCATGCCTTTCGCATTACTGCTGGAATGTTCTTGTTCTGTTGCAATTGCTTGCTTTTCTGCAAATGCAGCAAGAGTGTTTTGTTAGCTATTTATCTGTGGACTTCACCAGTTGATGCCCTTGCAGTTGTTGTGCGCATTGCTTAACTGTGTTCTGTAGGAACAGAACCTCTCTTATAAGGTGCCACAATTAATGTGCTGCCAGTTTAGCATAGTCTGACATAATTTTTGTGACTTTGGCTTGTTTTTTTATGATAATGGTTTTGCCAAAATTCGTGATAATTGTCCTCAGTTTTATTAAAGTACATTCTGTTGACATTTACCGGTGAAGCATCTGGCAAAACACTGATGCTGAATATGTGCATTCTTATGGTTCCTGTCCAACTGTTCTATTTCTGCTATCCTTTTATATGTGCCAAACTGCTACTTGCAACATCACTCAGGACAATCTTGCCAATTTCATAGCTGACTTTTTGTACTGTATTGGTAAAGACCATCTAGTACTGTACTTGTGCTATATGCTTCATTGCAGCGAATTTTGTGTTCTTTACAAATTGGCAGTTCAAGCTGGACAAACGTGCAAATTTCATGCTCAAATGAAGCCAATAAACTAATTAAAAAAGTTGCATGACTCATGAAACGTCATAAGAGGAAGTCTTTAGTACGTCAGCACCACGTTATCAATGATGCAAGCAACGTAGACAGAACGTTATTCAAGTTTTTTATGAAGTGATGGGGAAGTTGATGCTACGTTGACTCAACTTGATGTAATCACGTTGCCATGACGTTTGAAAGTGTCGACAAATCTGCATCTCACTGACGTAAAACGCTACGTTGCCAGAACTTTAGAGTTACTACGTGTCAACGTCGTGGCCACATGAAATTGTTTGCTGGGCTGTTGTTAGAATGTCCTCATTTTTCTCCCACTACTGGATTCCTCTTTCATGATGAATGAATGCAGTAATAGTGGGTGCAGTGCTTGGCATCTCTTTGTGTTGACTGTGTTTATCATCTAACACAGGAGTCTCAAACTCAAATTGCTTCGAGGGCCAAATGAGGACTTATAATGTAACCCAAGGGCCGCATCATGACGCTGACGCAACAATGGCGGTACCTGAACCTTACTAGAAACAGTTTTTACATCTTATTACCTGCGAAAGGTATCTTGAATTATAGGCGAATCATTTGTAGTCGTCTCTATGCTCGTTTGAACGGAACTTGTTCACTCGTTGGCTGAGCACATTAAAACACCAGTAATAAACTAAATAAAGTAAATGTTAATTATTTGAAATTTGAAAAAAGTTCACATACGTCAACAGCAAGAACGCGTGCTGTTGATGTGACTTCAGTGAGCATAGCACAAAGTTGATGCTTTCAGATGATCATATTTTGCTTTAATAATTTTTTGAATGCTAACGAAGTGGGTGATGACCACACGAGAAGCAAACCAATAACCACCGTATAAATCAACAGGAAAGAAAAATTTACGTGTCAGCAGCAACTCCAGGCAACAAAGTTATAATAAACAAAAGTAAAAACAGATAAGGTCAACAACTGCAAAGAAAAACCAGCTCAACACATGGAAATAGTTCCACACTTGTTCTCAAACCGTGCATCTGACGTTAGATTTTCACCAATTTTATGAATCGAAGGTGTTTTTTTTTCAGTCACTGGATAAATTATCTTTTATTCTGTGAATAGTGAGTGTTTTACAGTTTCAGAGTCTGGAACGTGCGTTGCAAAGTATTTGCCAATTATTTTTCACACTTGGTATTCACTTTGAAGCGATAAGTAGCAGCTAACACGTAAGGACGTTGGTTTGTAGCAGGAGGAAAGAAGGCACCACCATTTAGTTCAGGTGCATCTTCACGTTTCAGGGCTGGACACAGATCTGCACGAGAAGTGGTTGCAGCATCAATGTGCTGCTGTATATGTCTCGATCTCCCAATGTCATGTTGAGGAAACGGTTGATTCTTTCTGTACACCACAAACATTCAAATGTTGCTTATGACACACGAAATGCTTACAACGAATCAAGAAAAAACAATCAATGCACAATGACCCAGGCTTAATGTTATATGGTCTAACAGCGGCGTATTAAGGGGGAAAATGTCATTTTCAAAAATTCATAGCTGCCCTGCAAGTAGCGTCTCTTCTATATCACACAGCTTAATCTAAACATACTGTAAAGTGGAACTATAGTCTCATACAATGCATGTTTCGCCAACAGATTTGGACCAATAGGCCTACATAAGAAATTGGCATTTCTTTTTTATAGAACAATTTTTATAACCAGGATTTGATCGTAATAATTTCGCGCTCCCCTTCCTCGGTTGCAATGTTGCAGCTTATGAGACCAATACACACATCGCAATAACTTAATCATGTCTTGCGTGAATCGTGAGATGAACTGCTGTTCTCGCGAAGTTACGGGGTTTATTGCAGGGCGGCGGAGCCATGCCGTAAAAATGGCAGAGATGAGCGGACTGTCAAATTTTGCGATCCATATCCAGTCCTGAATATTTAAAACTCAGTCCAATCCAAACATAGTCCAAAAATGTTAAAAATTTAAAATCCAAGGCCAGATAAAGTCCAAAATATTAAGAAAATACAGATTTTTAATAACAAAAACGTCATAATTATTTTCCATTAATTCAGTCCAAATCCGGTCCGGTGTCAAGCGAAATTTCTGATCCGTTGTTTGTTAGTTGTTGTGCTTCTCAGAATAAAGAAATAAAGTTTGGTAATTACTTTTTTGATGTGTGTTGTGTAAATTGAAACTTGGTTAGATGTCAGGAACCCACAACAAGCTATAGTACAGGAAGAACTTTTACCACCCAAAATTTTTGACTTAGTCCTAAACCTCAATTATTTTTCTTTTCTCACCCTAATCCAAACCCTAACCCGACACACTCACCTAAACACGAATCCAAACCCTAATCATCAATTTTCTTAGCGTATTTGATATGTAGAATATTGTTCTGTACATCCGCACACATGGTGTGAAGTCAGAAATTTCTCTTGACACCGGATCCTAAATTTATGAAGCAATTTACAGACCGGATCCAATCCAAATTCAACAAAATTCGTCATAGTCCGGATCCAGTCCAATGCTCATCTCTGAAAAATGGTACTGCTCCGGAGCTTTTCCTTTTCATGAACATGATTCCGGAGCTATCTTTTTTCATAACATGGTTCCAGCTCCTGTTCGTTTTTAAACATTCAAATTTTCAATTGATTTGGTGTACCTCAAATTGATTGGAAAATGCAATATGACTAGACCACAAAACTAAATAGGCTATATATATCACAATTTATATTTTTTTAACTTGTTTCTCTGAGAACGCACTTAACATAAAATCATTTTGCTCAAGCGTGCGTACCAGTGGTGGAGTTTTGGTGCGTACCAGTGGTGGAGACTAAATCTATTACGTTGAGTCTCCATCTCGAAAGGTGCGGGTTCCAGTTTTAAGTCATTTGTTTTCGTTTTTCGTTACGGAAAAGATATTTCTTTCAAAGAGAAAGATGTTTCTTTCCCGTAACGATTTCGTTACACGAAATATCACATTTGAAAACCGATTACTCAAATGCAAAGCAATCAGTAGCTAAATCTCCTCACTTTAACGCTTGGTAACATTTTGCAGAAGCCATAAAAGATCCCCGTACTGCTGAGTCTACTTGATGTTCAATCTTCCACTGACAAAAAGCTCGCAAAAACGCATGACTGCTAAACACTGCAGAACTTCTGATGAAAAGCAATATTGTCAGTATAGGATGCTACGTTTGGTTGTTACCAACTAGATTGCTCGCAAACACAGATTTCTTGATGAAGCTCTATAATGTTAGTTAAATCAGCTAAAACAGTTTCTCGTGAGTTTCACTTGGAAAAACATGTCTACATTGGGTTTACTTCATATGGTTAGCTAAGGGTGTTGTGACAATACTTTTTTGTGCAAAACTTGTGTTCATGCTGTTTACCATCAGTCTATAACAGTGGTTCCCAACCTTTTCAGTTTCATGGACCCCTTTGTTGATTTGGCTGAAAGCTGCGGACCCCTTTAATAAAATCATTTAAAATCCTGCTGAGGAACGTGTGGCTAAATCGGCCAAAAGTAGTTATCAACTTAGTTTTAGAAATACTTAGAAGTAATGTTGAAAGCTGACTTTCAGTACCTGGATTTTCATGTGCTCTTTCGAGCAGTCCTATCAAAATTTGCATAAGTTTCGTATTTTTCGAGTTATGGAGTGGTGTAAACGGCCAATTTGGCCTTTCTTTCTTGACGTGTAACGAAAGGATTTGCCCAATTGGCCTTCTGTAACTGTCGTGAAACAAAAGGAATATCTGCCCATCTTGGCCCACGGATACATGTCTAGTAACAAAAGGATGTATGACCAATTTGGGTGCATCAACTGCGACAATCGTGCATAATAGCACCAGTATTCCGCAAAATTTTTATTTGTGAGGTAAATCATATGGACATTTTTGCCTTGGACCTCATGCGGCTACAAATGGCAAAAATATTCTTAAATATAACATTTTCCTATCTCGACCTATTTTACTTCTGTTGCATGTAGAACCACAAGCTTCGAGCGTCTTTACGATTAAATGCTAAACAGTGTGAAGGAAAGCGTCAATATCGATTGCGACGTGGGTGGTAAGAAAGGTCAAAACAAGTCGGCAAAACTGAATGGGAAAATCTTAAACATCACAAAATAGTACAATAATTATTTCACACGAGGAAGGATCATGCTCCAATCTGTGCGCTACACTTGTGAAACCATTTGTCTTCACAGGTATCCAGAGAGTGAAAACTGGGGAGTTCCACAAATGTAACAGTGAATGCTTTATAGATAGATGGTTATTTATGATGCCATGGAACACTGAATAGTGCTGCAATAAGGCCATTTAGTCGCTGTCATCCAATTATCTGGCTCGTTCCAATTACTTGGATGCGATGCAGATTTTTCTGCGACTGGTCCATAAGCAGTCGCTCTATTTAGAGTGTAATGCCCTCCAGACATCTTACCGAGTACAATACACTCAGGTTTAATGTTCTACACAAGCACACTTAACACAAGCCATGCCCGTGTGTGACGCAATAATCGTCTCTGCGATTAGTCGAATGTTGCACGCAGTTGCGGCTGTTGTTATCATAATACTATACTCTCGTTGGTGATTTTGAGAACGCTTGTGTTGTGCCTGAAAGCTGCCGAATCTTTCCTAGGGGCAAAAATCCGGATCACGAGATGTGAAAAGAGCAGATTTTAATTGGTTTTGGTGAAGATCCGGATGAAAAACTCTGGATAAACCGAAGATTTTTACAAAGAAAAACGTTAGAAATCATTTGCACCACCAGTTTTATCCGGTTTGGCGAAGATCGGATTAACCGAGGTTTACTGTACTATCAATCAGTAGAATTTTTATCAAATTTTCAGAAGTCAAGCCTCCCTATTGAAGAATTTCTGGTGACAATTCTGTACCATTGCTTTCGTAATTATAAGCCTTTTTCTCTCTCTGATAGAGATAGCAGGTGAGTGGAAGTTGCGGCCGACATGATAACAATCACATCAAATACAAAAAGCAACTACGTCCCCAAAATGTGACAAGGAAGATGACCCACAGATTTTGGCTACAGAATGATGTAAGATGAACTCTGCTACAGACTTATCCTCCAGATAAGCTGCTCAAAAACAAACAATATCAAACTTCCCATTGACTTTAACTTAATGAAAACTTGCATATTTTTGTTAAAGTGCACAAATACGTTAGTCCATACAAACAAGATTTTGTGTCGCCCTCTGTCGCCTGCATTCCAGTGGGATTGCCAGGTTGGCATTTTTAATGCCAATTCCCAGGCATCTGGCCTTATTTAAAAGTAGTTTGGAATAGAGATGTCAGCCGCGCCGTGACCGTGCGGTGTGGTTTTGGAAAATTTTGCCGCGTACCAGCCGCGCCACGTGACTTTTGAAAGTGTTAAGCCGCGCCAGCGCCGCGTGGACGTTCATCTAATGATGAATCTTTGCAAAAGAAGAGACTTTCGGAAGTTATTATCTTAGATAAAAACAGTTGTTTTTCTTGTTTATCCTACAGCTTTTACCTGCGTTTTCACGATGCCTCTGGGCGAAGATTCGTAGGTAGAATATTGCTGTTAGTTTTCCTGCAGGTGGCGTGCTGCGGTCACAGCTCTGATGCACGGGTATGCGAATTGCTAATCCAGAACTCTGGACAGCTAACTGGTAGGCATCTAATTTGGAAAATGCTTTCAGGGCTGCAAGTTTAAAGGTTTGTTAACTACCCGTTCTTCTGTATAATGTGAACATTGTATTAGTATACTATATAATGCTGCTTTGACTGTATGGCAAAACTGCTCTGAATGTATGTCATCTCTCCATTGACAATTAATGCAAAATTCAGGGTGAATGAGGTCTAAGTTAACACACCGTGACCTTGCCATGCTGACTAGATATGCAATAGTTGGTGAAACATATACAGCATAACATAACGAATGCTCAATTGCAACAGGTACGGAACACATATAAAGTTGATAAAACTGTATAAAACTTTGACACAATGCCAGCAGGGGATGTATGTTGGTGGAAACAGTGCTTTAAAGGGATTTTTGCTTGTGTGTCAGTTAGTGCAACTGCAAAAACAAATATCTTATTTTGATAAATTGTGACAGAAAGCTTGCTATGACTTTGCACACAGTAGCAAAGAGTGGCGTGACAATTTAAAAACATTTTGTAGATTTATAGGTAGTGTTAGATCACTGACGTGAAGAAGGATCGGGCGTGTTAACGGGTTCGCAGATCGTGGCCTTGCGCGAGACTATAGTATAATGGACTGGTGCCTGGTTACGTTAGGAAAAACCCACCAACCCGGCTAGACGTAGCTTACGAAATAGCGGCAGAACTCCTCAAACTCAGCACACAACCACAACTCTGTCTAATTAAACCTGAACCGCTGTCCACAACTCGTGGAACAATAGCAGTTTACTCAAACAAACAAATACACAGAGAATGCAGGAACTAAGCGGAGAATACAGCCAACAAGCACTAAATTCGCTGCCAAGTAACTAGGGGTCGACAAGCTCACGTGCAACGTAACACTATATGTAGCACACAGCCAAAACCGCAAACTACAGAGCCACAATTTACAAAGGTTTTTTCCCTACGCTACCGATCTTCTCAATGCGATATTTCGACTCAAAACGAAGAAGACACAAACCACTATTACATCACAGTACAACTCACATCCGGGTACGAACAGCAAGACACTGCACAATTTGTCCGCAACAGGCAGCGTCTGTTTTCCTTCATAAGACAAATGCTGTACGCCTATATATATATATGGTGCCTGTGCTGGGGCTATAAATTTTCCTATAGTTGAAGACGATTGGTTGATGTGGCCACATGACAAATAGGATATGCAAAGAGAAACGGGTTAGGGTTTAGGAATACAGTATAAGGATTTAGAGGTTCAGGTCAGGTTTTAGGGATAGGGTTTATGGTTAAGTTTTAGCCTACATTTCATGGCTTCATGCAACACAGACAAGAAGGTGCTAACAATTTGCCTGCACCAAAGACATGACAAAACTTGCCCATCGGGCTCTGACATCACACTCAACTAAGCAAGTCACATGTTTCGAACTTGTCATGAAACGTGACCGCTTCAACTGATCAAGTTCAGCTAAAGGCAAAATAGCTCCAGCAGTGCTATTAAAGAGGCAAAATAGACACTGCCAAATTTATTGGCAAATCTTACACCCAGAAAAAACTGTTATGTGAAGCACAGTGCTCCAGGTGGGGTGGCACAAATCGCCATGGCTGTTTGGGGGTAAAACTTTGGGACTGCAGTGCAGCACAGACGCGGACAGAGTAATGTACAACAAATGTGGACAGGATGCGGACAGAAGCTGCTGATGCAGTGCAGACAGCGGGCACAAATTTTCTGTCCACGCCATCTCTAGTTTGGCATGTACTGTACAACATAGTTTGGCATGTTTTTCGTCTTTTTCGCAGTGTTGACTGAAAAAAAAACGTTTGGTAATTTTTAAACCTGTCTATTTTTTGCTAAAACTTTGCGATTCTTTTCAGCCTGCTTGTCATTTATTGAAGCTGTTAGGTACATTTTGACTGGCGATTTAGTGTACATTGTCAGTCTGATCCTGGAAAATCTAATATTTTTTCCTGTGGTTTCTCTGTGACTGCATTTTGCAATAGATATTTTGTGGAATTGTGACACATATAACGTATCAGATGTTTGTGTACCAATTTCAAAGTAGTTAAAAACTGTGGCATGGTGCAAGTTTGTATTTTCATAACCTGCATTTTATTGTTTCAAACATTTATAGGTACCCTTGAGGAGATGGTACTTTTGGAGATTAAAAATTTTGTTAATTTTATACAATTCTAGACTTAGTTACGTATCAACATTGTATTTCTATCATTGCTCATCGTGGCATTTTAAAATCGACAGCCACCAACCTGTTTTGGGTTGTTTAGCATGTTTTAAAAGCAATTTGGCAATTTTGGGCTAATCTGGACCTGGCAATCCAGGGTTCTAGAGTTGTGCCCAATTTGTCTTTGCAATCTAGAACATCAGAGCGCATAGTTTGGTATTTCACTATTGCTTTCATCTTATACAAATAAAAGTTATGGACCCCCAAAAATTCTTCTGTGGACCCCTGGGGCTCCATGGACCACCAGTTGGGAACCACTGGTCTATAGCATAGAGCAGGGGTGGCCAACCCATGGCTCGCGAGCCGCATGTGGCTCTTTGCCCGGTTTCATGCGGCTCTTACGTAATTATTAGATGTCCCACTAAATAACATGCACAACAATAAATGGCTTGTAAAGTTCTGTCCTTGTCATGTTGGTGTGTTATATTTACAATAGATGTGGCTGAGCAAAGGTACGTGTTTGAGTGAGGAAGAGATGGGGGTGATGTTCATGTGTGCCCACGTGTATGATGTGGCTCTTTGCAGTAACACAAAAGGAAATGTGGTTGTTGGTCTCTGACTGGTTGGCCATCCCTGGCATAAAGTATTAAAACACACTATATTTTATTGCTTGGAAAATGACAACTTAAAAACGGTATGAATAAACCCTGTGTCCATTGAATGGATTGTGCTTGTTTGGTTCATAAAATATGTGTACTGGTTACTACACCAAAGGAGTTTACGTACAGCTAATCAGAACTACAAGTAGATGATAATTTTGAGGGTGGCAACATGGTCCCGCATGAAAATGTATGTATTCAAAAGATTTACAAAAAAACGCTGGACTTCACGGAAATTTATTGAAGCGAACTTCTCAACTACATGAAAGCGCTAGAAATTCCAAGAAAAGAACGCATTGTTATTTGTTTTTGAGAAGAACGTAGGAAAGTCTTCAATTTTTGTAGATCTAAGGCAATCGTAGAACCGAAGACAGATTTTTGACTGGGTACTACCAGTGGCGAAACTGACGGGGGGGCA
>Ga0210059_1006384_pt1 | contig 18919 bp, 12 predicted proteins | sample Ectturendosymbi2_FD_188042 | JGI IMG/M metagenome (GOLD analysis project Ga0210059, IMG submission 188042) | Ecteinascidia turbinata endosymbiont from Florida, USA - Sample 2 (SPAdes) (version 2) | ecosystem: Host-associated > Tunicates > Ascidians > Unclassified | place: Key West, Florida... | reverse complement strand
GCTCCATCGACCAAGGCATCATTAGACTATTTTTTGTTTAATATATAGAAAGGTTAACTATTTCCCTATGACAATCTGGTAAGAGAAAAATGAATAAGGTCATCGATAAAGGTTTTAGAAGCTGCCGCTTTGTTTCAACAATTGTGAAACACCCTGTATTGTCGAGCTTCAATAGTGACATGCACAAAAATTTGAGTGACGCATTTCAGAAAATAATGCGGTAAACAAGACGTTAAACAATACTTGAAAAAGTCATGTAAGTAACTTTTAGATCAAAATGTAAATCGTCCTCATCCAAAGCTTGTTTTGAAGCAAATCTCAGATGTCAAAGAGTCGTCCGTGGCAACTGCCATTTGCTGCAATAAACGCTCGAAACCAAATCTGTACTGCGATGCAAGCTTACATGTAGCAAAACAACCTTAACATGGAATTTTAGTGCACAAGCATGCATTTGGCCCACAAACAAAATCCACAAGCCTGCCTCACCAGCTTTCACAGAATCCAGGTAGCGCTCAATCGTAGTGTCCAAATTCGGTACCTTCAAATTGGGCAGGGAGTCTTCGTAACCAAACGTTTTTCCTTGCACTGACATTGTGGATGCCCGGGCAGCCGTAAGTCTTCTGGTAGCTTCAGGATTCTTCAAAGTTGATGCAATGCAGCGAGACTTTAGCAAGGTGTAAAAACGGCTGCTGATTAGCGAACGCAAACCTAGCATCACGCAGCTCTCTGCACACAACACCAGCAATAATACAGGCACGGTGGTTTCTGCCGAAGGTCGCTGATATCCTAACCTTGCTCAGATATATGCCAAAAGCAAACACGGTTGGATAAGCAAACAATCATCGCTTATTGAAGCGTATCTGTTGGAAGAATTACTTTGGCTCATGAACAACTTTCTTGATACGTGGCAACGTTAAGGATGTAATTGCCACCAATGTTAATGATGGCCATCAATACCAACCAAGTGCAAAAAAACGAACGAACACAAAGTGTTTTAAACTTTGAAACGAAAGCTGTGTCTCAAGCTTATCTGTCGCTGAGTTAAGCAGCAGGATGACTCCAGAAAGCGAAGAAAAGACAGCAAACAATACCTACAAGTAGAAAATTTCATTTTCTGCGACAAATCAGATGAACTGCGGCACTACTTACATAACAAAACAAAACTGCACAAAAGAGTTTTGCGCGAAAAAAACTTTGACGATGATTCTGGCTTTGAGAAATCAAATATGTTGCAAGTTCCACAGGTTGACGTCTTCACATTACAGAGTTTGACTTGGTATTCATAGCACTGAACACAACACCACTGATTTCAATCCATAAGTATTGCTCGAAGTCGCATGATACAAAAACCCGATTTTGCCAAATATCCCCACGCCAAACAGTATACACGGTCCAGACCTAGACTTTCTATTTTTCTAGGCCCGCATTTTGAAAAATAACACAAAGCTGACGTGTACATGTGGATACATCCAATGGCACGAAAGCACGTTGCAGAAACGTCCGCGTGGTTTCAAAAAACAGCTCCCTGCACACAGTCTTAAGCAGAACGTCAGTAAAGGTATACCTGGCGCGACGTGAATCAAAATGCATGAGGCTTCTCGCCTCAAGGTCCGAACAACACTGTTTGCTGCAACCTGCGATTACTATCACAAACTGGTAAACCGTAAGTCTCATGAAGTTTGTTCATTCACAGCATCGTTTAATTTGCTGCTTGTCATTAGCACAGTGAACGAAATAACATCTAAGCATTGTGCATTGAATAAGTCGAGAAGCGCCTGCGTTTGATGAAAAACGACTTCGAAAATAATATCTTGACCGAAACGTATTTATTCCAGTGACAGTACTTGCCACGAATCGGTAGTGAACGCATGCACTTTGCAGTGCTTTTCAGCAATTAGGTCAACAACAGGTAGCTATGGTAACTTGGCAAAATCTTGTCTCGATTTGTCTCCTTAACTATGATTGCTTCACTTCCAAATTAAACTTCTTTTGTCTGAAGAGGGTAAGGGATAACCAAATCAGTCACAACTGCAGTTTCATTTCGAGGTGGTATTTACTCACAAAGATCATTTCGCCAGTCTAGTACGCAGCAAACATTGGTCTGTGGTCACTGATGATGGCACTGGCAGTACGATTATTGGAACAAGCACATAAAATTAAAGTAGAAGAAAGGAGGCAATTAAGTTCTTGACATTAAACAGCAGTTTGTATAACACCAACGACAGGGGCGGTTCGAATTGCTAGCAACTACTGCCGAGAACGAGGTTTTAATTCAGTCAATGGCTGAACGGTAGAACAAAACAAGGAACGTTCCGAAGAAACAAGACGACATAATATGGAAACAAGAACAGTTCTGAGACAACAGATGCCCGGTGTCCCGAAAAAAGAACGCCTCACAAATTGACACTTTGCATTCAACCTGAGTAGGAGTCAGTGTTTAAACTCTGATGTCAGTACACGGCAACTACACTCGATGATGCATCAAAATCACAAAAGTGTCGTTCAGGGATTAATAGGATAAATATTTCTATTTCTCGATCTGCAAATACTATATCAAGTTTCATCGTTAATTGCCATCTGTCGCACTAAGCGACGACAACCGAATGGCTGCTCAACACCTGCCCCGCGATCTAGTGCAGCCAAGCAGTGGTTTGAAGAACTGGCTCAAACGACGACGACGACGCACTAAGCCATTTCTGTACACCAAATGTATCGTTGCATAAAGACGAGTGGATTGGATCACGAATGTTGCAGCACCTACATTCCATTCATTATGAACAATGTTCACTAATACCTAAGTTCAACGCAGTGATTTCTTAAAAACCAGGTTTCAAAATTTGACATACAAGACTTACATAAAACAGCTAGAAGAAGGTTTGATAGTTTGATAGTCAAAAGGCAAGAAGTTTGAGAAAATAAGAAGTGTAATCCACAGGTATTAAACTGCCCTTGTTTCTCAACACACAAGCGAAGCCTTCGCGGACGAAGTTGCACAGCAAAAATGGCGATTCAGTTGCTGATCGTGATCAACGTGTCGGGCTGATGCAGTAAGAGCGACATTGGAACTTGAAATGACTGCTTATGCGAAGCAAGATAACAAATATTTTATAGCAATCTAAGAGCAGCAGTTTTGAAAAAACTGCCATCCAAGATATCAAATTAGTCACTCAAACTATCGTGTTCGCCAAGCAGCCTCACAGGATGTGCTTCTCATACAGCAATTGACGCGAGAGAGTTCGGATTACGTTCAGCTCACAGAACTTCTCTTAAGGTCGTATACCATCATGGGCAAGTAGACAAAAGAACCAAATGTGGCAGTCACAGTTGTGTATCAGCGGTTATAAACATGACTTGAACGAGGTATGCGACTTGTATAAAGTTACTCCACAAACTATCGCTAAGTATGCGTTGCGCCGTTTCTTAAATGGGCATCAGCGGAAGTTACGAAGACGTGCTTGGCAACGCCGCCAAGTTTCCGTACATCTCGAATACGTCACTAAGAGCAGTGTTTATATGTTCCTTGCAACGGTCTAGATCAGTTACGTTTGAATACTTCCAGGAGCTGAGTGAATACACTACTTTGTCGCTGACAATTCTATAGAATACACCGCATCCGTCATCTAGCATTGGAGCCACGCCGCCACCAGACTGAAAAATAAACAGGGATGATTATTGGCAACAATATACATTTTTAACGAGCGCTTCATCACGTCACAATGTTTTTTATAACATGTTAAACAGGACTTTGCCCAGCTTTTTGAAGAACCTACCAATACCATAAAGATTTTGACTTACTTTCTTTGCTGCAGGTTTAGAGAACGAGGGTTGTGTTTTACGGAAAACTATTCAGGCTGTCGCTTTTGACTTTCTAGCCACGGTTTTCTGTCACTGTGTTGCTGGAGCCTTGTCTGAAATCAGTCGGTAAGGAAACGTCAAATATGCACATCCGTGCAAAACAGGAGTTTTCTGACCAGGATACGTGAACCCCTAGGGGTGCGTGAACCCATCCCACGGGGTTCGTGACGCGTTTCTGAAAGTCAAAACTATAGCATGTTTGTTGAAATAAAAGATACGTCGCATAAAGCTTTAATGCTCTATAGGTCTTTTCATGGAGCCACCTGGATATTATATCTCCCCGCAAAACAAATCAAAGTAAGTGACATCACAATGCATTTCAAGTCAATGTAGATGGCTCATAAAATTTTGTGGTGCAAGCATTGACTTCTTTCTAGCGCGGTGGTTTAATGAAAGGGTTTCACGAGGTTGCATTACGAAATGTATTGAATATAGTGTGTGCTACTGTGATTAGCCTGTCGAGTCAGCCTGTTATTGAGTCTCTCCAAACCCTGGAGAAAGCAATTCATTTGGGGACCTCACTTAACTGGCAGGGCATGAATTAAAATGCATGGTCTAAACACGGCCATAAAAGATTAACATCGTGATCAGCGAATATCAGCCCTTTAAAAATCTTAGAGATCTGTGCAGTAAAATTTTGAGTATGCTGAAATAGATCACATGTTTGCACTTACGTTAAAAAAGCCAACGAAGCTCGTAGACAAAACAAAGTTTCCGTTCCCTCCTGTTTTCACATACATTGGATCACGATATAGCTCCGGAAGCGGAAGTCTATTGTTCTGTAATAATCAGTACCATCCGAAATTGTCATTCACATTAAAATACGATAAACTTCCTTCTTTAAAGAAACCTCAGCCGTCCACGTCCAAGTTGGCAGTAAGTAGATTGAAAATTGTCTGTCGTGGTTTTTCAAAATTTTAGCCCTGGTGCCGAAATAAGCCTTAAAAACGCAACAGTGCATCGCGAAACAGGCAGCACTTCAACAAAGTTCGCTTTTGGCATTAGAAATATTTTTTCATTGCTAGCAGGCTGGTTTGCGGTTCATGTCAAAACATTCAGGTATCTAAATTTAGTACGTTTCCGTAAACAAGCGCTATTCCAAGTGACTGTTTTTTCCAGGTGTACCAACCAAAGTTTTAAAACCTTTGTGAACTGTCAATTAACCAACCCTATTACAGTCGTGCTTAAACCCTGGATATAAACAGAATGGAAATCGTATGGTATGAGTTTCTTGCATGTCAGGAAATACAGACTGTTACAATGTGATTACGTGTCACTCACAGCTGCAGCAATGGCAAGGCCGAACAAATGTCGATCGCATCCTCTGTTGTTCTTGCATTCCTTCATAAGATAAATAAACTTGTCGTTTGCTTTCTTGAGCAAAGAGCAGACGTGAGGGTCTGAGTTGCTTTTTCGTTCAATCGCCGCTCGACAAAACTCAACCAACTCAGGTGTGCACGTCCTGCAGGTTTCAGTCCGACCGTGGTAGAACCTGCACGTGACAAACAGTCCAGAAAAATTTGTTTTCACAGAGTAAGTCGAAATATTTTTATGCTACGTACACCACCAATCCTCTCCTTTGTGAAACTTTCACTGCAACAAACACTTGGTTTCTTTAAAAAAATGCCGTGACAACTTTTATGCAAATTTCTCTTTTTTTATACAAGCACAGAGAAATCGTGAGATAGATGCTTTCATTAAAAGAAACATCCAGCCTTCAGTTATGTCCCACAGTCGTTTACTTTAACATCAGAAATGGAGATGCGCCAAGGACGTGAGTAACAAGTTGAAAACGCACTGCCTTAAGAGAAAAACCTCAGAAACAGGAAATACGCTTTCAACACGTGGAAAGCCGGATGCGTACGAATCATGCAGAGATCTTTTGCACCACAGAGCCCTGCGCAACGACGAAGGGACGTCATCTGTTGATGATGATACAGTAGCAGGGACCGAGTTTATGGGGGGACATTATATCTTTTGTCCCCCAATATTTTGTGATAAAATTGAATGTAGTTGTGCAAATTTCATGGTTACATGGCTGTTGGAAACGTTTCCCCAGCATAAAGCCAGGGAATAAATAAGAAAATGAACATTATTACTAGATTACCTGCAGACACAGTATACAGATTGACTAGGGAAACTGAATTGTCATGATTGTTTATAATTATGTTGGCTAATTTGAATTACCGAATGGGTGTGCACATAAAACTTCGCTCAATCACGAATTCTAGCCGCGCTGGTCTGTAACCTGCAATCAGAATACGGTTGCCACCAGGCGAGCAGCCAGTTGGAAACGGAGGCAGTGTACCACCCAATTCCAAAGTTTTCAAGTTAATAAAATGTTTGCAGTATAAGCCAAAGAAATACTTCAGTGCAAATCAACGAGACTACTTTAAGGAATCTTTCCCACTTCAGCTTTTAGTCGAATACAAACTTGAATCTGACCTTTTGTAATCAATGACGGCAAGTAAAATCAATTGGAGTAACGCTTTTCGCAGCCGTTTTTGGCGCACCAGCTTGCTGTATCCCAGCTAATGGTTATGTAAGCTTCATTTCGAGACCATCGCAAATTTCTCTTTGATAATCGCGGGTGTTACAAAGATAACCTATCTTTATTTCCAGTGTCAGCGTAGCCTTACATCAATATCGTAGATTTTTGTTTTTGCACAGTTTTAAAACTACATGCGTGAATATGGCTGATTATTGGCTGTAACATGCATTTTATATGTCTTGAATCTCAAACTTTGGGTAAGAAGCGATTCAGTTTCAAAGTCTTCTTCGTTGCGCCATAGTCACCGTTTAGCAACAGTAGCATTCATTCTAGATATTTATTTGTGATGACATGAATTGTGACGTTTCAATCACAATTTTGTGGAGCCATAACGTTTTCATCAACGGTTTCCCTTTGCCTTGCCGGCGAGTAAACAATCAGTCTTGTCAAGATATTAAACTCCGACCTGCTTTTCATAAGCTCAGTGTTTCAACTTCCATCTGATGTTAATTGCCACCCTATCCTACAGTAAATAATTTTAAATCATTTAACTGCAACGAGAAGAGTCCCAGCAAAATCTAACGTAAGTTGCAAGATACTTTTTATTTTGTTAGTGCTGAGGGAATCGACACTGCCATTACTTGCATATGCCGAGATAATTTGCATAGGGGTGGATACTAAAATTTAGGGGCAAGCTCTCAGAAAGGGGCCCCGAAATTCGCCACTGCGAAAGGTAGATATGGGATTACGTGGATAAAAGAGTTTCACATTTTAAATTTATGAACTAACTTCAAGAGCATAATATACATACGAAAGGAACAAAATTTTGTAAAGTTTTGCAGCTGGACACTTGAAAAACTGCCCCATTGCCACATTTTCCCATAATTTCTGCTTTTTTTGAAAAACATATGACTTGCTTCAGAGCTTCTGTGTCTCTAGAGTGGTACAAAACATTTTTAACTAAACAATAGTGCAAAGCTCTCAAGAGAGGACACGGTATCTCTGAAAAAATGGGGCCCGAGGCGACTGCCTCGTTATCCTTCCCTCATATCCATCCTTGAGCTTCACATTCCCGAAGACAAATTATTGTATTTTGAAGATGCCCGTGATTTGTACCAATTTAACTACGTGCAGTGCTAAGCTATCTTTACATGTAGCTGAGCGTGGTCAAGAAGTTTTGTAATATTGTGGTTACGATTGTGTTTACAGTTTAATTCTATTTTATATCTCAATGAAGTCAGATAAATTTATCAAAGTCTCATCCAACAATTTGAACGGAGTAAGTTTAAACTAGCTACAAAAGTTTTACCGAAAAAGTTGAACATAGCCAAAAGATCTTGCGGATTATCAAAATTCAAAACATTTTTTAAACGCGTTGAAAGACTCTAGCTTTTATGTTTATCAACTACATATGTGAATTAATCGCTCAAAATAAGATGACAACGGGACCACTTCTTAATATGCGCGAAAGTTTTGTACAAGGCCTACTTCGGAAGTCAATGCCTCAGAGCATGTCTTTGCTCAGCTTTCATTGAACGTGCTGTGTTGGTGTACATCCGAAGCGTGTAAATACAGTATAAGAAGCGCAGTCGAAATGGCGGCAGCGATGGCTTCTTGCTCAATTGGTAATTGGCATATCAGCTGCAAAAAGCATACTGCAGATCGTGCACTGATAGCATTGAGAGGTTTACCAGCGCTTTTGCAGGAAACGTTTATGAGCAAATGGTGGCAGTGATCCGAACTGGAAGCTTGGTACTTCACTATCAAAACTTTTAAAACTTGTCAATTCAATGAAAGTAGACTTGCCATTTGCCGGCTTAAATCCCAACACAATTGTTCAGGAGAAAACACTAGAAACAAGCACGTTTCATGGATGATGCTCTATAAACAAGGAGCATTAAAATATTTATATACTGAATCTCGGTTGTTATTTCCCCCCCTATTAAAGTTTCTGACTACGTGCCTGGTTGCCACTGCTAGTATTTACCAAAATCTTGTGGTTTGTTTTTGTTTTGATCTATGTGGTCTTGTGGTTTTCAGTAGCAGTTCATTTTATTTCGGAACTGACCAAATTGATTATCACAATTTTTGAGCATAAGTTGTCTATTTAAGCACAACTCGCAGAAAAAATATTTTCATACTAAATGCAGCGCTAAGTGGTAGCACCTACCACCATCTTGGGTGTAGCCAGGGGAGGCACTTGGGCCATGATCACCAAAATACATAAATTCCACATTGTGTTCCCCTTATTGCCAATTGTAGAAAAAGGTCGTACTACGGTTGAGTGAACACGGTGGCGTCATCGAAACGCAAAGGTTTGTGTGCCCCCCAAAGTTTTTGAGCAAACTCGGTCCCTGTACAATAGACACAGTCTTATACCACACTGGATTTTATAATTTTCGGCAAATAATATTTGGAATGATTTGTCATGAATCCTGATAACAACTGATATTTACTAAATATTTTTGCAAAGCACATGAACAAGGTGTTGTCTGCTTCATTGTTACATGTCTCATCCTGTTTAAGTATCCGAACATCGTACATTCAGCTGACATATTGCTAAAATAAAACACGCTTTGCGATGGTAGGCAGACAGGGTTTTTGTAAGGTTTGATTTGACTTTTGCCGACCACAAAGATAATTTCAGAGACCGCAACTATTTTATGTGAATACCGATATGGTCGTAAAGCAAGGTTTTACTGCATTTTGATCAGTGCTCTTCAACAGGGGTTCCGCAAAACATGTAGTGCGGTTCCATGAGGGTTCCTCGTTTTTTAGGTGAAATCGTTTTTTGCTTCAGTATATTGATGCATCATTATGAGATCTTTTAGATCACCGTGCCGCATTCAGACTCCAAGTAGGCCAGTTAGTTATACACGAGGTTGAGTGCAGATAGCGGAACAAGAAATGTTGATAGCTGTTGCGTCACTTGTTCATTGTTGTGCAATTAAGAAGAACGTTGTGCATCACAGTTATACAACATTGCTGATCTACAGTTCACAGCAGGGTTGCCAATTTGGTTTTTTTGAAGCCAGATTTTGAAATTCTGGCTTTTTTGAACACCTTTGGCTTTTTTGGAAGTCAAAAAAAGACAGAAAAATCTGGCTTTTTTCAGTCGAAAAGGCTTGGCTCTGGAAAAACATTGTCTGAGCTGCATATTCATTACAGATCTCTTTTGAAAAGAGTCTATGACCATTGCAGGGTGCAAAGAATATTGAAAAGATTTTAATGTTACGCTAAAAATGATCGATGTTATTGATAAGAAACAAATATACGACAGTGTAATTGCGACGAAAGAAAGTGCTTCTAAAGAGTGGAACTGTATTATATCGATGTTTCTGACGAGTTTTAAGGTCTATTTTGTGTTTGGTTATGCATGTTTCATGTGTATATGCCTTAAACTGCTATCTGGCATTTTTGGTGAAGACAGGTTGGCAACCCTGGTTCACAGTAGATTGAGTAGAAACTAGAAAGTAGACTCAGCCTGAATCTAGTAGAGAGTAGACTGAGTCACAGACCAGAGCTGCTGTTCAACATTCATGGGAATAAAGTAAAAACAGTGTGAAACCCAACTTTTTAGTATTTAGTCAAGCCAGATGAAGCAAAATAGCATATTTTCTTACGTGAAGCGAAATAATAACAACAGTGAAGGTGTGGACGGCAATGAGCAATGTAGTTCAAATGTAAAAGAGATACCTAATCCGAAGCGGAGCAAATATAATTCAATGCCAAAGTTAGAAAATGGGGCAACACATATTTGAGATACGGGTTCGTTTTGCTGGATGACCAAATTCTGAATGTGGCACCTACATTCCAAAAATACAAGAACCGAGTGATTAAATTTTTTGCATGGTTTTGCGTAATTGAATGAAAAAACTTTGGCGCAGTTAAAAATCGTTAATCATCTGGGTGGAGGCGGCTGAATTATCTCTGTTATTGTTGCTCTAATAACACTGCGTCGTGTACAAATCAACTTTAACTCTCCGCAAATATTTCAACGTTTATTGAAAAAGCTCAAAATAACGCCAAATTATAAATTTCACAAGCACGACTTTTCAAATTAATTCCTGTATCACCCAGAAAAATCAAATTGGCTTAAATTACTTGGCATGAAACATAAGTCACTGTCTTGTCGTAGCCGTTTCGTATGTAGCAGCAGGCGTTCCATGCAAACGCATGCAAGCGAGTTGCAAGGCCAACTGAACAATCGCATCAGGATAAATCTACACCGAAAAAAAAACTTAAATATTAGGACTATCCAAATTAGAAGTGCTTTTTTTTATTTTCACCGAGCTCAGTTTTCCGCATTCAATTCAAATCACTCCAACAAAATAAAACGCTGCTTATAGTATGTGTAAAGGTGACACAGCAAATTTACAGTTTTAACGGAAACCAGGAACAAAAGATTTTTTTAAACAGTTGAAACCTTTCGCTTTTTCAGATCAACTTTGCCGAACTTATCAAAAACCACGTGGTCCGTATTCAGATCGGCGGCAAACTTCTTCCTGGTCTGTCTTCCTTTCTCGATCGCGGAAGTGACGTCAGGATCGAGGACAAAATCCAGCTCTTCGACGGAACTCACGTCATCTGAGTCAAAACAAGAAATGCACAAGCGAACAAACGATTTTTCCGAGATGTTACTGGAGATGCTTTACGTCATCCATATCCAGGGCCGCAAGCAGCTGATATTTTCGGGGAGAGGGCAAGATGATTGTAACTTGATGTTGTACGTAGCAACTAAAGAACTGAATGTTGTTTTCGATGGTTTTGAAAATTTTGTGGGGAGCGGCAATTGTCCGGTTGCAGGGTTCCTACGAAATTTTGAAAATAAATTTCCAGAGCTTTTCAAGACCTTTTCCAGACATTTCCGTACTTTTTCCAGACCTAACATTTCCGTATGACCTACCCATGTCAAATACAGGCACTGTAATATTTAACACGATGTACGTAAAATTATGTCAAAAAGATCAAGTCTGCATGGAAAATTATTTTCTTTTTCCATGTTAACAGACCAAAAAAATTATTTTTCCGACTTTTCCAGACTAAAAAATGACAATATTTTTCCATACTTTTCAAGACGGCGTAGGAAGACTGCGGTTGCCTCACCCCCTGGTTGTGGGGCTTGGCAACGTGCATTACCGACCAAGTGTGCGAAACAAACGATCAAGTGTGCGAAAAACATATGAATAGATACGATTGTGTTATTTAAATAACGCGAGCTCCGAGGGTTGGAACCCGGTTAGTTAACAGTCACAATTTTCGAAAAACAAGTAGTGGCTGGGTTTTATTTTTCGCTGAGACATTTCGGTCATTTGTCCCATAAAAGTATTAAAACTCGCCGTTAACAGTATTCACCAACCTACCTTTGCAGACATTATGACTGAACTGACTTAATTGTTTTCGGTCAGTTCAAAAACAATTCGGTATATGACCGTAAAAATAAATCCATATTAGTGTTAAGTACTCTCTGCACAAAACAACGATAATTATCTATGCAGTTCATATTTAAGTTGTCAAAGCATGATGTGCTCCATGATATACGCTGATATCGCAAAATTAGTCGTTCGTAGCTGAGCAAACAAAGTAAACATCAAAACAAGAATGCCGACCTACGCTTTGAAAACCAGTCCACATCCCATTGCATTCTGTCAACAGAAATATCGACTGTTCCAAAAACAGCACCATGACCATGGCATCCATGGCTGAATGAGCGCAGTACATGGACATGGTTCCATTTCTGTGCCACACTTCGCTGTACGACTTGTCGCACCATCGCAGAGCGGCGTCACCAGTCAACGTGCTGGTCATTAGGTCGGTGTACGTCTGCGCAAGTAAGGTTTGGATAAATAACCCTCCCACAACAAATAAACATGCCGGCAATACGAGTCACGTCGCGAATATGACAATTGATTGACAACAACAGAGCAGTGTGGTCAGTACAGAGTGTTGACTGAGCTAAACCTTTCTGCAAATACAAGTTTCAGTCGGTCCCCCCTACCTATTTTCAACACAGTGTCCAAGTTAAACTTTAATGAACTCAAGTATGTTCTGATCAGATTTCTTGCATAAAAGTCAGCTCTTGAGCGCCAGTAGCCAGCTTGAAAGCCTCTCTACAAGATCTTCTGACAACAGGCCTGCATTCCATGCTGACAAGGGGTTCTGGATAAGTGGCCTGACGGTTTGTAATCATAATCTAATTTACTAAAAGCTTCAATGCTCTAGTGCTAGTTCTAATCTAACTTCCGGTTTTGCCAAAAATGATAATTTAAGATGAAACAAGAATGAACCCTCGTGCAAGGAAAGTCTAACAAAATGGTCGCAAGTGCCATTCCGCTATCCCATCACATGAGCAGCAAAGACAGTATAAACTCGATCAACTTGTTTTCATATTGGCAGCTGCAGTACAAACCAAGTGGCCTTATCAGTGATTATTATTACGTCACATTGCTTATCCACTCACACGCAGAAGCCAGTCTTCATCGACAATCATGGTGTACGAATCTTTGCCATTCTCGTGGTTATCAGAATGAAGCCAGATTTGGGCATGAATCGAACTTGGATTAAATTTGCTTCGTGATTTGAGTAAATGTAATTCTAATTTTAAGTTTAGTTCATTTCTGTTTTTCGCAAATCCGCTAATTTTAATTCTAATTTGTGACAGCTGAGTTAGTTTTAATTTTAATTCTAATCTGATTCAGAAAAGCTAAAAAATCCTAGTTGTCTAAGTCTTGTCGTAGATGATATTTACTAGAAGCATTTTTAACAAGTACGTCGCGAATGAAGGTAATTCGATGGGTTGAAGAAATTTGGCAACACAGTCCAGAACTTCGTTTTCGGACAACTCAAATGAAGTGAAGACAAATCTACTTTCAACGTCCAAGGTTTTCACAACGCGGACAAAGCACATCTGCAAGTCGCAAAAGAGGGGTTTTAAATAGGTAAAGAGCGTCTGGCGATGGTGACTTTACTCAATGTTTCTGGCATGGAGCACTGCTCTAAATGAGACGTCTGGGCCGTACCGTGAAGTACACGAATCTGAAACACCGTGAAGGTACTGCGCGTGAGTGTGAGCAAACAAAAGTCTCGCTTTTATCCACAAGTTCGAAGCACATGTCTACTAACTTAAAAATTGAACGAAGTTCTAATCGCAGTACATAAAAAAGATAATTTCGCACGCAATCTCTCGCGAATGGAATGCCCTAGACCAGTGGTTCCCAACCGGGGTGCCATTTACGATACCCAGGGGTGCCGCGAGCTAATGCGTTTTTGTATATACTATTAAAAATACATTTTCAAACTGTCATCAAACCTTGAAGCAGAATTGTATGGGTTCGCCACTGGGTGCCGCAAAACATAATTCTCTTCTGCAGGGTGCCGCAAGCCTAGACAGGTTGGGAACCACTGGACTAGACAGTCAGTGAAGACGTCCGTGGTTTTGGAAGACAGATATCGATCCGATGGGTTTCAAAAAAGGTGCCTTGACAATTCAAAATTTTGAGAAAAATTTTTTTTTCCGCAAGTGATCTTTGGACAATTTTCTAAAAATCAAAAAAATTCCTTTAACGCTTCGCTGTGAGCTTTTCCGAAATTTTTTTGGCTTGGACTACGTCAAACGCATTCTGACGGTCTGAAGGCCCTAACAAAAAATTCCAACCAAAATGAGTCACTGTTTTTTGAAGAAAATTTTGGGGTGAAAAATGTGGGCGGAGTCACGTGATTTTTGGATGACGTGATCGGCACTTGAAAAAACTAAAAGGGATAGATCGTTTTTTATTTGTAAAGGAAACTAGGCAAAAATACGAATCTTTAGAGCACTTGATTGACTTTCTAGAGCAGCTATGTCCAGCCTGCGCGCTACATGCGGCCCAATCGAAGGTTTTGTGCGGCCTGGTTAAGGTTTTAGCTACAGTGGAAGTATCCTGCATACTGACAACCAGTCCTTATTTTATTGATCGTGAATTGGACATTTTTGATGCAGGTAGTCCTCACGGCCACTTTATCACCTCTGTTACCATTGCAGTTAGGATTCCAACGCTTTCAGTACATTAGTTTAAGCTAAATTTAGTTTGCTTAAGATCAAAGTAAGCCATTCAGTATGCGGCGCTCATTAATATGTTATTCAATGTGCGGCCCTGGTTGAGACAGTGACATAATTTTTGGCTCAGTAAGCCATTTGGGTTGGACATAGCTGTTCTAGAGTTAGTGGTTCAGAAGCTATGGCCAAAAGCAACAAACTAATTAGCTAATCCCTAGGGATTAACTTGCATTTAAGCAAAATTTTCCATAACTTTTTTCCTCTCAATATTGTCACTTGAAATTTGGTAGGATGTCGTAAGACACAAAGGGAAACCTGTTTTACAATTTTCAGATGTTTCGTTAATTTACCTTTACCTTCAATTGTCCAAACAGGGTAAAAACAAACCCACCCACCAAAAAAAGTTAAAATTTTTTTAAATTACTTTTGCAACGTGACGGTCATAACCGATATTTTATTGTAGGAAGTTTACTTCCAATGCATTTAGTTTCCGCTAAACGGCTTTTTTCAAAAAACAAGAATTTCTTTGGCAACGTGAAAAACAGGTTTGCTCCGCAAAACACGTCAAAATGACGCGCAACATACCTCAAAATATGTGCTGCTGTCTTCCGAATCCGACGATGTCTTCACTGACTCTCCAGCGCAGTGGTTCTTAACCTTTTTTGTCTCATTTACCCTTTAATAAAATCAAAAATTTGATTTTACCCCCAACAACGTTTGGTGTGTCAAGTCATACACCCAACTTTAGGGTAAAGCCTGTACTGTACGAATCATTGTCAGTATCTGAGATGAAACTTTAATAAATTACTCGTGCAAGCAAGCATGAATACTTTTAAGAAGTGGTTTGCTGAGGTTGTTGAAATTCTAAAAACAGTTTCATACGAACCGCCATATCACTGAGTCAAGGGGCAAAACGTTGGGAAGAAGGAATATACAGCCACCCATGTTTAACTTTTCTCCTATTGAAAAATTAGGAACAATTTCAACCAGCCAATCACTCAGTGATAATTTTGTGCTTGTTTTCTGCGCACAATATCTGATATTTCGGGAACAGTGGTTGAAAGTGATACTCTCATGTCATCTTTGGGAATCAATCCAGATCGCTGTTTCGTTTTATGGATTTTGAAGAGAACCCTACCTCACACAGATAAGTATCCTGAAAAGGTATAATAAGTTCAAATGTGCGCTTTGACAGCGTAAAAAACTCTTCGCCCAAACCACACCAAAATTTGGAAAAGTCACAGTTGTAAGATTTGAATTTGGAATAAAGCACTGATTAGCATTGAAGATAAATCTTTAAAAAGCAGTTTGAAAAAGACAAGCCCGTGGCCTGATAAAATTTACACGTTCAGTTACGTGTTTCAAAAATATTTTCAAGTATTCTGGAAAGGCTTATCTTACCAGTCCATATCGATGAAGAATACAAGGAGTAGAAATGATGTGCGGTGCCCGTTTGTTCACTAGACTTGTAAAACCTGACGTCACGGAGCATAGGAGCGCCGTCTGTGCATAGCGAGCAAATGCGATTGCACGAGTTTATTTTGTTGAGAGAAGTTAATCATTTCTTCCTGATCATCAGTCACTTCGCTAGTCGTCTCTATACTTACACACATCAAGAACTCTTCTTTCAACTCAACTGCATGTACAGTATGTATCGACGATAATCCAAGAAATACGTGCAGTTCGACGCGTCACTTGAATCACCTAGCGAAAGGGGCCTCTTGCTTTATTACCTCAATTTCATCTGCTACGTGATCTTAAATATCACAAGACATAACACTTGTACGATAACATACTGTTTGGTAAATAATTTTCTAAATTTTCTTTTTTTTGTTTTTTTTTCCACAAACGAATTCTACCATATTAATAGCGAACGGTTTGATACGTCATTTCCAAATTGCATGCGGTTTCTTTTTCTAATGCAAAAGCAATGCGTGAGGATGCTTCCAATCCTATCGTGTCTTCAGAAACGAACCCTGATATAAGCAGAGTTCCTACAGCACGAAATCGAGAGCAGTTGTTCTGCAAAGACATGTGGTTTTCATGTGTACGTATGTGGGATGGCGTGAAGCACAATGAGCTTACAAAATTGACTGCTTCGTGGTACCATAACCAAGCGCTTTGGAACAAAAGATACTTTTAGGTATTTGAATATTATCTGTTTTGTGATGAATTCGACCCAAAATCCACGTATGGTTCTAGTTAAGTTATCTTCTTCGACATATTAACTGAGAATCTTGAAGTGTTAACTCATGAATAACTCATTCACTAAGAAGCAGGGTTTTTTTTTTTAAATAAAAAAAATCGGATTTTTTGATTTGAATAAGATTTTTATGATTTTTTTATTTGATGTGTAGAGTGTAGCCACCTAACAAGTAGTAATTTTTTATTTTAAAGAGTTTGTTTCAATACAAATTTTTGTGCGTTGTTTCTTCTAATACAGCAACTAGAATTCAGCTGAACTTTTATTCAAAGTTCAAACTTACTTTGCACTTATGGATCACACTGAAAGCAGATCAATTCATAACCCGAGTACCGGTGTACAAAGTGAAACAAATTGGAGTGACAATACTCAAACCATCAGTTCATCAACTTCATTAACACTTATGGCATCTTACATCTTAAGAAGCGTGTACAAAAATACAAGCTTGCCAGACTTTTTTGTGTGAAGTCTACTGTTAAAATTGATTATCGTAACGCAGTTTTCACTAGTTCAGCTTCTGCAGAAGTATAACTTACATGAGTAAAATGGTAAAAATCTATATTGTGTGTTATAATGAAGCTTAATCAAAAATATGTTCTAAAACTGCTATTGCTACAGTCAACAGCCTATATATTTGCTGGAATTTAGATGAAACTTTTACTTTATGCCAGGCCCGTAGCCATGGGAGCATTCAGGGACAGTGGCCCTAATTTTTTTTTGTGCCCAGAAAAGTTTGTTTTAAACATATACTTTAATAAAAACAAAAATCTTGCCCTCCTACATGTTTATTTTGCTCTCCAAACCTCAAAACCTGGCTACAGGCTTGCTTTATGCCAGCCTACACTTTCAAACTTATAGCATTCTGACAGTTCTAACTTCTGAGTCTGTAAATGTTAGTGATTTCAGTCCACCTATCATTTTTTCAGTTAGTTTGCATAGAATCCATGACCTCACAGTTGCTATGACTGATAAAATTTTAATTGTTTTTATAACTTGTGTTGTCATAAGAAGTCTCTACTATTTTTAATAACAAGTGAAACTGATTAGAATACCAATGAAATGTTTTCCGTGATACAAATCACGGAAAACTTTAAAACTGCATAAGATTTTTGCTTGATTTTTTTGATTTTATCACTGATTTAAATAATATGATTTTAATCAATCAACCATGACTAGAAATAGCTGAACTTTCAATAAATCTTTTTAAATCTCTTTTACGCTTATGCAATATCCCTTAATGCAAATAAGTTCATAGCACCAGTATCGTTGTACGAAATGAAATATTTATCGTAATGTCAATACTGAAACTGCCAGTTTACTAATTTTATTGACACTCATGGCATACATGCATAAAATGTTAAAAACCTGTAATAATAATATATCTGTTTCATGAATCAAAAATATGTTCTATAACTATGTTTACAGACAACAGTCTTCATATTTGATAAAATTTAAATGCAACTTTCACTTTATGCCAGTCTGCACTTTCAAACTTGTGGCATTCAGTTATGACATCTGAATCTGCAAGGGTTAGTGATTTCAGTCCAGCTCAAATGTCATTTCTGCAGTTAGTTGACGTAGAATCTGTGACCTCACAGGTACTATGATTGATTAGACTATAAATGGTTTTAACTTGTGTCATCATAAGAACTCTTTGCCTTCTACACTAATACTGTATAGACCAATTAGAACGAAAACCTATTGGAATGCTAATTAAACACGTCACAGACATCACACAAAGTTCTAAAATGATTGATTTTTTGTATTAACATAATTTTTTAATTGATTTTTTGATTTTATATTGCTTGATTTAAATCATGATTCAAATCACTGATTTAAATCAATTGATTTAAATTAATCAACCCTGCTAAGAAGACCTCCACTGTACTTGCTGTCCACTGTCTGCGGTCCAGGGGCGGGTTCAAGGGGAGCAATTGGGGCGATCACGTAACTTTATTCACCATGATTTCGTACAATTCCGAAAAAAAGCAATCGCGATATAAGACCATTTTGCCGTCCATTATTTTGTCACAGCGGTGAAGTATAGGCTAATTTATCTCTCTTACAGTAGTGAAGCTGAGAATGAGACTTTACCAAATATTACTGAAATCATCCCCTCTAAACTTACTGGCTGGATCCGACCCTGCTGCGGTCTATAGCATGCTGTGAAAAGAAAGAGAAAAATGGCACTGCAGTCTAACCATTATTTGTGAAACCAGTGAAATTTATTGCACAATAGAGGAATTTTCAATTCTGACAGAGTTACAATCTCCTGTTACGTGCAAAGTCCAAATGAAGTCGTGAACAGGAACAGTGTTGTGCGCATGAGCTGATC
>Ga0210059_1006382_pt1 | contig 18923 bp, 14 predicted proteins | sample Ectturendosymbi2_FD_188042 | JGI IMG/M metagenome (GOLD analysis project Ga0210059, IMG submission 188042) | Ecteinascidia turbinata endosymbiont from Florida, USA - Sample 2 (SPAdes) (version 2) | ecosystem: Host-associated > Tunicates > Ascidians > Unclassified | place: Key West, Florida... | reverse complement strand
CGGTGACCTCGATCCAACCCGGTACCAACCGAAAGAAACGTCCCAAGCCAAAGCTGCGCAGCGAACGACGCGGCGACTTGCTCCGGCGCGCAAGTTTTCCCAAACAGCGGTTTGCGAAACCGGGCGCGACCTCGCGCTAAGCTTTTCGAGCGCTCGGCGCTGATTTTATTGCGCGTAACACACGAAACAGTGGATCAGTGGCGGACGTCACCAAAAGTTCAGTCTTGTAATCTCATGTCGCAAACCGCATACCGAAAACGTATCGCTGCGCAGCTAAAATTTCCTATACCAAGTCAAACGAGACGTTGTGCAAACAATGAGTCCTGGCACGCGACGCGCAGCAGCCGTCGCGACTGTGATCAATTCAGTCGGAGAACGAAAGACCGTTTCGCTCAGCGGGTTGTGTCGCTTTGGCAATTATAATATAAGGAAATCTGAACCAAGACGAATTTCAAGCCAGCGAGCTGAATAGAGACGTGAGTCATCGGCGATAACGCCAATGCATCGATAAGCGGACCCGCGACGAGCTTGGTAGATGGAGAGCTGCGCATTAGTGGCCGGATGCGAATGAACTTCCTCGATTGCGATCAGCGGTTTCGGTCGCAACCGCGTTGACGAAGTTCGATCCGGGCCGCTTGCACGCACCACCAACTCAGAGTCAGAACGCGCTGCGAGAAGTTGTTTAATTGGCGTCGCGCAGGTTTTTATCTCGCGGCGCTGATGACAAAACGGCAGCAACCCCGTTTTGGGGATCCGATGCGATGTGCGCGGTGAGGTAACCCTAAGCACTTAGCCTCTCATCGATTAATTCCGCGTGATAAGAACCAAGCACAACAGTCGCACAACATTCCAACAAAGATGAGTTTAGCAGACCGGCTGCCAACTGTTAGCACCGATTGCCTTGAATGCAACAAAGCGCAAAATTTTATATATAAGCAAACATTTGACATCTTAGTCAAGATTCTCACCTCCCGTGGTCAGGCGCCCGGTTCAGCATGTTGTGGAGATGCAGCAACGTCTCTTGCTCTTTCAACTCACGCAAAACTTGGATCAGGAGCGCCACACAACGACAGAGATGAGCAGTAAAGCTTCCCGGCCTAAAAATGAAACATGCTTCCGGCCTAATAAGGGAATTACAGGATAGCAGCTAAGCGTATTGGCACAATAGTTCACTCCATTAAACTGAAGATATTCTGGAAGAATGCAGAATCATCGGTGTTTTTAGTGCACAAAACGTGGTTGCATTTTCGAAAGAGCTGGAATGCGAAACGTTTGTTGCACCAGGCTGAAGTTCATCAACAGGATCGCGTTTTTTTCTTGGCACATAACATGCTTGAGGATGTGCATAAAGTTTCACAGCAAAATTTTGAAAGTTATATTTTCGACCGTTACTGAAACCCTCTAAGTTTCATGCATGATGTCGTAACCTACGTAGTTTTTTGCAGATTGTTTGAACGTATTTTGATCTAAACGGTACGACAGAGTCCTTCGTGCTAGATAGGAAATAAATGTTTTACATTTACTGCCTAAATCTTGCATTGTATAGAAGTTGTGGCGACCTATTCATAGTTGCATGTTTTTGGAACAATATCAACAACATTTGTGCAGCTTTACTGATGTCGCAAGGTTGCTTTTGCTGCGTGCAATAGCAGCTGATTATTAGTAAACTTCTCATGTTACCAACTCGGTTATTTTGGGGCAATACAGTTTGTCAGAAACGCTGTTCCATCAAGTGTTTAGAAATATAAAGAACAATCCTCCCACTGCCCTGCAAATTAAACTAATTTTCGTGCAATGAAACAATCCCGCGATTCGCTTCTCCGCAAAACAACATTGGTCAGATGCAGCGAAATGCAGTTACGCGATCAAGTTATTCCGGACGTCCACGCAGAGAAAAAACATCTGCTTTCCTGCACAATACCCTCAATCTGGTGCTGTGAAACGTTGTGATCCCGCAAGTTCTAACAACTTCTGAGGGAAGAAAAACTACTGCAGGTTCAATATTGGTGCGATGAAACCGAGGTTTTTCAGTAGTTTTGCTAAAAGTAGCGCAACACCGGGAAGTTCCGATTTTGTTTTGTGAACGTTCACCGCTTTCCTGTAAATTATTAGCCCGTTACGTGGGATGTGGAAAATCATAAGCTGTTACCGCAATATGCAAACGAAGTAAATGCTATAGCCAGATCGCATACAAGAACACCTTCAAATTTTACATATTAAACCCTTAAAAACTTCTGAACGGAATGAGCTAGAAAGTCACCGAAGGTATCGTTGGATCCGTAAGACATGCCCGCGCATCTTGAGATTGGTGTCATTTCCGGGGAAAAAACGTTTTTCGCGTAGGTTGAAAACCTAGTTGCGTCCATTCAGCAGGCCACAGAGCCTAAACCAAACAGGTTGGAAACAAACTTTTCACATAAAAAATGTTTGTGAAGACCTTACTTTTGCAGTGATGATAAAAATGTTGACACTTTCTTTGTTGGGGAGCCCAAGGGGGCAAAAACCTCGGATTTCGGGGCTATTTTGAGGTTCAAGCCACTTTTCTGCCAGTCGGTACCCACCAAACTTGCAGAAATGGTGTATTTCGGTGTTTTACAACATCCCACCAAATTTCAAGCCAAAATTTTGACAGGAAAATTTTATTTGGGAAAAAAATCAAAATATCCACTGCGTGCCCGAGCAGTTTTCAGGCTCAATTTTTGGCCATAACTTCCCAACCAGTTAGGCTAGCAGCCTTCTCAAGGTCTCTATGGCTTCAATTCAGCTCTTAGAACATTTTAGGCCACTCAGCACCGCACTAACGCTAATGTGGGGTTGTCTGGACCCCAAACAGTGATCTATAACTAAATTTTCTCAACCTACACTTTTTGATCCCCACATTTTCCCCCCGAAACGGACCAAATCGACCTTTTTCGAAAAGATCCTGGTTTCGAAGATTCCGGCGGTCGGCGAAGCACAAACCGGATCGGATAGGCTAGGCGGGATGCGATGTGCATTTTTTCGCATTTTCTACGGATTTTGCTAAAATTTTAGTACGGCACAAATATGGATTTTTCTCAAATTTCAAATGCAAAGGCATGTTTTTGTCATTCTCATTCGATTCATTGCTGTCTCGTGGATCCAGGGATATTTTCGCTGGCTTTCTAGCCCGATCCGTTCTGGAGTTATGGCTGATCAAAGGTTTACCAAGAGGCTGGCGCGGCGGTATATCTCGAAACACGGTAACCGGCTAGAAAAATAAGCCCTTACTTTATCTGAGTTTTGCAATCCAGATTGCAGTAATAACGACATAAACCGCTGTGTAGAGTGCAATGAAATACTCCAGGCTACATGACATGGGCTGGTTGTGCTGTAGTACGCCAGCTAGACTATACTGCTGTACAGCAGTGCGCTATTTAATGTTCTGAAAACTTACGTAAGTGCTGTCTCAGAAAATTGTTCTTGTTTTGCCAATGAAACTGAAAAGACTACAGCTTCACAACGCTTAAATGAAGTAGGTTACTCGTCCAGGTCGCGCCGCTAGCTTACGCTAGACCGCAACACATAACGCACGCTCGAAAGCTCCATGCCAACCGTACAGCTCTAACCTGCTCAGTCTGGTTCACTCACACTTAAGCCAAGGCCTTCTAAATAAACAAACTGTTTTCTAAAAACAAATAAATTTCCTCCTAAATAAATTGTTTTCTACGAGGCCTTGCTTAAGCTCTCCTGACGTCACAGCTCACATCGACCACACTCGTTAGCACGACCACGTAAATAGGCCTGTTGTCATCTTTGTCAAATCTCATGGACTCAGCGCCTTATCGAGAGCTGTGGATGCGAAGAACCAAAACAGGTGGTTCATAATTTTGTTTCGCTCGTGGCGCTTTGGCCACGCAAATGGAAATGTGCTGCACCTTCGTCAGGAAACTGGAAGCACCATTATCAGACTTTTTATGGTGTTTGGGGAGTTTGTTTCTTTTGTCTTACAAGGTCTTTCAACACCCCTTGCCAAACTCATCGGTGGCTCAACACGTCAATAGGAAAAAAATCAGTAACGCGCAAACGACTTGCGCCTGAACGCATCACACCTGTAGTAGCCTAATGCAAACAATCAGTCACCTTGAACTCTAGTTACACTTCAGATCACAGGTGAAGTTAGAGTAGTGATTCTCAACGTGTTCCACCCGGGAATAGAATTTACAATTTTCCTCAACATGTTCCACCCTGCATTCGCGGCATATCCATGCAGGCTAGCTAAATTTAAGAGCCGGCCTGGGAAGTGGTCATGGAAACGCTGTTATCGACGTTAGTGACTTGTTTTGCGGAGGAAAATTGTAAATTCCTGCCTGAAATTTTCAATACGTACAACACAAGACGTCTTTGCTCTACATGGTAAAGATCACGAAGTTCTGTTCGTGATCTTTACCATGTAATGCAAAGACGTCTATGTTTAGGACAGACACGTCGGTCAAAATAACCCACACGTAACTATCGCTTCTCACTTAAAACCACAACGTTTTCCCCAGTCATTAAACAGCGTGCAACAATCAAGTTGCTAAAACATGCTATTCAACTATTCTCGTGGACAACAATCGGAACTGCAATACCACCTCTCTGCTTTCCCATCGCGAACCGCAGTGAGGATTAAAAAAAAAAAGAAAAAAAACTGCAAGCGGTACTGATGATCTTACAGTATGACACCTGCACAAACATAAAACAAATTTGCGAGGATGCGATTGGTGTGACCAGCAAACTTGGTTATATTTGACACACGCCAGGACCAGAGTGTTAATCCGGATGGATGCCCACAAGTGACTTCATGGCAGCTTCTGCACGGTCATGATCTAAGCCTTTTCTTTGCATCTTAAACAACATGCCATCACATCTGTTGTTTGCCTTGCACGATCCTTCACAGCAAAAAACTGTCCTTTTCAGTAACGTCTTGCGATTACCACTCCAAACATAACGCCAAGGTTTATATCTGTTTATACCCGCATTCCTCCTGCAGATGCAAAATCACATTTTGCCAATTAGTTGAAAAGCTAGAATATTTGTTACAAGTATTTCATTTCCGCCAAACTCGTGGTTGGACGATTTTCGTAAAGCTGGCGATTGCATGAATAATTGTATTGTAAAACTGCTCTGCCACACGCGGATATTTGGTAACAGTGTAGTAACAGTTGTGCAAATCAAATATTCCTTTAAATGTTAGAATCAACAGTTGGCCAAAATAGTTAATTTCGTTGCTCCGCCACATCCAACTATACTTTTTCGAAACGGACTCGAGGTTGAGCTTGTTGGGTGCTTAGAAACTTTATGGTTATTGCCGCAACAGAACATGTCCTATTTTCAGACAGCACGAGAAAAAAGAGTAACTGCGTTTCTTGTTATGTAGCAACACGTGGGGTGTCTTTTTACACCAAGACATCCGAAAGCAACGAAGCGTGACGAATAACACAGGATCCGAAACTGGGAATGAAGCGTGAACCTGTTTTTACGAAGCCACTCAACGAGTCGAGCGACTGGCATAAGTCCATACTGCTCACGCTACTACGGCAAAAGAGTAACTCCTGTTTCCTTGCACAAGTTCATGGGTGTCGGAAGGAGGGGCAGGGGGCCTTGGCCCCCCTTGGATTTTGAAATTTCAGCAAAAAAACATTGTTTTCTTAGTTTCGAGCAGGAAAAAACAAATTTCACCACTTTCGTCCCCCATAGAAAAATTACGGAAAATCCCCTAGTGCTCCCCCCTGGAAAAAATCCTTACCACGCTCACGCAAAAATTATCAAACGGAAGTAAGCCGAGTGCCAAAGCATCAACCGAAGAGCTGAAAACAAAAAAAAAATTTATACTCGAAGCGATTATATATATTTTTAATTATCAAGAAATTGATCGTTATACTTGTTGCTGTCGTTTTCGCCCTCCATCAACTTGTCGCATCCTGCAGGCAAGCACTGATCTGAGTGTGTAGCAGTCGTTCACCACCCAGACATCCACCCGCTTTTCAGTGGCAAACTTTTTTGTTCGAAAGAATACATTGCAAGAAGCGTATTTTGTTGTTCGATATGTCGAAACCCGCGGTGGACTTGCCTCTAGTTTAGATCCTGCTCGACTTAAGTTGTTCGTTGCTGGATTGTGAAAGCGGGCGCACCTCTTGCGGTGAATACAGCAAATACCCTGGAAAGCTCAATAACGCGCGTTAATATTTAACAATGCTTGACTCGAGACTCTGGAGCGCATTTGCTTACACATCAGGGTTTCCCGAACAGCGTGCCCCAAGTGTGCAGCCAAAGTTTCATGCCATGTTGCAGTAGGTTTTCGCCTTGCTAAAGTAGATGTGTCGCGGTCAAATCCAGAAGTTGTTGCCTTAAGAAAAAAAAGTTACAAAAGCACTGCTATGTATCTCCAATTGCCGATACATACGTGCCAGCAACGTGCGCTGCACGATGCCAAAGCAGCAACACTCTATCCTGAGCTGCTGACGTAGCAAGCACGCCGTACAGGTAAGAACAACGATGCTCAAACGTCACACCTGTCGATGTCGTCCATCGGTATCCTCCACACGCCGTTGAACAAGTTAGTTTTATTTCGGTCGGCCAACAGGCCCGGGGCGCTCATGTGGGGCTCCTGTTGCCATGGCGACGTCGAACCGTACAGCATGTCGCGAGCCCATCGGAGGTTCTGAAGTGGAAAGGTAACTTGAGTGGGCTTGGCCAGTGCCCAACCCGCGACTCGCATGCGGTTCTTACGCAAATTCTAGAAGTCCCAGTAAAACATGCATAGCAACAAATAGCTTGTACATTCCTGTCACTATCATGCTGGTGTGCGATACTTAGGGCAAAATAAATCTAGTTGATCAAAGGTGTGTGTGTGAGTGATCTGTGCCCGTGTGTATGATGTGGCTCTTTGCGGTAACGCAGTACGACATGTGGTTCTTGGTTTCTGACTCGTTGGTCAGCCCTGGACTCTAAATCTACGTTTTAGGAAAACAAGATTGAATCAACCCAGTGTTTCTCAAACTTTTTTGTTCCATCCCCCCCTTTTCACTCTTAACACATCGTTGCCGCCCGCAAGCCTGATAAAGCAACACAAGGTAGTATCTTTAACGAATTTTGTTTAAAGAAATCGATGCATTCCACGGTCCCCAGTTCAGTGTGATGGACGTGCTAGGCGCCCTTCACAAAGTTTCGAAATATTGGGAGACATTTTGGTGCGGGGCAGTCATAGATCACCTCGATTATGAATCAACAAGCGGTTTCTTTGCTTTGAGTGCATTAAGGTCACAGCCGAAGTTAACTCAATGCTTTGGCTGTTAAAGCCAATGGAAATCGTGGTGCACAGCAAGAGATCTGTTTCAACAAAAGCTTCAAAAGAAATTGTACCATTTCAACAGGAATTCCCAATTTAGGAGTGTGATGTAAAAAATGATCCAAATGGACATCCGGAGTCGGACAAGAAAATCTGACTACGACTCCACCCAAAAACCTCCCACTCCTTACGACTTCGCAACCCTCGTAGTGGTTGACAGTTTTCGCCCGTTTGTGTTGCTCTGCCCCCCATCGCTCACTTTGCTCTGTTCGCTCCATTGCCCCTCAAAATCGCCCCTGATGGGGCAATTCCGCCCACTTTGAGAACCACTGAATCAGCCGATCATTGCAGTTTCATGTTAACAGGAACAACCACAGCAATGATGCAAAATCCTCGTCAGATACAAAGGCATCAAAGCCAACGCCGTTTACCTTCTTTCGCTCGTTGTACGTGTAGAGATGCGCGAGGCGGTAAATCGCTTTGATATGCTGCGGAAATCGATGCAGACACAGTCGCAGGGCAGCTTCGCACGAGTCAATTACGATGATGCAATCGTTCCGGCGCTGCGGATCATCGCTCGGAACTACGTCAGCGCATGAGTCGCGACTTCTCGCTGCATGCATTGACAATATGAGGAGATCCCGATTCTGACTTGAAACGAGATTTCACGTAACCGCATCTTGCAATAAACGACTTGTACTGCAACGATATTTTGTAGAGGATGAATAAATTTGCGGTAGAAAAAACAAACGAAACGAATCTCACAAAGTACCGCTTGGATTCGCGTTTCGTGGATGAAACCTCCAGTGTAAATAACCAACCAATCGACAAGCTAACAGTATTGTTTGCTTTATCATTGTCGTCCGTAAAAACTCTGCGGAGAAACGTGCGCGCTGGCATTGACACATATTTCAAAAGTGCCAAAATGCGACTACCGCTGGTGTGCAAAATCATATACCGTTTGAGGACTCCTCAGCAGAAGAGTTGTCGCTTGCAGAAGTTGCTGGAGCTGGTTTGGAATCGAGCTTCGCGTGATCAGATCCTTCGCAACTGAGCCTTTCATGGTCGGGAGGAGAGGAGGGGCGAGTGGAAGGTTGCGAAGGCTCCGTATCGTCGTCTGCTGCTCAAGAAGTCATTGAGGTTTTCCACGAGAAGAAGCTCAACGATAAAAAACATTGCTTGTCGTTGAGCGTTCGACCCACATTGTGGCACGCCCGAGGCGGGTGGTCGTTTCTTTTGCTAAACACTTGAATGGATACAACACCTAAGGGCTGGGCGTGACGTCAACTGCAATGCCACAGAGTCGAACTTAATTGCCAGCTCGTAACACACGAAAAGAATTCCACTGCAATTTGCTTTCGTGCGCTTTTGCACCGTCTCGCACAAAATGTCAGACAAAAACCTTTTTCATGAATTTAATGGTTCGTTTTACCTGAGACTTCCATATTTTCGTCTATTTCCAAGTTAAGAGCTTGGACGACCGAATCAGGCAGCAGAGAGCCCATGCTCAAATCGCCGGACTCTGGCCCCATGGCGAGTTTGTTTGTGGCTTCCTAAAAAAATGAAACGTTTTCTTCACAAAATGAAAAGTTGAAGAGCGCTCTCATTATTTTTGATGTTTTCACGTTATTCTACCGACAGCACGGCCGGGGCAGATTACGAACAGTTTGGTTGAAAACAGAATATGAAGTCGATGAAAATGACCAAAAAATTAGTTACAGCTCCGCACTTCTTTCCAGCTCCATCCTCACCTGCCGGGTGGCACTTTCATTCCCCAACAACGTCGAGAAAGAAGCCGCTGTCTTCCACTCCTCACGTCGAACGAATGCACTTCTCGACATCTTGTGCACAGTTTCTAACAAAAATAGATCACTGTTGTTGCACTACATTGCAATATGAAACGGCGGAGTACACAAAAAGAAATTCCAAAATTCCGATACAGCAACACTGACGTGCGACTATAGTGAGATGAAAGTTTTTGTAAACCGCAAAAAGATCCCTATGCATTCAACTTTCAAGAGACAGTTCATTTTTCTTTTTCAAAAACTTTTCTAGCCATTAAACAGGATGTCTCACTTCTCCAACTCAGTTTATACAGTCGAGAAATTTGCCATTAATTTTCCAAATATTACAGTTGCACGACGTAATCAATGCAACGGCGATACACAACTGCAAACAACAAACGGTTACAGCGACGGAAAAATCCTTATATTGCCTCAACCGATCTACGAAGCGATTCCGAGATGCAAATATCCTTCGTGCGAAAAGCATGACGCAACCGCGCATTGAAACAGCATCCTGTACCTTTTCCTGCAGCGGGGATGGAGGAAGGCGTAAAGTTGGTACTTTAATGAATGTCTGTTTAGTTAGTAAGAAAAGGCATGAGTGACCCAATTTGTTGCAATAAAAAGATAACCTTTCAATTGTAAATTTCGGCTTCAGGTTGACTTCGCCCGCGAGCTGGAAATATTTTTCTGTTCAAGAAATTGCTTCGGCATGACAGTCAACACTGCACTGAAGTCAAAAAAGCGGTAACTAAGTGTTAGCAACCTTTTTCAAGGACCATTAAGTTCGCCTGGCGAAATGACTTACAAGTAAACTTCTCGCACCGCGAACAGTCTGTTCGTTTCAAAAAGCAACGGGTCGGAATCGTTGCAACTTGTTGAAGAAGACGCGATCAAGCGTGAAAACTGTGTTGCGGTGGCTCTGGCGCGGTAAATGCACGCGCCGGGACTCGCAGGGCCGACGCGCAATCGCATTTCAAGGCCAGCTGTTTACAGGAATCGTGGCAGTCCACTCCATGTCAGGCCGCGTGCGACCGAACGCGCGGCCGTGTTCGAGGTCATCACAAAGTTCGAAAACGTTTGAGCTTTTCTTGCGAGGTCGCGCTTGGCAAGCTCGACACCGGCGCGATCCCTCCCAAGAATTCAAATCCCGATTTCTCAAATTTCCTTTCTCAGACTGTTTGACTTGGCGAACAGCACTTGGCTCAACGCTGCGCTATTCACCTTTAACGTAGCTGACGTCGTCGTCCGCTACGTCGTAATGGTTTTTATCCGCGTCGGTTTCAACGCAGTGATTTTCCAGATATTTCAAAATCGAGGCATGAACGCGAAAGTGCATTTCCAATGCTTCGATGGCCAGCTCATTGACGAGGCCGTACTTGGCCTGGATCTTCTTCGGATACCTGGGGACGAAAAAGTAACCGTTTTCAAAAAGTATAACAGCAGACCGCGCTACGTCCAACTTCACAGAAGCGAATGCACGACGCAGCTTTTGAGAGCTCAGTATCGTGCAGTCTTTGCAGCTCTACTATTGCTGAAGGCGTATTGCTTCATCAGTTTGCAAATAAAACGCGTTGAACGTTACTTTTTCCAGCAAAACGTTGTCCGTTTGGACCGGGCACGTCACGCGGTGTCTAGACCGTATACGGCGCCACTGCAAGCAATAAAACTATCTACCGTTTCTGGAATACATCGCGAAGAACAGTTCAAAGATACGCACTTGGCTTGTCTTCTGTGAAGCATTTCCGCTGCCGACTGATAATGCTGAATGTAGGTGGTCAACGGCTTGCCTTCTCTTTCGGACAACTTTCCAACCATGTACTCGATTAGCCATTCCTCCCCGTACACCTCATCACCCTGAATGGTATGTACATGCGGCTCACTTTAGATTAGGGGCAGGTACGGTGGATACAAACTTATAACAAACTGCGGTAGGTTGATAGTTGCTTCGGGTTCCACTACAGGCCACGAACTGCTCTTTCTTTACCAACAATTGACGGGTTTTATTGAGTTGCCAACATTATTAATTTTTAGCAGTGCAGGCCTTCTAGAAATGAGTGCGTTCCAAGAAATGCACGTGAATGCAAAACACCCCCCCAAAAATATGTGTCGATTTCTGCTCATGTCAGTTACGAGATCCGTCGGTGTGGCGAGATATTTGAGGGCGGACAACACCAAAAGGGACACTCTTGCTTTAGAGAGACTGGAATTACCAGCTACCTACTTCGCAAGGGACAAAGAAATGCAGTAGGCTATAATTTAAATTTTTTTGATTTCGACTGGTGCTGACGTGGGATGTCTGCGTAAAACATCTCTGGGTGATGATAAAAAACGGGAATCGTTTCGATGAAACCTTCAGTAGCAGTTCTAGCACGAAACGCAAAGTTGGCACGATCTATGGCTGAAAATCTATTTAAATTGCTTCCAATGTGGGCCCGGATTTGAGAATTGTCAGTGGTTTATGAGCAAAACTGTGCGTTGCATTAAATTGTAGCAAGCAGGGTTGCGGAGTCGGAGGTTTTTAGGTGGAGTCAGAGTCGGATTCCTAACAACACTGGAAGTTGGAGTCGGATTTTTTGTCCGAGTCCGGATGTCCAGTTGGACCATTTTTTTCATCACACTCCTAAATTGGGTATTCCTGTTGAAATGGTACAAATTCTTTTGAAAGTTTTGTTGAAACAGAAATTTCTTGCTGTGCACCACGATTTCCATCGACTTTAACAGCCAAATTTCATTCCTTTTATGTTGAGGTGTCGGAGTTGGAAATTTTGGAAACTCGGAGTCGGGAGTCGGATATTTTACCTCCGACTTCGCAACACTGGCAGCAAGTGCACCATTTTAGCACCAGATGCCGTTTGCTTGTGACCAACGGACAGCAGGAAACGTTTAAAACTAGAGATACGCGATTCGATGGGTGAGCCTCTGAAAAACTCCAAAACCAGCTGCTCTTCAGGCGAAGTTGCATTGTGATACATAGGCTGAGGAATAGTCAGCTGTCTTTTTGTATAATGGTGGTAAACAAACAGTTAACAAAACAATGTGATTCATTTCTTCGTGGATGGTACCAACCAATGAAATGCAAACGAGTCAGAGATACTACTGCGTAACGAAGGCTGATGTCTGCCACCGTGCAGAGGTTTGGTGAGCAATCCCTGATCTATGCCTCCAACAACAACAATTCTCTAATTTGCGCTCAGTACTCAACAAGCAACATCCAACTCTGAAAGGTTTGTTATTTTGCACAATGAACGGAAACTTTTTTTCTACGTTTGAAAATCTTTGGCGAAGAAAGTCGCACAGACACCGGCCGCGCTTTCTGAAGTAATCAAAGCAGGGTGTCTTTAAAGAAAGGCCCGATTTGATAATGGAAAGTGCTTGAGTGCAATCAGTCCCTTATGACATCATCCTCCGCAGTAAAAATTTGAAAATGAGAACAGTGTTGTTCAATGTTGTCACCTAGTTTTCCTTTCCAAGACAACTGCACATCAGCGCAATTCAAATGAAAATGCAGAGCAAGCGATAGACTGGGCTGCATGCCACAGTACGCGCAACAAACGACGTACTGCCACACACAAGACACGCGCGCGCGGCTCACATCGCATTCCCGGACTACTTCGAAGCAATTTCTCGCGACGCGAAGCATTTCTTGCTTTTTTCGATCGAGCACTTCCCGTTCTTCGTCGCTGACACGGTTCGCTTTGCGCTTCAGTTGCCTGCGAGTAGTTGAACAGAAAAAGCTTCAAATTAAATCAAAGTCCAGTGGCACTCAAGAGTTGAATTTGGCGGCTCCAGAATGTGCCGGAGACACGTGCCTTCCACCAGTGGGCCCGACTGTAGGAGTGTTAGGTCGCGAAAAATATCGCTACAAAATTTGGTGAAGACTTTTTACAATCTTTCTTAACTGGTGCAAAAACTGTCACAATTACGCAGCATTTCGTCAAAATGAAGCGTTGATTTTTTAAAAGTTGATCTACTCTTATGCTCTCCTATTGTCGTGAACAAACCCTAATCCTGCAGTTAAATACGGCTTTTCGTTCATTTTCCATTTTATTGCCCCCTACGACCGGGAACGAGATCTCCTTGCAAACCCAACCAATGCCAACGTACAAAATTGAAAGACAAAGCCGAATGTAAAATCAGCGACGAAACGCAAGCAAAAAAATTCAAACATGAGTTTAAGCTGCGTGAAAAGCTGTTAGCAGCCGAGACAATTTTCCCCCGGGTGTGTTATTCCCTGACTGCTGCTAAAAGCGCACCCTGATGCTGGAAAAAGAGCTCCGACAAATCTGTCGTCCTAACAGAGAAATTCCAGCACGTATGAATGTGGCTGTCGCAGGAAAAATGTTTTGATCGGCGATGCGCAAGTGCTTTGCGAACAACAAAACGCCATGTCTTCCTTGCCTGGAGTACATGGAATGGAGCCAGTACGCGAGCGATCCGTACTCGATCCAGAGCTTGACGCTGTTTGAATCGAAACCGACAGCTCGCTTGAAACACGAAAGGGCGGCGAGTCCTTTCTTTTCCGTTCCACTGTCTGAAAGCTGAAAAATGCAACGAATGCCTGAATTTCTGCTGACGATGATCGTTTTTTCAAAACACGTTTAATGGCACTCGGTTCGGCTGACGTAGGTCAACGCACGACACACAACGTTATCAATTCGCCGGTTTTGCCGTAAACTAGATGAGTGTTTTTACGACGACAAACGTATCGATGATTTGAAATCAATCCCGACTTATTTGCTTAGTCCACCAAAGTCGCGAACATTTTGACGCAATAAAGGTGCGTTTGATGTTAATAGAAATAACTTAAATCAAAGTAATGAAGAAAGCAACTTTACGCGGTTTGTTATTATTATTATTCATCAGTTGAAGTGCAATGTAAGTTGAAGTGCATGAAAATACAACTAACCTGTTTGTACAGGGGTAGGTACTATGAATTTCATGAGGCATAAAGTACACATGAGCGCCCGACGAGAGTATGGCGTGAGTACCATGCTTACGAATGCGGTTAAGTGCGAAGCCGTCTGACACGAATATTACCTTTACTTTGTGAGATGACTTTTTATTTTCACACAAACGCAATCTGTCGTCTGTTTGGCTGGAACGCGCCAAGGCCATACCTGCCCATGAATCAAATCTGCGCGGAAGCAAAGTAAAGATCAAAGAAATAAGTTTCCAATAACCAAATTTACTTGAATACTTATTGCAAATATACGCAATGTTGAAGAAATGTAGTTGCCGAAAAGTATGTCAAGTGCTTGCGCGACCTGCATTACTTGAAATTACTCAATCTAACCAATTCATGTCGCTTTGCGGATGTTTGATTTGAAAATGCGCAGGAACCACTTAAATTGCCAGAATTTACTTGAGATCTACCTAAGCAAGTTGATGGTCGCGCAGTTCAAAAAGCAGAACAATCACGTCGTATCAACGGAATTACACAATTTTACTGGTACAAATAGATCTGCACTGCTGCAAAAACAAGTGAGAAATATTGAACGCAAGTGAACCGTGACGTGAGTACAAATGCAAATGTGTAAACGCCTTAAAAGCGCATGTTCAGGGCGCAAACGTGTGAAGCAGTGGTTCTCAAATGAGGGGCGCGTACCCCTTGGAGTACGCAAAGGCGTTCCAAGGGGTACACGAATTTTTTTCAGAATAAAGGTTTAACGTAAAAGCACAGTAATTATAAGTGCATTTCTATTTATTGTGCCCCTGATTACAGCCAAGCGGTACTTGATAGACAAAATTTAGCCCAAAGCGTACATCACTACAAACAGTTGAGAAGCACTGGTGTAAAGCAACAAGGGGTGTGCAAAGTAATTAAGATCTACAAAAAAACTAGGCCAGTGACAGCTCACGTATCGATAACGCACGTTTGATGCATTTTTTATAAGCTACTTTTAAAGACAAAGGTGCAAATAACGGTCAAACCACACAGAGACTGCATCTCATGGCGGCAGGTGAGTGTAGCACCAGGTCGACCCTTCTACCTATCTTTTCAGTTCAGTAACAATAACTATACAGGTACCAATACAAGAGAACTTACACGACCCAGGCAGAAAAAAACAGTTAACATTTGAGCATCCGTGAATAAAAGTCAGTGACAGACTGCCTTCCATGATTTTAAGAAACTTTTTGGTGCGAAAGTAATTTGCTTTGTAATTAATGTAGTTTCATACGAGCTACACTAGCAAGTCTTACTGGCTTCAGCGATGCCACTGCTGGAAATAACGGTGCTTTTCAAAAGCTAAAGAAAGAACCCGCTTCGGTGGTAATGCAATAGTCCAAGTTAAACGAGTTACTTTTTACCAAATGGTAATACAAACAGCTGCGACCAATGTTGATAGTTTGAGTGATAACATCATGCAGCAAAGTTTGCAAATGCATTTCAAACCTGTTAGGATTAATCCTGAGATCCATCGAGTAATGTTTGACGGCTTTCGCCATTTCGTTGTTTTTGAAGTAATAATCTCCGAGTAGGTAATACATATCTCCCAAAACAACGATTTCATTGTTGTCAGGCGGCAGGCTAGCTAATGTTCGCTTTGTTTCGTCACAGTCTGCTTCTATGAAAGCGGTGACGTCATTCTCGGAGTTTGGGATCCGGGACTAAGAAAAAGACATTTCTGTGGTGAATGCGAGCTATGAGCCTGAGACTTACAAAAATCACACTGTGACAGTCTACGCTTTGCAAACAACAACAGTAATTTGTATACAACGAGAAGATTGGCGATTATTTTACACAAATTGCAAAAACCTACAAAAGCGATGTGGTCAGCTAAAGACAAAACACCCACTTACGCAATACAGTATATGCACAGCAGAACTATGAATTCACATGATATAGCGTTGTTTAAAGTGACGTAAGGTTGAAATCGGTTAGGAAGTATTTAGCCTTTACAGCAGTGTTTCTCAACCTGCGGGCAATGGCCCGCTGGTTGGCCATGCTGTAGTTTTCGAATGGGCCATATAGGAATAAATGGCTACATTAAAATAATGTGCGTTTGTTTATGCGTATAAAAGCGTAACCCATTCTACCAAGGTAGTGGGTCTCGCAATTTTCATCAAAAGTTATCCGGGCCACGTAAGGAAAAAAGGTTGAGAAACACTGCCTTACAGAATGAAGACAGTTTACCAGCAAAGTTTGTGGCATATCGTCGAGGGCTTTGGCGATTATCTGGGAAAGCTCAAGTGAAACAGTGATTGCTTTGAAGCTGTCGAACTCGGGCAAGCGATGAGGTCGAAAAAAGTCGAACATCAGAAGGTAATCGCTCCACTGCGGCGTTACCTGCCTGTGGGGAAAACAAGCGAGCAGTAGCAAACATAGAAAAATATTGGAGATGGGCCTGACATGAAATCGTCATGATGTGCTGGGACTCATGCAGAAGATGCTGGACGTCGAAGTCCGAAGGTTGCTTGCCAACGATTTATACACAAACAGCAGCAAAACGCTGCAGCCATCGTTTGGTTTGCTTGCTGCCACAATCTTTCTTTTGTTTGTCTACAATATGAAAATCTTACACAATTGCTGGAAGTTACCGTAAACAACTTTCCAGAAAAACGGTGAAAAACTCTTAAGAGCGCACCCTATCTCTGCGACTCAGGAAAAAGGACGTAACTCACTTCGAATTGTGTTCACACAGGCACCGGGACTTTCCCTTGTTTGGATACCCGAACATGCAGTAAAAACTTTGCTCCACCAGCCGCACGAACTCGTCTCTCAAACGAGGAAGCAGATGACATCTCCAGCTGGTTAAGAACAACACTGTTGGAAAACGTGCAGCGTGGCGACAGTAAACCTCTGAAGCCGTTTCGTGTTTGCGAATTAAGCAGATTTAAGGACAATTGCCACCTGGACAACAGCCGGTTGAAAGACAAGCTAGATGAACATTTGTTGTTACATCCAGTGCTTGATACAAGCTCTGCTGGTGTGAAAACGTAAAACCAGCAAAGGACAAGTAAACGTTTCGACACGCATCTATCTTCGTCAGGGCAAAGAAGAAATAGCAAGAGCATTCGACATTCCAGCACGAACATCAAGAGATGTAAGCGCTTCAGGTGACGCCACGCTGATTAGTGCTCAGATGGCGGTGGACGGCAAAAGGATGAAAAACATGCGTTATTGTAATACAGTATAAACCGATTAATGCCGGGAAACAAATATTTTTTCGTTCACTGTGTGTTCATCGCTGTTTATATAAAAACATTGAATACACTGGTCTATATGTGATAGTTCGTTTAAAAGTCCAAAATTTTCAGTACATTTTCCGAGACCATTCTAGATCAGTGCTTTCTCAACCTTCTTTACCTCGCGGCCACTTTTACCGAGAATTTCAAGGTCTGCAATAAAATGTGGCGGCAAAAAAACAACGCAAAAAACGTATGCAACTCCCTTTCGATGCGGAACTTGAGCTCGCTTATTGGTTACAAGATTGCAAAGTGGCGCTCTAACAATAATGCAGATAAAATGAACTTCAATCTAAACAGCTAACGCTAAATTTAAAGAAGAAATTATGTTGTGTTTCAAATAGGTCAGTTTTAGCTTTCATAATCCGTAACTTCTTCACGAAAAAATTATTCCTATTTGCACCATCAGCCAAAATTTGAATAGTTCAGCAAAAGGTGTACGGCCCACCGGTTGAGATGCGCTGATCTAGATCGAACGCGTGTCGTGTTCCGGCAGTTGTGTCAAAAAGCGTTTGTATTTGACGTCCACTGCACGTTCTCTCCGGCGGGTTTCCAGGCTTTGGCTTCTCCCACATGCTGCTTGTTGCAGTCACGGCATGGGACCGAGGATACAAGGCCTTGCCACGGGTTCTTTAGTAGAAGGTGAAAAGTTGCCCAAATTTCGCGCCAATTTTAATGCAACTTGTTTTTGTGAGTTGTCAAGCATCGCGTAATTTGTCGGCAAGTCCCGGGAAGTAGGTTAGTACAGCTAGACCTCTTTATACTTGTTCTTAATTTACTGTTTTTTCCACAGGTTTCTTTCGATAAAGATAACTGTTCGAGTATTCGTTTTGTCTAAACGTTGGGCTTGCTGTCATAATCAAGCAGTTCCGATTTTAACCACTTTTTGAATTTCGTTGCTTGCCGGTAGTCTACTTCTTACACGTTTTGACTTTGTAACAACTTCACCAACAGTTAAATGGCTGGTTTACGGCTAGGTTTGAGGATTTGCTAAATTTCAAGGCTGTAGAAGAATCCGATGCCGCCAAACGGAAATACATGGAAATACAAAGGTCTGGGAAGCAATTTCGCGTTTATGGGGCGCTTGCTTGGCGCGTTGGTAGCAGACGTATATCCCAAACAACTACTGAAAAGATCAGCGTAGCCACAGCACGAGCACAGGTGTAGTCTCTTCAGTTAAGGTGTAGTCTTGGCGCTCGTCGAGCCGAGCATGCGTCATAAATGGCGCTCACCATTTTTGCACCGCAAAAATCTCTTCAGGTGAAGGTTTGTTTTGGGGTTGCTTTCCTCGATTTTTTCGCATACCGTATTTACTCGATTGCTAGCCGCCCTTGATTGTTAGCCGCCCTTGATTGTAAGCCGCATGAGATAGATTAAAAAATTTAATGTAAGCCGCCCTTGAATGTAAGCCGCATATACTGTACCGGTGTCTATATGGGTTTTACGTATCTGGGTGGGCACGAAAATTAAAGTATGGTTACTGGCAAATGTTCTTGAATTCGCGTATAACGGTATTCGCGTTAAACGGCATACAGCATTCGCCGGTTGCGAATGCCGTATGATGCAGCACTTGCGATAAATTCTATACCGTATCCTTAGCTTATCACAAAAACCAAAATAATATCAGCATCGCAAAGAAAAATGTAAGCCGCCCTTGAATT
>Ga0210059_1006381_pt1 | contig 18924 bp, 14 predicted proteins | sample Ectturendosymbi2_FD_188042 | JGI IMG/M metagenome (GOLD analysis project Ga0210059, IMG submission 188042) | Ecteinascidia turbinata endosymbiont from Florida, USA - Sample 2 (SPAdes) (version 2) | ecosystem: Host-associated > Tunicates > Ascidians > Unclassified | place: Key West, Florida... | reverse complement strand
AAAAATTTTTTTTCGAGTGTAATCTACTAGGCTGGCCGATCCGTTTGAGCCATTAAACAGCTCTCTAGCGCAATCGGCGGAGGAGCTAGGGCGTTGGTAAGGCAACTGAAATTGCTGGTTTTAGGCTGAAATCAAAGTACGAATATATCGTACCCCGGCTCTCAAAGTGTTAAGTTTGCTGTAAGCTTTCGAGAAATCAGCTGACTGGGCTCTACTTTTATCATTTTGTGATGATTCAAACTTCTACATATCCATATGCAAGTAAGTACTCTTCACAAGGGGGGCAAGCAAGGAATCGATCACCAAATTTTTAAAAATAAGAAATCGATTTCATGTAGTACTAGTACTACACATCCTCTATCCTGAAAGCTGATTCAAATGAATCAATTTGAAAGTTATCTGATCGATTCCCTGCTTACCCCATTGTGGAGAATACTCACTAGAACCATGAGGTGAAAGATACTGTCCAAACAAAAAGGTTATTCAACAAGACTTGACTTTGGAGCAAAAAATTGGGATAAACTTAACAGATTCATCAACACTAAAAAGCCTTCAAGAAGCTATACATGTTTTATTCTGAGACGTTTTGGATTATTCTTAATCCATCTTCAGTCAAAAAATAAAGCAACACTTGGCAATGCTAGCAATTCAAAACCAAAATACTGTGGTGCAAGATTTAACAGTGTGACGCAAAAGACGTCAAAAGCAAAAGGAAGACTGCCAACCCTGTCAAAATTGCTAAAAGTAAAAGCAGAACCAGCAGCTATGCAGAAAATGCTGAAACAAAACCTATGTAAGGTGGTAATCTATGAAAACAAGCCAAGACCAGCAGCAAGAGGTCATTCACAGAACACTGCAGGTGAAGGATGCAAACATTTTTTAACAAATAAGTAGTACAACAAGGTTTTTTTTAAGGAAAATGTTAGGTACCCGGTATGGATCTGTAGGGACCCGATTTCTCTGATTCTAGAGACTCGATTTTCTATGATTTTAGGGACCCGATGATAATTTTCTCCGATTCTAGGGACCCGATTTGAAATTCTAGGGACCTGAATCGGTCCCTAAAACGCCTTAAAAAAACCTGCTACAACCAGATATGTCTACGTCAACACAACAACAAGGTTGTCTACATTAATCTCAGGTTGCTGTTCTTGTACCAGAAGTGTCTCTTTGGTAGTTAAAAGCAGAAGCCAAGATTTTGGGATTTTTAAAGTCCATGAAATGACCTGGAGATGTGTATAAATGTTTGACTACATCAATAGTTTGGTGGTTGGATTTTAAAGGATTGTGTTCATCCAGGCGAAATTTCAAATTTCTTTGAGTTTGTCCAATATAGGAATGACCACACGAACATTTAAGCTTATATACCACATTGCTTCATTCCAGATGAGCTTCCTTGTCCTTGTACTTAAAATGATCTCCAATCGTATGTGTTTTATGAATCAGAGACAGATGAGCAAGTTCTTTCAAATATTTTTGAAAAAAGTTTTGCAATTTTTCTAGTTGTATAGATGTTTCACCAAGCTAAGGTAGGTAAAGAATTCTTCATCCTTTCTTGCTTGTTTTTTGGAGTGTTTCCATAACGTTTGTTGAGAAATATTTTCATTTGCTTGTCTATCAACCAGTCCGGGTATCCACTGCTAAGAAAGCAGAACTTAATATTTGGGAATTCTTTGTGGATTAATTGATAAAAGCTGCAGATTTCATAGGAACAATGTAGTAAACTTTGAGTTACACTTTTTTTTGACTTCTGAACAGGCTGGAACCAAATTTTCGTTTGGCAGGTGTGAAAGTTAGTGGCTCACATGGTAAAGAAGTCCCAGATAGAACTTTGGGAAATTTTCTGTAAAAACTGAATTCCAATTACTGGCAAGCCAACAAAGTGCTCTGGCACACTATCTGGTGTTCCTGCAGCAGAAAATCTGATGCTGGGTAATTCCATGTCAAATCGCCCAAACTTCCACTTTTTAACACTACCAACAGTAAACACCTATCAAAATCTACCCAGTGGTTGCTGAGATATGGCATTTGGAAATTAGGTGGTACCCCCCATTTTCTGCAAAAATTTGGCATTTCAAAGGCCCATATCTCGAAAGCTACTAGGTGGATTTCAGTGAAACTTGAAAATTATGCACTTCTATGTACACCTTGCCTGCATATCGGATTTGAAGCACATCGGTGATGGTAGTGGTAATGCCACTAGGTGGTCTGATGTGGAATGACCCTGTTGCAGCATCCGTCAAACATGAAAGCAGTGTATTCCTCAAATACAGGGAATACTTGATATGTGGAAAAAACACTTAATAAACTTTTGAGTATCTTTCACTCCTTTAAACACACTGGTGGTGAATATTAGGGAGGAAAACATCACTGAGGCGAAGTTCAGCCTCGCTGGTGATTCGTTAAAGGCTGCAGGTTTGGATAAAATCCTACTGTAAATCTCGTGAACAAAGCAGGATTTTTCTAGGAGTTTGTGTATGTTGATAAACCTGACAAACCAGGGGCAAACTAACCATCAGAGAATTTCCCTCATTTCATGGAGCAGTTTATGTGTAGATCTATGAAAGACAATACCACGAGATCCAAACCCAATGCCGTTTTCACCTTGGGTGTATCACCAGGGACTAAGTTTTCACTCTCCAACACGTTTTTTTGAAAAGTCCTGGGAATATGCAAAATACAGTGCTTGTTTTGTCTACCTCAGAAAAGCATGACTGAATTTTCAACCAAAGCTATGGGGAGCTTTTTTCTCAAGCTTTTTCATTTCAAGATTTTTTGATATAGTTATTGTAAGTGCGAGCTGTGGAGATCAGCACTCAGAGTTTTCAACGGGTATCCAATAACATTTCGCCTGTTCTTACACTTCACAAAATCCGCGCATCAGCAGAATTGCAGCGTCGTATTCCCTGCAGCTATTGATTACTAAACGGAAGATGATCAGCGCAAACACTTGTTGTTACAATTTAAGCAGCAAATTTCAACAGCGATTTATCCTCGAATACGGTTTCTTAAACACAATAGAAACAATCTAAGCATTCTACCAACGTGACTTGAATAGAACAAGAGTGCTACACTGTCGGTTAGCTGCGCTTGCGACAAATAATTCATTATTACAGAAGCACACAATGGCAGTTATTTACAGTGAAGCAAAGACCCAACTCAAAGGCACGACTGTCGTACAACTATTTCAACGCCTGTTGATGGACTGCAATGGAACGCTAATTCTACATTAACAAAAACGAATGCGTATCAAATCATGTGGGTTCCACGCCAGAAAGCTCGCTGTTTCGCTTAGAAGCTTTTATGCTATAAGAGCCGGAAATGTCAGTAATCGGAAGCAGGCCGGTCGGCAGTTCTATGGTGAGTTTTGCAGAAGAAAGAGGGTGGGCAAGAGGGCACAATCCCCAAGTGCCGAAAAGTCCCAACAATGTCACAAGTACTTTCTTCAATACAGTAAATTTGCTTCCGAAAGACCTCGGTTCGAACATGGGGACGACAAACTTGCTTCTTGCCCCGGGCGCCATCCAACCTCGTTATGTTCCTGATCGCACTGTAGTAACTGGAACAGACTAGATTGTAAAAATGATAAGCTGAGTAACGGTCATCCCCAAGCGATGCCCATTCTGTGGCAGAAACCGCGCAAGCAAGGTAAAGTCAGAGTCTAAGCATAACATCCCCAGTCGCGCAGAAGCCATTGGAACGTTCATTTCGCCGAGTTGGAAAGCGCGGTGGTAGTTCGCATTCATTTTTTCATTCGAGACTCGAATTTTTCCAAGTTCGAGACCAGCGAAGCGAGAGCAGTGAAGCTTTGATTCCAGAGCTGCAGTAGGTAGTATCGGCCAATCACATGCCCAGAAACCGAGTGGTGTCGCCACCGGTATACATACTGTTATATAGCTGCCGGGCCGTAGTTTCCCCAAGTCTGCTTTAAATTAATCTTGCTATGATACAATAAAGTTATCTGAACCACTGTAACATAATCGCAAATGATCTGCTAAGAGGAAAACACTTCGAAAGTAGTAAACCAAGAAAAATTTTAGAATCTCCCAGAATCAGTTTATTTCTGGAAGGAAATTCTAACTTCCAGTCTGAACAGAATTCTGGTGGTGCAAGCATGCTGGGCTTACGAGACGCCTTTGTTGTGCTTAAGCGAATGGATTTACCTCAGTGTAAAAGAAAACCTAACGCAGGTTCGACAAAGTACTCATGGCTAAGCCCAGCCTTTTTCAATGCAAATGCGACGTAAAGTAAGATGAAATGTTTTTTGGCTTTTCATTATCACAGCAAAACATGCCTCCTTGCACAACCTGCCAAGTGATGAATGACACTCCACACTTGAATCGCCTGTTGCATTAAAAAGCAACGCACGTTTTCCCGTCCTTCATTCCTCACGAGGTAGTAGACTCCATAGAAGCCGCGATAAGAGCTTGTAGGTGCCTGTTTGGAAAGTCAGGAGCTTTGCTGGATTAAACAGTTAAAACAAAGCTTTCAAGGTGCTTTTACAATGTGCAAGTTGGTTTAACTACAGACTGAATGAAATTGATTTCCTATTAAAAATTTGCGATTGATTCCTTGCTTGTTTCGCCTGTGGAGTGAAGTTACTTGAATACAGACATGTGCAAGTTTGAATCATCACAAAAAGATGAAAACAGAGCCCAGTCGGCAAATTCCTCGAAAGCCTACGGAAAACTTATAGCTTTTAATGTTGCAGACTGAATGAAAAGTCACAAGTTACAGATGGGAATTTTGTTTTTTATAGGAAAGGATCAAAGAATTCACAGTTTTGTAAAAAAATTTATAAAATCTGTCACGAAAAGCTAATTGTTCGTTTTGCGCCCCACAAGTCTGTAATTCTGCTGTTTGCGTGTAGTTGAATGATACATGTTCAAAGTACTTGAAAACATTAGTTTTGGTGCAGTGTTTGGATATACAATATTGAGTATAATCGGTAATGTTTTCTTATGTGTTGTGTGCCAGGTATACCGCGTCTGCTATTTCTTCTATTGCGTTTGGAGAAGTTGTTGGTGCAGTGGATGGAAATGTCATTAGAGTTTTGTGCAGACTGCGTTGCATTGGAGGAAATGTGAAAAATGCAAAAGTCTCGTCTTTTTTGTGGAAACTAGCTGATGATCTTGTCGACCCAGAACGTCCTGGTGACTTTAACCAGGTAGAGTGCATGTTACACGTAATAGCACAGTTCGTATCGAAAGGTTGTATGTCACGGTGTGACCTACAACGTTAGCCATGTTTTGGCGCCAACAACATTCATTTTCAAATACCATTTAAAGAAGTGACTAAAAGTATATCGTTCACCAAACTCTCATCACGAAAAAAAAACAAGAATATAAACTGTAGTCCGTGTCGCAAAAATTTTAAAACACCTGAATTTCTTTTCATGTTTCCTACTGCAGTTGTTTGCGTTGTGTTTCAATTAATGGTAATTGTGTGCTGGTGGAATTAATGGCTAGTGGTCGGTTAGGTTATGATGCTATTTTAATGCCAAGTTTCTGCATCTTGGTGCAAAAACGTAGTGCTAGTTCGTTTCGCAACTTGAATGCATTTCATGATCCTCTTCACAGGCGATGATGGAATTGGGTGCTACAGTTTGCCTTCCTTCCAAACCCCACTGTTCGGCTTGTCCCATCAAGTCTGTGTGCGAGGCGTACAGGCAAGTGCACGAACACAGCATTCTCGTTTCATTGTCTAAAAACACGAAAGAGATGGCGGTTATGAAGGAAGAATTGATAAGACCGTGCGAAAGCACTGCAAAGCTTTTTAATTGTGACAAGCAAAGTTCGAAAAATGACAATAAAGAGGAAGTTGTTCGAAACGAAGACATAGAAGACTGCTGTGCTTTCTTGGCGCTGCCGAAAACGGATCCTTGGCGGGCAGAGTTGGGTGTGATGAATTATCCCAGGAAACCTTCAAAAAAACCTCCTAGACTTGAGCGTAGGTTGGTCGCTGCCATAGAAGTTTTCTATGAATCTGGAGAAAAAGCATTGGCACCGAGAACATGCAGGCAATGGCTTCTTGTACAGCGGCCAGCTTCGGGGCTGTTGGCAGGATTGTGGGAATTTCCAAATGCTTTGCTCCTAGACTCATCAGCTGCTGTCAACTCAGGCACATTGACTGATCACTGCTCCCAGCAGTTGAAATCCATTTCTGACAAAACTTTACTGGGGTCGTTGAGTACTCCATACCGCGTTGTTGCGCGGCGTTATGTTGGTGAGCTGACGCATTTATTCTCTCACATTCGGCAAATAAATTATGTCGAGCATTGGAAGGTTCGGGTAGATGCTTACGTAGAGGTCATGGGTGAGTGCTCTCGGTTGATATCTGGCGACGAATTGAAAAACAGCGCAGTATCTGCCTCGGTTGGGAAGATGTATGCGCTGTGCTCAAAGGCATCTAGCCATGATAGAAAATTCGCATCTAAATCCAAAAGAAAACTCGATCAAGTAGACGGGCAGTCATTTTTCAGTAAACAGCAAAAGAAGTGATTATTGCCAGACTATGTGCACATAACCTCTTCTGTGTGAGTATTTACCACGTATGCAACTGTCGCAGTCAGTCGCGAACAGGTTGACTCGTGAAAGTCGTAGCAATGTTTGAAAAGATCACGTTTGCCGCTCTGGGCTGCAGCAAGTGTTAATTTATCATGAGGACTTGTCAGCTCAGCAAAAAAATTTTGTACGCACTGTACTTTCTCCGGCGACAGTGATATTGTTTCTATATTTCGTGTTATGTTTCGTTCAATCGAAGAGCATCTGTCCTGAACAGAACCATCTGAGTCAGCCAGCAACATTAACTACACTGTGCTGTCTTATCATGTGAAACTATTAGCTTTTTCGAAGTGTGCCTTCTATCACTAATTGCCAGCTTGAAACATTTTTAGTTTGACAAAGTGTAGAAAATCATCAAGATAATCAATTGCTTACTTTCAAATCACTTACTTTTTAAAGGAATCGCTTGATAACCAAACCTGGAACAATTATGCAAATAGGCGTTAGTAATGGTTGAATGGAAGTAATACGTTGGAAGATCGATGGTGTGACGCAAATACTAGAGAAGTTGTTATGTCAATGCATTGTGTACGAAATGCATATAGTATAATAATAAGTGCATAGGTATAGGAGCAGGAAAATTTTTGGGCTGCGGAAGATTTTTGCCTGAATTCTCCCAAACTTGCCCGAAAAAGGTTTTGTATGACTTTTGCCTACAAATTATATCCTCAAAAAGGTCTACATGTGTTTTTTTGCAAACGTTGGCCACATTTTTTGAAGTCAAAAAACGTTGGGCGCCATTTTTGCCCGGATTGTCAGGGATTTTGTCCGTAGTTTCGACAATCGAAACTTTTGGGGGTGCACCTGCACCCCCGCCTGTTACACCACTGAATAAGTGTCTAATAACCTGTGAAGATGTGGCTGGCGCCTTCGTTTTCTGTATCGCGACACAGTTTGAGGAAATGCCCCCTGTTGTGATTGCTCCCAGATGGAAGCATTCGCTGTCATATTTTCCGCTAATCCTGTCTGAACTTTTTCAGGAAAGCGTGCAGTTACGTCATATTTGGTAAAGTTCACTAAGTTTTGCCTGTTGTGTTGCTTCTTTGCCATGGCCGCCGTCCTGCCGTCCTCAATGAAGAAGCTTGTTGTTCGAACTCTTTCTTCTAATTTTCGTGAAGCCATCGAATTACAGACAGTGCCTCTACCCAAGGTCAAGCGAGGTCAAATCTTGGTACGCAATCGTTACGTTGGCATCAACGCGTCGGACGTGAACTTCACTGCTGGAAAGTACATGCCTGGCGTGAAACCACCTTTCGATGCAGGGTTTGAAGCAGTTGGCGAAGTAATCAAGGTTGGGGAAGATGTTCCTGATGGCATGACTGGCAATTACGTGGCACACATGACAAACGGTGCATTCGCTGAGTATCAGGCCATCTCCAGTCGTCGAGCGTTTCCTGTCAAAGCGCTGGACCCCGGCTACCTCCCGTGTCTTGTCAGCGGCATGACAGCGCGATTGGCTCTGAAAGAATGTGGATTCCTTAAACCTGGCGACAAGGTGCGTTATTCTCCAACATGACCAGTGTGTCTTGTACTCAGGTTGTGGCACTGTTCTGCTGATAAAGGCGTACGTAACTTTTCCAATCATGAACTTGCCAGGAATTTACATAAAACCCGTTTCGTAGCCTTCCTCGATTTCGTTGCTGTATCCATTTGCGCCAGATAGTGGTTTTCTGGGCAGAGCGTCGAATAAACTAGCACTGAAGAAAAACGTTGGAACTCACAAGTTTTGGGATACTTTCATAACCGCTGTGGATGTTTCCAGTCTTTTTTTTCACTGTAACATTTCGGTCATTTGTCTCATTAAAACTTGCCGCAACAGTATCCACCACCACCTGTCTACCTTTTCGGACATTGTGACCGAAGTGACGTAATTTTTTTTTCATTTAAAAAAAATTCGGTCCATGGCCGAAGAAAACCAGAAGAATGCCAGTAATGGGCCGTGATGCATTTTCAGCTTTTTTCTCCCTATGTGATGGAAATTAGAGTCCTGCGCGAATTTAAATTGTTTGTCCGCGCCCGCCCCGCACGAATCTGAGAAATCTGCTGCATCCGCACCATCCCAACCCCCACCTGTCCCTGTGAGTCTGAAAACCATTAAAAACGCAAGGCAACGTGTTACATCGCTTGTTTATTTATTCAGTGGTTCATTTCAAAGCGAGCAGAAGCTTTTCAATAAACACTGTGAAACTTTTTAGTCAACCTTGAGCGCATCTTCCTCAGCTTTAAGAGCACTGCCACAAAGAGTATGTCGTTCACTGACGAACTCTTTAAAAATTTGCTCTTCTGCTGTTCAAGACATGCCCAGCCATACTAAACACTCTTTCGCTAGCAGCACTAGTTCCCGTCCACACAATGTATTTCTTCCAAGATCACCGAGAGCTGGAAATTCCAATCTATGGTCTCGTCACCACTGGAGAATGTTGCCGCACCCTTGCACCACAAGCTCTCTGTAGTGTTGAAATTATTACTCATGCCACTTTCTCATGCATTGAGTCAATGTGCAGTTACGCTTTCTCATGCATTGAGTCAATGTGCAGTTACACGCACATGGAATTTTCTATCTAGCGCCCACACGCAAAACTCGCGGGATTCCCGCCCCGCAAATACGGGTACCCACAACCCGCGCTTGTTAACCCAGCGCAGGACTTTAATGGCAATAGTCATACGCAGTCCAAGACCAGTATTTGAGAAGTGCATAGTTGCATACGACAGTAACCCAGTAATTGTGGGAAACGGTTTTAATTACTTTTTATATGTTTTATTGGTTCATTGCTTTAGTTCTGGGGCACCATTATATGCTGATGTACATTTTTTGCAGTTATAAAATTTATTCCCTCCGACAGTGAAATCCAGGCGCTTAGCATGTATGCTCTTTTTAAAAATAAGAATTTTCGGAATTTTGAAAGAATAGGTGGCAGAAGGATGCTTTGCAGGTCATTTGGGTTTAGTCAGGGTTTTTTAAGGTGTTTTAGGGACCCGATATCGGATCCCTAGAATTGAAAATCGGGTCCCTAAAATCAGAGAAATCGGGTCCCTACAGGTCCATACCGGGTACCTAACATTTTGTTATACCCAACATGCTTGTAAATGAGGTTGTCTTGGCGACGCTGAAACATCTTCGAAATTGGATTACAGTTTGTTGCAATGCATAAAAATTGCAATATAGCAAACTTTAGAAGCTTTTTTCAGCGACCGAGTTTTATGTGAAAAGTGTCATATATTCAAAATGAAGTGCCTGTAAACAGGGTTTCTACGGAGTTTTGAAAAGTATAGAAAAAGAGCTGTTCACCTTCCAGCCTGGAAAAAATTTTTTGCTCTGTTAGTATGGAAAAAGGAAATAATTTTCTAGACTTGATCTTTTGATATGCATTCTGCTAATTTTATTCTGATGTTTTTGATGAAGATTGATAAATGTGGTTTTCATCCTGTGAACCATTATAGTGCCTGAATTCGACCTGGGTATGTCATTTCATTCGGAAAAGTTAAGTTTGGAAAAAATCCGAAAAAGTCTGGAAATTTACATTCAAAATTGCTTAGGAACCCCATGTAAATAAGACTGTTTCTTTTAAAACAACCATAAAGTGGGTTAAACCCATTAAACCTTTCTTTAATGCGAAATTTCCCTGGTCTAGCAAATCGATTATATCGAAGCATTTGCTAATTGGCTCAGCTTCAAATTCCACAGTAGCTGTCGTCTGTGCCGCTTTGAAATCCGCTTTTGGTCATTCAGTACGCATGGTCCAAGTAATTTTGAAATGGCTTGTCTTGATCACTGTAACAAACCATTGGAAAAGAAATAAAATCAATTTTGCTTTCACCATATCTTCTACAAAATTTCGGTTAAAAGTTTTGTCAAAGCCTTCTCTGCCTTCTCAAGCTTAATGCTTACTGCATGGAAGATCTATCTCAGTGATCCTTAAAGTTCTAACGTTTCAAAGTCAAATTGTCGTCAATCAGGATATCCTTTTTTTTAAATGTCAAACTCAGGTTCAAATCGAGGGTCGCTACAAAGTCAGCGGGTATCATGTCAGAGTCAATCTGGACGGGAGCAAGTCCAAGTTCTTAGAATGATGACTCGAGTCCGGATTTGGGTTTTGCTTCTCAACGCTGTTGAATACCCCCAAGATCCAATCTCCATAACCCCTGTGGGTATTGAGGCAAACTTAAAGAAACCCTGCTCTAGCCGGTTATTTGCTTGTGACGCGGATGGTTGTTGGTCAGTTCCTGAAGTAGCCTTTGTTTCCCCAGGTCGTGGTCACAGCGGCGGCAGGCGGCACCGGTCAGTTTGCCGTTCAACTCGCCAAACTAGCCGGATGTCACGTGATCGGCACGTGTTCAACCGATGAGAAGGTCAACTTCTTGCGCTCCATCGGTTGCGATCATCCAATAAACGTCAGCAAGCAGGTATTTAATGTGTGTGTATGCGAAGCAATGCTTACCTTAACAATATTAAACCCAGCCAGATAACAGCCTTAAGTCCGCGGAACAACTGAGCTAGCTCTGCCTGACCTTGAAGCTACGTAAAGATTGGATACTTCCTGTGCAGGTTTGGTAGCTTTTCGTGTGTTTAAACTTCTGCAACTCAAAACTTAATTTTTGCAAACGATTGATTGGGAAAGGGCTTTAATTTCGTGAAGCCCTGGTTGCAACCTTCTCCCGGCAGTTCGCAGTTGTTGATATCCCGAGGCATGAGTGCAGTCCAGCAGAGTGTCTCAGTGGCTGGTTTGAGTTTAAAGAGTTATTAGACGTCATGGTTAGTGGGGGGTTACACGCAATGTGCGCTTGATGCATCCTTGCTGGAATTGACGATTGTCTTTTTTGGTATCACACTCAGGCCCGTAACCAGGGGGGCGAAGCCCACCCTAGAAAAATTTTCGCCCCCATAGTCTAAAACTATTGGACACAGTTCAAAAATTTGGGCCCCTCTCAGAAAACTCTCCGCCCCTCCTGGTGCTCCAAGCTGGTCACGGGCCTGGTCACACTGTAAACGGCCATCCGCGTTCCCACCCATAACCGACTACGTGCGCAGTTCTTCAAGTGGCTCACGCAGTGTGGATTGGCATGTGCGTGGTTGCGTGAGGAGTGCTCAATATAATGTAAGTTCAGTATATAATGTAAACTATATAATGTAAGCTGCTTTCATCAGTTTCCATCTGCATCTGAGTTCTACGAAATCGGAATTACATAAAATATATTTAAACTTTCTCTCGAGAAAGAGCTTATCCCAAATGACCCCACCGAGGGAGGTCCATCAGACAAAGACGGTCGCATAGAACTGAGCAGTGAGTTTTATATTTTTCTGTCTAACGAGCCGATTTAACCCTTGCTGCTGATGATTCAATTAACGATTAGCTTATTTTTGTATCAGTGTTGAAGCAATTGCCAGGATCTATTGCTTAAAACTTTCACAAGACCCGAACGACCTTCCAACAACTGAGGGATTTCGCGCTGCTACCAAACCTCCTCCGCTTGACAAACCACCAGGCGTTGATGGTATTGCAGCCAAACTGCTCAGCTGCGGTGATTCCCCTGTTCCAGTACTTTACAACATTCTTTGCATGTGCTGGAATGAAGGTTGTTTTCCGAAAACAATGAGGGAGACCAAGTTTGCGATTCTGTAGAAACACAAAGGTGAAAAAGGAGTCTGCAACAACTGCAGAGGAGTTTCACTTAAGAATGTTATTGGGAATGGGAAGGTCTTTTCCAGGGCCGTGCTATCTCGCATCCAAACCTTTGCGGAGAGACTCTGCTCTGAATCGCAGCGTGGTTTCCACAGCAACAGACGTCACAAACCCAGTAGCGCTGTAAATAAAGGCTTCCAGCTGCACATCGTTTTTGACTTGAATATAGCATTTGGTGTGGTCAGCAGAGAAAGGCTATACATCGTTCTACGAAGGTAGACTTCTTAGTCTGGCGAGGCCGTTGCATGACGTCATGGAAGCACTTATCTCATTTGGAGTTTCTCTGTCCTCTCCACGAAAGCGGCATTGGCTACAAGCAACACTTCATGTACAATGATAAACCGAATTTTTGTTTGTCACTTGTGCAGGCCTGCAGATAACTTCATTAGTGATGACATTTTGGTCATCATCATGGAATGCATGATGGAGATCAGCAGAGAAGAATCCAAACAGGGTTAGGGGCAGAACACAGCTTTGCTTTGACAAAATGTCATCACTAATGGAGTTTTCTACACGCCTGCACAAGTGACAAACCAAAAATTCGTTTCATCATTGGACGTGAAGTGCTGTTTGCAGAAGATGCTGCTTTCGTTTTCAAAGAACGAAACGGGCTTCAATCGCCGATGGACCGTTTTGCTGCCTGTGAGGCTTATTCTCTGGTCAACAGCAACAAAACAAACTGTTGTAATACACCTGTTGACGTGAATTGACACGTCATCAATGGACGTGCATTGACACGTCATCAGTTGACGTGCACTTTACGTCCAGGGCTGATATCATTCTACGGTGAACAGGATCTCGAAGTATTGGCCGACCCTTCCTTTCAGAGATGTGGCCGTGAGAAATTGGCAGCAACTCGGAATCTCGTCATCGGACTTGGAAAGCACGCGTCGATGATCGTCAGACTGGCGTGCGATTCTTCGCCAGGCTTCTCCCCGGCGCTTGTGCTGATTTGGTCAAGTTCACTGTCTTTCTGAAAGTCGTCTGCCAAACACATCCTATACGATGAACAGAACTCAGGAACTCGAAGTATTGTTCGACTCTTCCTTTGTTTCAGGGATGTCGTAATACTAGATGTGCGACAACTTTTATCACCGAGTGGGAAACAAAATGGTCTGGCGTGCACTTTTGCGCCAAGTTTCGCTGGAGTTAGATTGACCCCCTCTTCTCAAAGCGATCATCCTCTCTCGTAGACCTTCTGCCTCACGACTGTAACTAGTACCACTGTACTTCCACCACAACAAGTAAATCATGATGGTCCTATGATTTTTATCAAAATGAAAGCTGGTTGTTGGATAAATAGGTCGAGAAACAGTGATATTGATTGGTAAAGTATACATCGAACTCTATCTATGCAAAAACTAGTGAGTGTCTGTTTTCGTTGATTGGCTAGGAATTGCGAATACACGCTATTTACCCCTGGGTTAAATTGATGTTGAGGATTTGAATTCGGAGCTGAAGCGGGAGTATCCTGGTGGTGTGGATGTCGTTTACGAGTCAGTGGGAGGAGACACGTACGAAATATGCGTCAATCGCTTGGCAGAGAAAGGACGCCTGATCGTGATTGGTTACATCTCAGGTTACCTTGAACCAATGGGTGTTGGGAGCACGAAGTCATCCAGGTGGGGTTAGAAAACACGACGTTGTTTATTTACCGAGTGTTGTTTGACTGTTGTTGAAGAATTTTTTGGTTTCAAGCACCTCAGTGATTAGGGAGGAGTCATTGTTTGAAAATTCGGTCAGAGACTCAATGCATCAAAGTCATTGGTAATCAGTTTCAAAATTACGTCGAGTCTGGTCGTCCAATATTTGTTAATCGCGCCTTTTCCATATTGTTTGAAAAATATCACTTGTAGTGGAACTCCTATCACAGCTGCGCCATGTGCAGAGATTGGTGTCGGCTCAAGATTGGATTTTTATAGCTTTCGGACCTGTTTTTGCAATTACCATTTTTATTTTGGTGGTAAGTTACATATACTTCAATTAAACTACATTTAACGGCACTTGTGACTGATTCCACACGAAATTACGTGCATTCATTTCAACCTCCGTTGCGTTTTACAACTTCGAATACACTACTGGGATATGCTTAAACTTCTTTGTTGTGCTTTTGGTCAAACTCCGGTGTTTTTGCTTTTAAAGCACGTACTTTATTTTCGAATCTTGTGAATTTCTTCAAAATAACGGTGTATTTTATTTTTTAATATGGCATGCAGCGTATGTAGCCTTCACATACATTTTGAAGTTCGTTAAACGTCCATTGTTTTGAACGCAGCAACGTTTGTTGACGTTTGTTCGTTTTGTCACTCCCCCCCCCGTACATATGGCGGATCCTGTTGCCCTGCCCTCTTCCTGCCTGTGCTTGTTCTTACACTCACAGTATTTCAATTGCTTAGCATTGAGGAAAAAGGCCATCAAACAACAGACCCAACATCCATAAACAACAACATGTTAGTTATACACAATCGTTTGCCATTTGTTTTGACCTTGCAAGAACTGCCCTTCTGAACAGCTACAATTGTGTTGGTTTGCAAGAATCACCAAAGTTTCTATGGCGTTCCGCTAAACTGCTTTTTGCCAGTGATATTTTCTATGGGCTAATTACTTCGAACTCAACAACAGCTATACTAAAGTGAATTTTGAAATTCTCAGTTACAATTGCCATAAAATGTAATTGATCACATTCACATGCAATTATGGTAAAATCCAACACCTGTCCTGAACTGGCTTGCGCAAGGCCCCCCTAAAAATGAAATGTTTTGGTGCAGCTATCCACTTCGTTTTTCTGTTGATTTTTTCTGCCTCGCCATAAGCGTCCTCGCACGCTCTGCAGTGTATGGGTGGCACTGAACTCACGTTGCGCTTTTTTGCAGGTCGGCCGCATCTTTACCCATCAAGTTACTGATGAAAAGCGCCAGTGTTCGTGGTTTCTTTTTATTCCATTTTGCCGATCAGTGGAGCAACGCGTTTGGTGAAATCGCTCATCTTTACGAGCAGGGAAAGTTGACCTGCGCCGTCGACCAGGGTCAAAGGTCACCGCGAGGGGGGTTTGTAGGTATGGAAGCAGTCGTTGACGCGGTCGATTATCTTTATTCCAAAAAGAACGTTGGCAAGGTGGTGGTGGATCTGACGACATTGGATGACAAAAGCAAACTGTGACGCAACAAGTTGCTGCGGCGGCAGACCAGCTATGCAATCTCTCCTTTCCTGCTCGATTCGTTTAGTTGCAATCTTCGTCCATTTGTGCCGACCCCCTCCACGGGTACATTGTGGATAGGAAAGTCACCCAGGACGGCATTGGACACTTATAATTGTTGTGATTTGGTTTCAAGAATTGAAATAACTACTCTGCTGTTCAGTCGTTCTCTGAAATGATCACAGGGCGAGTTTACTGTTAATTGCAATCGCGTCCTGATGGCCAACCGTCACACGCACTACTGTGCTTTAATTGACCGGTCGAAGTCTGTTTTGATTCAAGAAGTTTGTTGACCTGTGTTCGATGCGACGCACAAGATACAGTGAGGTGTGATGTCGCTGCTATGCTACGCAGTGTTGCCCAATGCTCATCAACACTCTAAAAACTTGAAGTCTCCAGCATGAGTTTCTTGGCCATCCTTAAACATGGCTGCATCTGTGGCCCAACTAAAGTTAGGTTTGAAGTAATTGCGGTTGCCCTCAAAGCAACTCTACATAACATAACCCTTTGCTGGACGTGTTTATGTTTTGCTGAAGATCGTTAATGCTTGGCTGCATGTAACATTGCCGCTTCCACTTAACCATAGTTTTGTTATTTAGGGTTAGAAATCATGCTTTCTCGCTTTTAATGTTGATGAAGCTGCAATAAACAGTCGTGTCACTGATGCGAATGAAATGAAGTCAGTCATGCGGCGAAACACGTGCAAATGCAGTTGGTGGCTTTTCGCATCCAGGGTCGATGAAATGTTGTTGCTGCCACTTTATGTTCGTGGCTTTCTTATGACGGTGCTGAGTGCATTTAATGATTTAATTATATTATTCGTTCAGCATCACATAAACTTGCAGCCCTGTATTTTTGTTTGTTCGTCAGAAGTTTAATTCTTGTTACGTCATTAAAAATAATTCAACGAACAAATGTCTGGTTCTTGACAAAGTTTTTCGTTTGCAATTCATACGTTTCGTGTTGAAGTATGAGTTTTCGTGAAAAATCAGAATTGTCTATTTTGCGACAATTGACTTTACATCGCATGGTCTGAAGCATACCTATTGTCGGCCATTCCTCACCACACTAAACAGGCCTGTAGCCAGGTTTTGAAGTTCGGGGGAACAAAATACATCTTTCGGGGAGAAAAACCTTGTTTTTGTAAAACAAAATTTTCTGGACTGGACATAGCAAAATTTGGGGAGCACTCCCCGAATTATCCCCCCATGGCAGGGGCGGCCCTTAGCCGATTGGACCGATTGCTTCCAATCGGGCCCTTTGCCAAAAGGGACCCCGCGCTACGCCTTCCCACCTACGCACACTTTCTATTGAAGCTGCTCATGCACAGCAGTACCGGTGCGGGGATCAGTATTTTTAAGCGTGGGATGCGTTGCAACGAAAATCAAAGTGAACTGCGCGGTTTTAACCTCCGCTTTCATCAGAACGGTTAAAAAATGGTCATTGTTTTCGATAATGTGTGGACTAGTTTTTCAACAGCAGCTAGTTAAGGCAGAGATCGTTAAAGTTTTGAAGCTGTTTCCTGTTTCAATTGCAAGCGTTTCGTATTTGGAAGTCAAGTTCTCTGTAGCTGCTGCAAGATACGGTTCGATACTTGTTGCTGTTTCAATAGTTACTGCCACTTGTCTTCTGAAGGTTGAGCTTAGTTCGTAATTTAAAATGTGTGTTGTTTGGTCGGTCTTTTAATAGCGTTATTCATTCTCCTTCGTAGAGATCTGATAAGGCAGCTTCCCTAGTTTGTTTATTGCCTTCAGGATTTACTTGACCATCCCTGTGACCGTGGCATCCGGATAAAGGGGTTTTCTAACTAAAAGTAATTAAAATTTATGTGAGATCATCAATCCAACAAGAGAACCTAAATACTTTGACGATTATGGACATTGATCCGAAATTCGCAGAGGCTTAAAACTTGGACAAAAATCTGAGGAACTTTGCTAATGTTAAAGCATAAAAAAAAAATTTATCTTAGCAAACGCATTTTCCGTATCGTTGGCTGGAACAGCCTAAAGCAGGCCTGCGGAGCTGGAACTCAAATTTCAGGCTCTGACTCCAGACGTCTAAAGTTTTTGGCTCCAGATCTGGCTCCAACATCCAACAACGTATGCCTCCGGCTTCAAAATGATTGGGTCAATTGAAAACCATTGTCTTATTTGTACAACTGCATTATTACACCAGCATAGATGAGATGTCGCGAAATGATGCGTTTGATGGATAGTGTGACATGTGCAAAACAATTTGATAAGCCCTGATCTACACACAAAAGAGCATGGGCGTCGGAAAGATTTTTTCCTGGGGGGGCAATAGTGGGTTTTTCCAGGTGGTGGCCAACAGTGGTGAAATTTCATTTTACCATCTCGAAACTAAGAGACAAACATTTTTCTGTTAAGAAGTGAATTGGAAAATATCAAGTTTCAAAATCCATAGGGTCTTGCTGTAACGCTTTTTCATTTGTTGATGTTTTGTACCTGTAGCTAAGTTGTGATATCTTTGCCGGCTGCTCGTATCAAGCATGTTGTGTTAATTTCATTTAAAGCATGGCCAATTTGACCTGCCGTACCCGCGGTAGGTGATGTAGCAACGCGGCTGCTACATGTGAAACGCGGAGTGAGAGCGCGCTAGGATGCGCGCGGCTCCTGAACGTGCTAGTTGAGAGATATAAATACCCCGTTGGTGAAAAGCCGTCGGGAGCTTCCTTTGGCCGATTGCTTCTATGCGAAGCGAAGCGCCTCAATAGTACCTGGCCAGGGAGGAGGTATTTAGCGTAAGAACTCATGGATTTATTGGTTGTGACGGAGATGTCTATGGAACGGATGTGGAAAGTCTCTGCTGGAGAGGTGAAATTGGGAGGCATGCCTCCAGACATCCCTAGATTGGCATTAAAAAGTTTCTGCACAAGCCACTGAATGGGCCCCACAAAAGTGCTTCCAATCGGGTTCCGCTCTTGCTAAGGCCGGCACTGCCCCATGACTACTGCTTGGTCTGACAATAAGTAACTAAATGGAATAAAATATAAAACGAATTGATTGATTACCATGTTTTACTTTATTTTTGCCAGCATTTCAATTTTTTCCCTACATTTAGCCGATACAGAACTAGAGGCTCAAATCATCTCAATGTCTTCTGTTTCAAATTATGATAACTATGCGTATGCGACATTAGGAAGACAAAGTCATAAAAACGGAGAAATAAATTGCATGACTACTGGTTAAAAGCGTGTGTTGCAAAAATGAAGGAGCACAAGGTGTCTATTTACGAAGCGAACCGAGGGAGAGAGAACTATGGTAAGAACAATGTATGGCGCGAAACTGATGGACATAAAAAACATTGCTGGATTGATGAACATGCTGGGATTAAGAGAAACTGTGGAAAATCCGGCAAGAGCAAGTAGGGTGCGATGGTACGGACATGTTTCGAGGAGAGAAGAGGATGATGCCCTAAGAAAGGCGCCGAGTTTCAAGGTGGAGGGTTAGAGAAAACGCGGCGC
>Ga0210059_1006380_pt1 | contig 18925 bp, 10 predicted proteins | sample Ectturendosymbi2_FD_188042 | JGI IMG/M metagenome (GOLD analysis project Ga0210059, IMG submission 188042) | Ecteinascidia turbinata endosymbiont from Florida, USA - Sample 2 (SPAdes) (version 2) | ecosystem: Host-associated > Tunicates > Ascidians > Unclassified | place: Key West, Florida... | reverse complement strand
AACCACCTGAAATTCAAACAAGCTGTTACAGGGGCAACCCAGGTCGACGATTTATTTTGACTGACTGAATAAAACAGTTCGACACTTGCGTCACTGAAAATTCCATTTGCTTTCATTCTGGCTGGCATTATCGTTGCCCAGTGACGTTGTGTTATGCAACAATAAATGAGAAATTCTCATGATAACGTCTCCATTGTCGAGTAACGTAAACATTCAGATCGATATGAATTATGTTTCAAAAAAATACTTAGCTGCACAGGACACCTCGGACTCTAATGAATGAGCCCGAGGAAAGCGCGAGCGAACGAAATGGTGAGAACACCTTCAACAAATGATAATGTTCTATTCAGGTCACCTGTAACAGGAACGCGAAAGGCCAGACATGGAACAAAAATATATGAAGAGTGACAAGGCCCAAAGAAAAGAGCCCGATTTAACAACTAAGTAAAGTGGGACCGTTGGTGGTGGAACAAACATGCAAAGCAAGCAAGTTTGCGTTCTTCTTCATCTTGAACACAAACGTATCATGACTGAATACTCATTCTACAACTGCATTAGATACCGGAATGGAAAGACAAGACAAAGCATACGTAGCAACTAGCAAGTTGTCCGCAAGGATGCCAATTGTGTTGCCAATACAGAAATGAAATAAACTTATTTAGCGTTGCCAAAACAAAAACTCACTTGAAATTGATCTGTCAAATATTTCGTTTTGCGTATAAGATTCAGTAAAATTTCACCATTTGGAATGGTGTTAAAACGCTTGAAATTACTCAAATGTTTTAATGATGTGGCACGAACTTTTCCTACACACAAGCATATGGGTGTCGGAAGAGGGGCAGGAAGTTGAAAATTTCAGCAAAAAAAGCTGTTTTACTTATTTCGAGTGGTAAAAACCAAATTTCACCATTTTTGGTCCCGCGTAGCAAAACTTTTGGAACAATCTATCACCGGCACCCCTAGAAAAATTCCTTGCGACGCCCATGCACACAAGTATGTACAATGACACCATTTTTGTGAAAAATTGTGTTGTAGTACACCATCTGGCAACACTGTTCACCAATACCAATGCGGTAAGTAATCCATAGCAGGGTGACAAACTGTGCACGGTGTATTCTGCCCGACAGTTACGAAATCCTGCCAAATTCACTGCCAGATTGCAAATAATATGTTAGAAATAATATCGACAAAATGCTACCAAAATTCTTCAGCGTTTTTTTCGTCAAACGATTTACTATATCACTGGACCCAATACTAATTGTGTTACTTAAACTTACGATATTTAGGTAAAAAAGTGGGGGGACCGCATTCAAAGTGCGGACCGCAATAACATATCATTCAATGTGCGGACCTGGTCAAGATAGTGACATATGTTTTGGCTCAGTAGGCCATTTGGGCTGGACATAGCTGATTGTTGCTTTGCAGCCTTTGGTATGGAAATATCGAATATTGTTACTTGTGTTAATCTGTGCCTAACAATAGTCCAAACTTTATTATCTCTTATTGAAACCAATTTATTGGATTTTCCTTTATGATTTCACTTTAAATTACAGCCGAGTTCGAATTTTGATTTAAAACTAATTTTTTTCCGACTTATTTCCATGCCCGTTACGGCCTGTTGAAGCCAAGTGATCGCTCGAGACAAATACCTTGTGATACGAGATTACCGTTGTGAATCAGAGTGCTGTGTATAGCCGTTTAGCGATCGGCGTCTAGCAACTTGGTTAACGGGCTAATGGAGAAGTTCTGATTTTGGCTTTATTAATTTAATTTCGACAATTATTCGTAGCAACAGTACGAGGTTTTTCTATTATTGTTTCATTGTCAACTTTCGCATAGGACTGAAGATGTGCAACACACGAAAATAGTTTCCTTGTGAAAATAAATTGCGACTGAATCGCTTGATGTGTGGTCACTGCTGTGGCTTTACTATTTTGCTGATAAAGAATATATGTGTAAAGTGCGGTGTGCCACTGTTTATGCATCTGTGCATTCCGCCTTTTCTCCAATGGCAATGAAGTGGCAATGAAGATTCTGTTTCTTAGAACAAGTGAACGTTGCTTTTAACTAGTTCAAGTGACTCCCCTAATTCAGTGTGGTCCATGGTGTGTCGCCGAGTGTGACGTTTTTCCATAAAATTCCTTTTGGTTGGAGATACCCTATGTGCAATAAAAAAGTCGTTCTCAAAGCGTTTTCCTTTGAGTGTGGAAAACTTGTGCTTGTTTTTTAAGTAATTAGATTTATTTCAACCTTCAACATGTGAATATCGTTAGAAACGTTGCCAGAAAGTCTTCAAATCGTTTCAAATTTTGCTGGCTAAGAGTTATCTGCTGTATGTGTCAGTCAAACGAACTTGAACCTGAAAGTAAGCAAAAAACTGGCGGGGGGACAATGAGGGTGTCAGGCAAAAATCTAGGAGGATCTTTGGCTCACCCACCCACCCTTTAGAACTGCCACTGTGGCGTTATCATTGCTCTGTGACTTACGTTACTCGACAATGGAGAAGTTACCATGAGAATTTTTCATTTGTTTTACATAGCATAGCGTCACAGGGCAACGATAATGCCAGCCAGAATGAAAGCAAATAAAAATTTCAGTGACGCAGTCGTCGAACGGTTATATTAAGTCAGTCAGAATAAATCGTGTTATTAGATCGAGTGACGCTGATGACCTGGGTCGCCCCTGTAACAGCCTCTTTGAATTTCAGGTTGTTCACCGATGCGTTTTCATAGTGATGTAGTTCTGTCTGAAATAGTGTAATTTAGACTAGTGGTTCTCAATCTTTCTTCCCTTGTGGCCCATTTTCAGCGTTAAAAGAAATCTTAGGCCCACATAATCTGTAATAAAAATTTCGAGTAACATAGAAATACATATTTGCAACGAACACCAATTGTACTGTATAATTGGTTTGTATTCTCTTGAACTTCAAGGTCGTGATTATATAAATTTACATTAGCAGATAAAGTTAGGAATTTCAGCCATACATATTCCTTGGGGTCCACTGTAGGCACAATGAATACTCCAGACCCGTTTCAAAAATCCACAAGCCCGCTTGTGCGCCTGAGGGCCCACGTTGAGAAACACCGATTTGGACCTTGATATGGTGTATATGCAGTGACGTCATATTCCAATGCTTGTGACTTCACAGTTGCCAATTCAAACCAAAAAATTTGTTGTAATATATTTTCAACGTGCACTTGTGCCCCCACCCCACTTTGAAAAATGTTCCGCCACCCATGTGCGTACATATATACTTTGTGAAAAGAAGCATGAGTGAATCTGTAGCAATGCTTACACAAGTCTGAAAAACCCATTGTCAGTGCGATGTGACCAGTGGCGGAGCTGGAGGTTTGGGCGTAAAACTTAGCTGAAGGGAGCGCCCTGGCTATTGTAGGAGGTCCACTAGCCAACACTCAGAAAAAATGAAAGAACTGATAGCGAATCCCGATATGGATGGCTATATTAGAATCTGAATCATCGGAAAATACTCCTAAAACCTTCCGAATAACACTATAAAACAGCAACCTACTGAAAGCCAAAAGTCTACTAAATACCGACGTATAAGCTAAATGGGGCCTGTTTTTTAATTTAACTTGCCAGGGGGTGTTCGCACCCCTTCCCCCCGTCAGCAACACCACTGATTGTCACCAATGTGCCTGAGTACCAAACTACACTTACGCAGGCTTTTTTTCACGCAGTACAAAAATACGTGGCTTGTCTGAATTCGTCTATGCAGGCTAGTGTGATTACACTTTAATCTTTAAGGTGAAGTTCTGACGCCTCAGTGAATATTGAGTGCAAAGCTTTATTTGTTGTGGCGAGTTTTCTTAATTCAACTGCTCAATTTTGTAAAGCCTGCGCGCGGTGTTCTAATTCTAGTAAGTAGTCCATAGTCGTGTCAAAATACAGGTCTAATTGTACGGTTTACGGATTATGAGCGTTCACTGTGAAAAAATTAGCAAAGACAAGCATCGTTTTATTGTCCGTATTGGACGAGATCCCAGACGTTTGCAGCTCTTGTTTCAAAGTGGCGCTGACAAATCTTCCCAGCAGATCCCGCAACCAGGGGGAGGGCAACCAGGCTTTTTGCCCTTCCCGAAATTTTCAAACACATTTTCAATTATTAGGTACAGCATCAAGCTACAATCATTTTGCCCTCCACGAGAATATCAGCTTGGTACGGCACTGTCCGCTAGGTAAACTAAAGTCATAATTTGTGGTTTAGTTGAAACCCATAGCAATGTCAATGGCAATGCTTATGCTTACTTGATGAGAACTATCCTGCTTTGAACATCTGCTGATATCCAACTGCAGGGGTCTCCAAACTACAGCCCTCGGGCCAAATCCGGTCTGCAAAGCCATTTTACCCAGTCCGCGAAGACATTTTGTCAATAATGAAAAATAATATATTTTACGAAAAACATGTTGATTTGGTAGAGTGTAGCTCACCCCGAAACACTTACATTTCGTATGACTATGATTTCCGGCCCTCGAACCTTTGAGTAATAGCTTATGTGGCCCACGAACAAAAACGTTTGGAGACGCTGGCCTTCTGTGTACTGTAAACTATGGCAGTATACCTGGGTCTTGGGTATCGCTGCCAACGAAGCGTATTTTTTGTGAATGTTACCGTAACGTGGGTCATTTTCTTTGTGGTGTAGCAAGGATAAAGCGTTCTGTGAAGGTCCATTTACACTGCATCGTCAGCAACTTGAAAATTGTAAGCAAAGTGTCGACGTTGCCCCCCCCCCTGGAAAAATTACTGCGGACGCCTATGCTCGTCTCGACTTGCTTATTGCCAGTTGAATCACTACACAACTTGCTTGCAATAGCTGTAGGTCTACTGCACTCTCTGGCGCTACGTACGACCACGTTCTTAGGGAGTGGGACATGATAGAGCGCAGATACAGAGCTTAGCATGAGAACTGAGCAAATCTTACAAGTTCGATAATTAAAGGAAATTCCTCATTCGTTCCAACGAGACAATGGTTTGCTAACAATGAGATTTATAAGCTTTTGCTACAATTCTCGAGAGCAGGAAGTATCTGGCCAAAATGAACACCCTGACCAAACTCCATGGCGCGGTGCCCAATGCAGTTGCATCGCTTTGAGGCCGACCCTGCCTTTAACAGCCGGCTTACAAGCTGTCGTTGGAACCACTCAATCTCACCTACCTAGGAAAAGTAACCTTGTTGTGCAGATTAAATAGAGCACAACGACCGATGCCAGATATATTTCGCTAATGCATTAAAGTAACGGTTTCAATGCAGCATTCGACATGATCTTTGTTTTTGTGAGCAACAAATGTGTATGCTGCGCCGTGGGCGTGTACTTTACTCGCCTTGCAATCGCATGCTTTAATGCAGTTCAGGTTATGTTTGCCATTGCGGGTAATGAATAAATCACACTGAGCCATGACGAGCATGCTTCAGTAGGGTTGGCTTGGTTTTCGATGCACTTCAAAGCGTAATTTTTGCTACAGTAAGCAATAAATAAAAAAGACGGTTTTATTGGGTTCATACTTCATTATCCTGTCTTAGCATCGAATGGTTTCCAATGCCTTTCAGACTGCCTTTACTATTGCGGTTTGCCTACTCAATAAAACACACGGCGTTTAGAGCAATGGTTTTCAACCTGGAGTTCGCGATCCCCGTGGGGGTCGTTTGCTATTTTTCTAACGGTCGCGAGAGCTTCTAATAAAATATTAATCATTACTTCTGTATTTTATAGGCTATTTCCCATATAGGACCACTTTTTGTCGTAGCCAAAATAATAGGATCACCTGGCAAAAATGATAGCCAGCTTTTTCATTCAAAATTGTTTTAAATGTGGTTATGACCAAAGCAGTGCTGTTGCGTTTGGCAACGCACAAATAACTTGGTGACCTAAGAATGTGCTTTATCTGTAAATTAGATATCTGAATGCGGTAGCTATCTTCGGAGTTATTCTAGTTTTCCATGAGTTGTGCTTTGGAGTGATTTGTATCAGGCCCGTCGCCAGGATTTGGCAGCAGGGGGGGTCAAAAACCAGAAGGAGGGGTCAAAAACCAGAAGGAGGGGCCAAAAATCAGAAAGGGGGGCCATATTTTTAAAATACAGTATTGGATGCATGCAGTAACCGGGGAACCAAACGTGTAATGGGCGGGACCGATTTCAAATGGGGGGGCTGGGCACCACTGGCCCCCCCGCTGGCGACGGCCCTGATTTGTATACGGCACGGGTCTCTCTCGCTGATGCTGCCACGTGCGTGACTTTAATAAATGAGTCTTTGTTTAATATAGCAGTGAAAGCGTTCCTTTATTTTAGTCATAGTGATTTTCTACAGTGCAAGCACAACTGCATTTCATATGTCTGACTGGAAATTTTCGGAAGGGGTTCGTAAGGTTAAATTGGGTTGGAAAATGGGTCGCTGTATGAAAAAGGTTGAAAACCACTGGTTTAGAGGGATGCGTTTCACATAGTGTGACCATTGCAAGTTATGCAGTGCATGCCCTCGACATAGTCTGTTTGCTCTAGTTAGCTGTAGCCTAAACGCAGCACTTGGATTATAGGTAATATGCCCTATTTCCTGGCCCTTGTTTGAACGCCATAGATGTTTTGTTTTAAATTGCTTCATTGTGTGGAAAAAGTGAACCATTCTGCGCAGTTCAAGTCTGTTTTCAACACAAACATCATGAAACTAACTCCTTTTAGCAGTTGCACTGTCGTTCTGTGCTTCTCTACATCTTAAGTGGTTGGGCTGCATCGGATAAAAACATTTGAATGCAAGTGCGATACGGCGTGTAAGCTGTGATGGAGGTTAGCTGGAAGTGTGTAGAATGGTCGTGCCCGTCGATTTTGTGATGTCATTATCTACTTTTGCAGTGATGCTATCGTCACGAAAATTGGCATGTGACGTCAGCACATACCCACAACGTCACTGCGACGTCGTCAGTGACATCACTTTATAGGAAGTTTGGTAGGTGGTTTTCTTCACTAGACCCCAACAGAGTGTCACCATTTACTAACAGTTTATGAAATCAATGGGATTAAATTTTGCTGAGCCTAACTATTACCATGGCTCAAAGACAGAGAGAGAGCTTATTGATAATCTGCCTGCTAGTTTAATAAGCCAAGTAAATCCAGGCTGACATAGATGCATTATTTATTCTGGGTATTTGCATTCTCTGTCCAATCCTTCTAGTGATGTGAGTTGTCACACATAAGCTGCATTTGTAACTTGTAGTAATGATTTCAAGTGAGAATGCGGTCTAAGGCAAGACTATACAAAATCAATATCCCTGCCTAATCTACCCAAACTTACAACCACACTTCATGTTATCTAACATGTACAAAGAATAAAATACAGCGTAACTACTTCACTAAGCACATTTTTCCGAAACATAACTTCTCTGCTAAAAGTAGGTTCCACTGAGATTCAAACCGAAATTGCGCGCCTCCGCCTAGAGCTAGACCTTCCCTAAACTCAAATTGCAGCTGTTTAAGCACAATTGATATCATCTAACAGAAATGCAGAAAAACACAATACAACTACTTTACTAAGCACATTTTTCCTACATCAACATAACTTCTCTGCTAAAAGTAAGTTGCAACGAAATTCAAACCGAAACTGCGCGCATCTACCTAGTGCCTTGACCTACCCGAAACTCAAACTGCAGCAGTCACCCTCCGATGGTCCACCTGAGAAAAAAAAGATGGCGGAATTTCCTATCCCGGAGTTTCTAGATATCCCTGGATACACCTCAAAAAATTCCGTAAGAAAGTCAGGTGTCATTAATATATTAATAAGACCTCAAAAAACACTGCCAACCGATTCAGGTGATTCGCCTTTGCGGTGTATTGTCACTGAATTGTCGATAAGTGCAGTCATAATTCTCGCTGGCTTGTAAAAGCACAGCATGGCAGGTAGATTCTTCGAATACCCTGCTTCTCTTCTGGACGACACGGAGAGGAAATCACTGCTGACTGCGCTTTCGAGAAACAAATTTACTGAAGCAAGAAGCAAAATTTGTAACATACAGCCCATTTTCGTCGGTTAGAAATCAATAGTTGTGCAGACCACGTGCGTGCGACTGAACAGTGCTTTGTGATGTGATTTATCCAAACCAAGTGCTTTCAAACCAGACCTCTGGCAGTTGGCCCTAGTCTCGTCTGTGACAACAGCGAAATGCTCATAGTGCGTGTATTTGAAAAGTACAGTTCGCATGTTTTTCTCTACAATTTGCTACAGGTTACAAGCTTTTTATGCTGGAAGATAAGTTTTAGCTTGTGTTTCGAACTGCAGTTGGCATGATTAGTTAACTCTTGCTTCAATGCTTCATCATGTGACCTACAAGCTTTTGCTTGCACTTTACAGGATTGAAAATGTGTAATTGACACGTAACAGACTTCGTAGTAAAGTACTTTGCAAGCAGATTCAGCTCCTCCGCCCTTGTGGTACATTGTCAAAACCTCAAAAATTACAGACTTTGATTTTTTCTAAGTTTTGGTTCAAAACGTTTGAAATCAGAAATACGGCTAAAACGGGTAAGGTAGGTATAGACAGATATTACAAAATATAAAATTTTTTCAGAAAACGTCATTTCCACAAATTACACACACAAGCCCTTTAATACGGATTGCCTCAATTTTGGGTCACAAGTATTTGTCTCGTGCTTTATACAGTCTCTTTCAAGCATATATAAATTCCTCATTGCCTAGTCTTAGAAAACTACAAAATTGTGGTGGTAAATATGGATGAAATGTTGCAGAAAAAACATCGCCACATCAAAATAACTCTGAAAAATTCTTAAACGTATATAAATGTTTCCATAGTAGCACAGTAATACGTGTGCAAACAACTTCAAACTCTGTCATTAATTTTGGTAATCAGACAGAAAATATTGTGTGTTTTCCTTCTGTGTTCAAAGAAAGATCGGTTTGGGCTAAAACAAAACATCTAATTTTGTGTTAGATTTTGTGAGCCGACACAAAATCTAATCAAAACATTATTGCCTGATGATCATGGATAAACGTGAATACTCTGTCGCACGTTAAATCATAAGTTTTAACACTTGTAACAAATGCGTGCAACAGCGAAATCTGCCTAACATTTACGTCGGTGAAGCGCGCGACAGAAACAGATGTCATGTGAAACGCAAAACAAGAGTGCGACCAGAACTGCACCTCACTTTTGCCAACTCTCGTCTTTTTCGCAGGTGTATTTCAGTGTAAATGACGAACCATACCAGCAAATAACCTATGGCCGAACTTACACGTAAGTTTCTGAAGTTTCGTTTTGTGGCATGCAGCACATGTGGACGTTTGGTTCTTAACTTTGAGCCCTTTCACAGGAATTCGTTTTCCTACCAATTAACAAGTGCTGCTATTTATCCATTCATCACCTTGGCAACAGTATCAAACAGAGAAAAATACCTAAAGAGCCTGCGTATCAAAGTAAGGAAAGTCCATGCATTTTGTATAAAGCAAATTTGGAGTTTGTTTCAGTTGACTTAAGTAGATATCTTTTACTGATTTCTCAGTGTCAAATCCAGTTGATGGAGATATGCTTTTGCATTATAAAAAAGCATTATATATTTTAATCGTTATTTTAAATGATGGGGAAAACGAACACGTTTTCTGTAAATACTTCCCTAACGTTATATCTTTCTTTGACAAACATGTAGCAAAAGCACTTCTACTGAAAGGTCTTTGAGAAACGTAAAGAAAAATCTAGTCCGGTTTCATCCAGCGAGTCTATAAAAGCACAAACATGAATCAAGGCTGACATTTCATCAAAGAAATTGAAACTTTGCGCAAAGCGCTTATAGCAGCGAAAGTCGTGCTTCCAATAACCTTCTCCTTTCGCAAAACTTTACACCTTAAATCAGTGGTTTGTTGAGGTCAGGGAACCGGAAGGCACCATAGTTTGCACGATGCGATGTCAGGTTCCGGTAGACTGCGTCCATCGTTCCATACGTGTATGGAGGTGTTGTTTTGCCGTTAAAGAAGTTGAAACAGCAGTTACTCACATTTAATTGAAAAGCAAATTACGTCATTCCTGGAAGTTCCTTCTCTTTCTTCATAAGCGAGGCAATACCTATAATGTCTTTTTAAAAATCATCTGGATATGCAGGTACACAGCGCATGGCATATGCATGTAGCTGAAATAACTAACAATAAAGCCAATTTTCTATTAATTTACAACAATCAGCGTAAGGCCGTAAAAAACGACAAAGATGAAAATGGTTGGCATCAGCAATATACGACAGCTTGAACAGGATGATTATCGTGTTTGGTTGCTGGCACTTCGAGAAAACCAGTCTTTCTGGTCACTCTTTTTAAAATGTGGGAATGTACAGAAGCAAGAAAAAAACTTTGAAAACTCGTTGAAAAAGAAAAACTCTTTAAATGATGAATTACCAGAATTTGTGATTTACAGCCAAACCGTGGTGAATTGAAACAGTTTCCGTTACGTGTATGACGCATCCAAAGCCACTGGCAAAATTAAGCCTCTCAACATTTGGCGCTAGACAAGCTTTGATCTCGGAGATAACAGCATTTATCGTAGGGCGTTTTTCTAATGGAAATAGAGTGTGTTTCAAATTGCAGTGCGCATAATTTCTCAAAATCTTGCTTTAGCTTTTTATCGTTTTACCTATAAGCCTTTGCTTGCAATTTGCAGGATTGAAAATGCGTGACTAACACGAAATCGATTTTCTTTAAACACGTTTTGATTAGATTGGCTGTATCTTTTCTCAATTAAAGATTGAGAGGAAATTAAGTTTTCAATTTTTAATAAGTTCTTTTCGAGATATCGCTTTTGCGACATCTAGCATATAACTTCACACTAAAAACATACATTTTCTTGTTTTGTGTCAAACTGCATAAAGCGTAAAATTAAACACACTGAAGTAAACAGTCTAGAACCATACTGAAGTTGTTGCAAACCCATCAGCCTTTGTTTCATGGAAACCTAAAATGATGCACCTTTTACGAGACGATTTAAACTTAAACTAACGACATTTTTTATCACCACATCTAGCGATGCCTTTATAAAATGTTAATGCTCGCCAAATATGATGGAAATATGAACATGTGCTAAACTCATTTTTACATGCAACGGGTTTCAGTTTCAAATCAAAAAACATAAATCGACTTTGATGAAATTAAAAACATCATTTTAGCAAGCAAAATCTTCAAACTAATTTTTAAACTGCTGTTATATAATTTCAAACTCATGCAGATGTGTATCCAGATTTGTGAATTGCAGCTGATATTCGAATTTCAAGACTCGACGTAATCCTTCGTTCAATGGATTTCACCGGTTTGGAGATAAACGTGACTCCAATTACCCTTGTTCTCGTAATCGGCATTTGCGCAGATTTAAAAATCAAATGTTGTTCTTGACGCATTTTTAACCATAATCTCTGTGCAAGTGAACATTAGTTCTTTTTAATTCGGTTTTAGAACCTTTTTCAAATTGCATGCAAATGTTTTTAAGCCTGCAATGCATGTCAATTTCCCGTGGAGTCAAACTAAACCTCAATATATATCTTTTCTTTGCAAATTTAGAGTTTCATTTGGGGACTGGCGCAGAAAAAGTTTGGAACCTACTCGAAAAATGTTGGCGGAATCTTGAAAATATTTGGGCCCCTATGAAACTGCCAAATTAGAAAATTTGTTAAAACCTTTTGTTTTATGAGGCTCATCCATGCTTTTTCCAAATCGATTTTACTCGAAGATCATATACAAAGTCAGTTATAAAAGTTTGACATACTTTGCTTTTTTCCATACATTTTTTTGTTAAAAAATTGTAAACGTTTAAAAAATTGTAACCTATGTCAAAGCTTGCGTGCAATTGCAGGTGGAGTCATCGGTAGATTGGGGTTTTTATTCTGCAACCTACACCGCCAACGGGAATCACGGAAAATATTACTACTACGCCCAAGCTGAAAACGTATATTACAGATATTCAAGCACAACTCCAACCATATGCAAGCTCTTCTTTTACATTCGAGGATACTTGGTAATAATACCAGAAAAATAACGTTTCCTCTTGATTTACAGTATCACCCAACCTTGCTTTTGATTGAAAAGTAACTTGTTTATATAGGCTTCATTTTTGCATGTAATCTTTCGTATGTGATGTAAAAATAATTTATAACTTCATAGGCAACGTCCGTGGGTTTAAAGTAACATCGGTGATTTGAAAATCAATCCGGTGATGGCAACAGTGCTTACCGACACGTTCAAGAAACGTCATTTGCTTCGTCTGTTTTACCATTGGTTTTTATTGTCTATAGAATATTTTAGGAGTTGATTGTTTTTGTTTGTTTCTTTGGAAGGCAAACAGTAGCGCCAACCTAACAATTCCAACGTGGTCAGCCTCTGGAACAAACTTGTCTTTCGAATGGGGAATGTACAACAATCCTGCCAACATATTAGTGGGATACATGCTACTGTCTCGGTAAATTGTGTGTACTTAATGCGCAGTTTTTGTACCCCAACCATTTAGCACACAGGCTTCGCTTTGTAAAAACGAGTAAGATGGCTGAAGATACCGTTTAACAATTTAATCACCTTCTTAACGTAACCAATGGTTCGAAAACGTTTGTGTTAAACACATAAAAAATTTGAAAACTGTTAGTTGAAAGTAGTACATCTAGAGTCATACAAAACTCTGGGTATTTTCAGGCAACGTGGCCTTCTCGTCTATGCAACACATCTACATAACATTTTGAAAAAGGTGGTGGATTACGTGGGTAAGTGCTTTGTTCAGAGGTGAGGCAACTCTATTATTTTCAAGAAACCACTTTCTGAACAATAATTGAAAAAGATGTATTAAACAGTAAAGACAACAGATGTATAGCTATGTTTAATGATAGCTCACCGGCAGAGCCGGACTTAGCAGGTGCGGGGTCCAATGCAAGACTCAGGCCCGGGGCCCTCTGAGCAGTGGTGTTATGACGGCATCACGCTCAGTCAACCGTGCTACGATCTTTTTAATAAAGATGTTTTCGCAAAATAACTATATGAATGTCAAAATAGACGGCTAATCACTGGAGTTAATATGTATGTATCAGCAGTTATTTTTCAGGAGGGGCGTGTCTCTTGTGTTCCCTAGCTACGTCCATGTTTATGACTAATAGCCTGCTGCTGTGGTGGACATTAAACAGTGTACCACTACCACTCGCACTGTAATTAAGCCAAAAGTTGTAAAGTAAGCTCTGCAACGGAGATCCGAGCTATGAGCACAAGTGCAAAGTTACATCAACAAAACCGAAATTACAAGCAAATAGAACTTACAATGCAATTACTTCACTCATGTTGAATGGCACTTTCGTTCGAAGAACAGCTTAACTTGGAGAAAACTCTTAACACGATCTGTTTACTAGGGCAATCAAAAGTCAGAAACGTCGAAAATTTTCTGCCCTTTTTCAAAGTTTGTGAAACGTCCACAAACCAAATTTCACGCTTATACCACGAGCGACTCCCAAATGTCAAATTTTATTATTACGTCAAAATACATCGAGAGATCAAGTTTTTCTTGCAGCACAGTTTTTCTCTTCGTCGTAATTTCATTGAAAGTACAACAGCGGCTGTTGTTATGCTTTTGCAGGTTTAGTTGCAATTCTGCAATATTAGTGGGTTTGTTGCGAATTATGGCGTAATAATATTGTTTTGGCCATTACTGGACGATTGAACATTATGTAGGCTATGCGTGGTAATGCAAGAAACGCGGCCTCACAGTACTTGTTTCGATAAATCCTCAATCCCTTATACATATAGTATTTCAACTTTATGATTTTCAGGTTTGACTGTACTGTAGATATTAATGTACTTATCGGTGAATCACCCTAAAGTTTAACAACAAATTTTTTTATTTTGGACGTATAGTGCTTGAATATGCTTCTGAGTTATCCTCAACACCTTAGGCTGAATTATTTTGCAATTGCAAACGCAGGAAGTTTACAGGTCAAAATAAAGTCAAATGTTTGAGTTTTTAGATAAAAGAATTGGTTTCCCTACTAATTAACTTTCTCCCTTTAGGTATCCAAACGCGCAGATGCGTTCTTGGATAAAGCAAACGTTTGGGTGCACGATTAACTATCCGCTTTATGACACAGTACAAGGAAAAAACAGGCTTCACAAGAGAGTTACCCATGCATCCGCCCAGATTTCCTTTAAGCCCAATTTTTTAGTTATTTTTAATGCATGAGCTTGGAATGCAAACAGTTCTTTATGAATTAGAAAAGTACTGCACAAAGATTTTACAACTATACCACGTCACAGATTTAGAAACACTCATCAAACGCAATATAATGCGCACGGTTAGTTGATGAAATAGAAGCATATAGCCGCCCAATATAATGATAAACAGGAACAAGTTTGCTGGATGACGTTTACATATTCTCCTTGCCTAGTCAAGCTGCAGGGCAACATTGGTGCTCTTTACGTTTATAAATCTGACCTTTGAAGTAGTGGTTTTTCTACATATTTATGCTGACAGACAGACAAAACACAATGAAAGTTTGGTGGAGCAACAAATGATAAAGGTACTTGCACGAGCGACAAATCACGTGGAACAATTTTCTGGACAAAGGAAAGGAGGAACGTTTAAGTGTGGACACTTCGCAAAACTTTGCGCTGGCTTGCATGAGATTTTTGGCTTCCACGAGTTAAACTCTCATCTTTTGTCTTTTCTTTCAATGTCGCAAAGTTATTTTTATTTTGACAAAATGTTTAAATATGTTCTCAATGTTAAAATCTGCCATGAAGCAAAACTGCAGGCCTTCGTCAAAATGAAGATGAAGTGCATCCAATCAGCAACTTTCCAAAACAGAAGAATTTTTCAAGAATTGAATAACGTTACGTTGGAAGAAATGCTATGAACTTTAATACGACAGTATTCGTCTTGACCTGTCCACTGCGAGTTGTATCACTGTACAACTAGTTTGCAATAGCTTTAGGTCTACTGCAGTCTTAACTGGCACTATAGTTACAACCACGTTCCATCCAGAAGGGGTGAAACATCGTGGAATGCAGGTATATTGATTCTGATGAGATAAAGTGCTTGCTAGCAATCATATCTTCAAACTGTTTTTACTGAATTCGCAAGCGGAAGGAAGATCTGGCAAAAATGATTAACCTGCCCAAATACACTGGCGCCGGCCCCCCAGAAACTCGGGCTCAATGCAGCTGCATCGGTTGCATCGACTCAAGGCCGGCCCTGCTCACCGGTACAGTCTCCGCTTTTCAAGACTCAAGAGAAAGGTTGGATGATCGATACGCAACAAATGAATGATTTTCTTCAGGGTTTCTTAGTTTGAATCATGCACCTCAACCGACTCGGGAAGAAACAAAGTTCAAACTCCGGCTTGTCACCAATTGCCGGGAACCAAACAGCAATAACAAACCGATAGCTGCACTCGTACACGTATACCAGCGCGCAATACCCTTGTTTCAGTTTCCTAAAACATGCTTGAATGCACATTTTGTATGCAATTTTTAAATTAATTTTTTTTACATAATACTTATCCCGTGCTTCGATTGACGTAAATGATCACCCATGCCATGATAGACATGAAACTATTACTTGAGTTAGTGATATTAGAACACGAAATACATTGATAATTTTGCTTCTTTGAAGAGAAACTAAATGCAGAAACAAAAATGTTTACCTCAAATTTACTTTGTGCAAAATAACAACTGCATTATTGCTTGTGATATTATCATAGTTCTCAAAATTATTTCACTTCTTACCCGGTTTTAGAGATTAGTTCCTGGCGGCCGTCTTCTCGTTTTCCTTATAAGAACAAAGGCAACTCAGACAGTTGCCAGAACAATAACTGTCTCCGAGAACCGAGTACATTTGCTATCCAGATGACTCCTATCCAGCCATGTTTACAACCAAACGCTGTTGTGCTGGATGATGGGTAGAAATTCGTCTATTCCTGCTATAAATCAGCAAAGGTTGCCCAGCCTGGAGTGGGTGCACTTGTCAGCCTTCAGCTGCCAAACTGTGTTGGTGAATGAGTACCACATGAAGATACGGTGCGCATGTTGATGTCGAAGCTGATGGGCCAATCACTGTGTTTGATGCAGGTATACGAGTCAAAGCCAAGTGCCATCAAAGCCTACCCGCAACTGGCGAAAGAAATTAGTGATGCCCTGCGAAGTGTTAAGCCTAGCAGATCCAAGATCCTTCTGGGAAACTCCAATGCACACGTTAGGAATTATGCTGGAGTAGCCAGGAGCGTGATTGCCGACATCAAGTCAAGTCATGTTTGCGCTGTAAGTACACAGCAATAAAACACATTTCAACCAACAAAGCTTAAAACAAACAACACAGGTTGGGCCAAAGACGGCCAAAGCAGTCACTTAATCAAGTCCAGCCTACATTTGATGACTGACAAATTTAACAGCACAGGTGAAGCACAAAACATGAGTTCAAAACGAAATAAAAACAAGACACAGAAGCCAAAAGTGTGCTCAGATTAAGGTCAACGCTCACAAACATCTTACAAATCACATAGCTTATGTATCACAAAAAGTTAATACCCAGCAAGCAGTCGCGACTTTACTCGATAGGAAAACATATATAGTGGTAACATTTTAGTATTATTAGAAATGCAACCCCATGCAACAGGACCAATATATTGTAGCATTTTTTTACCATAATTAGTTCTAACACGTTTATGATGATAATTTCCTGAAACTTGTTGTCTTGTGGCATGATCATGTATACAGTGTAGTTTTGAAAAAAAGTTATTAAAAGAAGAGGGTAGGATATCGGCATTATACTTATACATAAACTTTTCCAAATTAAGTTCGTACAAATCAGAAACTTTAAGAATTTTAAGTAATTTAAAAATACTGTTTGCACTTGATGTTCTCCTGCTAAAAGTCATGTATTTCAAAATTCGGTTTTGTAGCACTTGCACTGGCCGGATAACAGTTTTATACGCTCGTCCCCAATCAATTATGCAGTATTGCAAAAGTGAATGGAAGAGACTGAAATAGATCAAACGCAAAATTTTCATATCAGCAAAATGTCTAATTTTACACACTACACCACAAGCTTGAGAAAGTTTCCCACAGAGACTACTGATTTGCGGTTTCCACGAAAGTTTATTGTCGATTATTACACCAAGATACTTCATGCTGTCAGTTTGCTGTATTCTCACACCATTCATAGAAATTTCAAAGCTACAGTTTTGAGAACGTGGTTAATATCATATAAGCTGTAGCTATAAGTTGCAGTTAATATCATATAAGCTGTTTTATTATAGTTTATTGATAATCTGTTAGACCTCATCCAAGTATCTACTTTATCAAGCTCATTTTGAACATTAATTTGTAACGTTTTAATATCTTTGTGAGATAAATGCAAACTAGTGTCATCTGCAAAAAGTGTATTTTGAAAACCAGAAGCACGAGGAAGATCATTCACATAGATTAAAAATAATAAAGGACCCATTACTGAACCTTGAGGAACACCACACTCAATTTTCTGAAATTTTGATGAATAATTGTTTACTTTAGTACACTGCTTACGATTAGTTAAGCAAGATTCAAAATGGTGATGCTGATAATGATAAATGCTGACATAAAGACAAGACTGCTGCTGCAAATGTGCTGTAACAACGCACTGTGCATCATGAACGCTCATCATCAATCCTTTTTCTCAACACAGAAATTTGCACCTGGTGCAGATATTCTTTGGCTTAACGGTCACTCATTGATTTCGGCATAGTTTCATCTGACTTGCTCCATTCAGTGTTGGATGTTCGTGTCAAAAGGGGTGTAGAACCGTCGATCGATGGCCACCTGATGGTCTGCAACTTCTGCCAGGGTCTACATCAGTGGTATTCACCGAATGCGAAATCGCCACCAGGGGGCGATTTTATGCATTATTGCTGCGACTTTGTGATTTACGGGATTTGTGGGGCAATTTCAGTTTCCAGGGGGAGATTTCTGCAGATTAGAATATACTAAAATTCCGAATTAATTCCAAAAACAAAAACTATATTTGCCACTTTGAAACCAAATCATTTGATGCACTTTCGACTCAGTGGTTTGTAACAAAGGTCAGCACAAGAAATAGGCCTGGCTGTGTAACTACCAAACTATCATTGTCCTGTGCAACTCTTCACTGCACTAACTATCCAACAGGGTTGCCAGATGAAAGTTTTAATAAAAAAACAAGCATTGCCTACAAAATACCAAGTTAAGGCCTAACCGAATGCTTACAAGCCAGCAAAAAAAGCAATCTTTGTTTGTGTTATTGCTATTCCTTTGTGACAAAAATACACCTAAATTACAAGTATATCACTGGTAATTTTCTTCAAAATTGAGATTACGTCTTGCTTTTCCTTGCCTTGGAACTCATTCCTGATGCATCATTACAATGACATATATTTATTTAGACATTAGGTCAGTTTTTTTTCAGGAAAATGTTAGATACCTGGTATGGATCTGTACGGACCCGATTTCGCTGATTCTAGAGACCCGATTTTCTCTGATTTTAAGAACCCGATGATATTTTCGCTTATTCTAGGGACCCGATTTTCTCTGATTTTAAGAACCCGATGATATTTTCGCTTATTCTAGGGACCCGATTTGAAATTCTGTGGACCCGAATTGGGTCCCTAACGCCTTAAAAAACCTGCATTACGTACAATGGTGCCAGAGTTTGCATACTAATCCATCGGTAGCTTTATGCAACCATGTAAAAGTCATCTCACATTCATTCCCGTAATTTTGAGTACGACCAGAATCATAAGAGCACTTCCTCTACGTCATTGTCGCATTTCTATTGCGGAGACGCAGATCGATCTGCACGTTTTGAGCCTGCTAAGTGCTTCTTTGAGCCTGCTAAGTGCTTCTTTGAGCCTGCTAAGTGCTTCTTTGAGCCTGCTAAGTGCTTCTTTGAGCCTGCTAAG
>Ga0210059_1006379_pt1 | contig 18930 bp, 16 predicted proteins | sample Ectturendosymbi2_FD_188042 | JGI IMG/M metagenome (GOLD analysis project Ga0210059, IMG submission 188042) | Ecteinascidia turbinata endosymbiont from Florida, USA - Sample 2 (SPAdes) (version 2) | ecosystem: Host-associated > Tunicates > Ascidians > Unclassified | place: Key West, Florida... | reverse complement strand
GTCAATTCTCCCACTTCTGCAAAAGCCAGCCGCTTGAGGAGCCATGCGCACTGTGGTGTACAAAGCTTCACAAGTTGTGCAGAAGCATTTCATGATGGTGAAGAAACTCCAAGGCGCCGGCCTGCTGCATGTGATGTAGAACAACCTTCTTGGCGCATTTTCCCTGCAAAAGAAAGAGACCGCGGCAGCAAAAAAAGAGAAAACGGCAACAAATACAACGGAAAACGAAACAGCAATAAACAGTCAATTCATACACGCAAAAACACACTAGAATCTAATACTAATGTTGCACTCACAGTATATACCTGTTTAGCTAATATCAATGGTACATTACAAACAGGCAGAGATCGGAAAATCCCAGGTGTACAGCCCTAACCTTAGCGTAGTTTCATAATATCGCATAGGATAATCAATCACTATATTCATTAACCAGTTTGTCTTTTAACTGCCTTTTGAAGGCAGGTGGTGAAATATCATATAAAGAAGGATCAATGGAGTCCCAGATTTTTGGGCCAAGGTGTTTTAGAGATCTTTTGCCTTTGACTGTCGAAGCCAGTTGCCAAATGTATCCACCTCGTGTGGCAGCACGGGTTGCATGGGAGTGGGCCTGATTTACAGAAGTAAACAAATGATCGAAATTAACAGGTGTTCTACCCCAGTGCAAATTATGCATGAACTTACCTATTTCAAGAATGTATATATCATTAATTTTAAGAAGGTTTAAGTTTTTATACAATGGTGAGACTCTCGATTTGTAAGAGCTGTAGGTCATTGCTCTTAATACTTTGTTATGTAAAACATTCAGTCGCTTCAAAGCTGTTTTTCCAGCTCCACCCCAGACACCAACTGCATATTGGAGATGACTATAAGTTAAACTGTAGTAAACTGATCTTGTATGGGGTTGCTGCAGATAACGAGTTGCGGGTTTCGGCAATGCTGCCAATGTTTCCGGATGAGTAAACGTTCGTGAATATTGCAGACATGCAGCCATGGGTGCTACTCGTTTGTTTCAATGGGAACCAGAGGTGGCCGGAGTCACATTTTTACACTCCGACTCTGCTCCTGTTTCAAAATTTTACAAACCGGTCTGAATTTTTTTCAAATTTGAGAATCCGACTGCTGTTCAGAATCCGGAAGCCGTCGATGCGACCAAAATTCAGCAATATTTGTACTTAAGCAATGACATTCATAAAGATCACGCAGACTCCTACTACTGCCGAGAATGACAAGTGATTCCGGGTCCGATACAAAACGCAGAATCCTGCCGGAGGATTTCTCCGGATCCATGGCCACCTCTGATGGAAACCAAATTGAACGCGTTGCAAGTCTTGTGCTTGCTGATGAGTGGTGGATATTAGAAGTGAACGAGGCGGTAGCCTCGGGTCTACCCCCCTTTTTTCAAAGATGCCGTGGGCCCCCTTTTAAGAATTTCGAACTTAGTTTCTGCACTGTTTTGTTAGAAAGCGTTTGCAATGAACTCCGAAGCAAGTCACATGTTTTTTTCAAAAAAAGCAAAAGTTATGTGCAAATGTGCTGCCAAAGGGGACTCCTCAACATCTTTAACGTGTAGTCCTCGGGCCCTTTCTGATAGTTTGCCTCGGTCCCTTAATTCTAATATCCACCGCTATTGCGGATGATGACATCATAGATATAAACTGTGGTAAGGGTATCGCGACGTTTTTGTTTGTTTTGTTAAACATTCAGTGTACTGCTTTCACTATGCACAGGATCGATTCCATCATGGCTTCAAGGTCACGTTTTGCGAAATGTCCTGGTCAATTTGACGTCGGCAACGACACGTTTGAGCACTACTTCGATGGACATGCTCTGTTGCACAAGTATGCTTCGTTAACGCATGAACAGATCGTTTGTTTATTGCCGCGTAATACATGTGCAGCAGAGATGAGCGGATTGTCATATTTTGCAATCCAGTCCTCAAATTTTGAAACTCAGTCCAAGTCGAAACATAGTCCAAAAAATAAAAAAATCAAAGTAAAAGTTCAAACGAAGTCAACGAGAAAATACAACTTTTCAACAACAAAAATTACGCAATTCTTTTCCATTAACTTCGTCCGAATCTTGTCCTAATCCTAAATTTATGAAGCGATCTACAATCCGGATCCAAATCCGGAAAAGTCGTTAAATCCCCGATCCATTGCAGTCCAGTACTCATCGCAGATGTGCAGGTTGTGCGTGATCATAACTGAAGTGAAGCAAGCGTGTGTTGCCAGCTATCCGGACGTTTCCGCCTAGCGCTAACTGTGGTACGTGTAGCACTCAGGAAGCCGTAGAAAAACACTTTTAGATCCATTGCTCCAAATACAACAGACAGAGGGCAGAATTGAAAAGAAACATCCCCACCTTGCAAATCAACTTTGACTGGATCACACTCCTGCGAACAAATAGAACGGAACGTTATATACTAACCTACCTGCAACAAACAGGGACACAGATCTAATACTCCATTCCCACCTCTGTCTTGGCACTACATAACCTGCCAACTGAAAAGTGCCATAAAACTCCAAAACAAACCAGCAATACAAGGTAGGGTAAATATCTTGGTGTGGTGTTTCGTGTCGAAGTGAAGGATGACAGCGGCCAGTGACTTTCAACGACAATGACATCATTCTCTGATATGCAGAGCATGAGGCACCTCAGCTCAATGCTCAACTACAGGAAGAAGTACTGTACTTCGTTTCGTGGCTCAATCAAATTTTGCCTCTGATATCACACCGCCGCGTATAGCTTGTAGGAACGCCTGTGGGATTTCCATTAAGTTCCGAAAAATGTAGTTGTGTTTGTCAGTATCAGGCGACTCATTTCGTTATGAAAATAGATGCTTTGGTTCGCAACAACTTGACCGCTTTTATACAACGCCACGGTGTTCATCTTCTGGCGCCAATTTAATTTCTTCGCTTTAAAACCTGTTGGTTTTTGTAAACCTTCAATAAGTACACAACTTCTGCATGATCATGAAAACTTGCTGAAATAACTGCAGGCGCTTTTCTTCGCGTTGTTCCCTCCTTCGTGATTTGCGAATTCGTACTCACGCTGCGGAATGTGCGCATGCTTTGTCTGCTCCTTATGTGTCGTTACTCATGCTCACATATGCAGTGTGGACCTTGCGTTTGTGATAAATGGATAGAGCAAAAATACTGTGTCTTAACCGCCGTCTGAAAACTTTCGACGAAGAGGCGATATACAGCAACGATGTCTTGGAATTCCCTGATGAAAGTGTTCTGTCAAAATCCGATCAAGGACAAAATATCGTGAACTGTGACCCGGCAAATTATTCGAGCCGTGCATTCGCAGTCGCTTGAAAGTTGTCACAATCTAAATCAATAAGATTGACAGCAAACCTCATATTTAAATATTTTGTTACTGCGCGTAATATACAAAATTGGAAGTACCCGCTCTTCGGATTGCTATCTATTTTTGCTTTTCAGATTTTCTATTAAAGATGGTCGTGTTCAGTACAGCAGTAAATTTTTGCAATCGAAGGTGTTCAAGATGAACGAAAAACACAACAGGGCTCTTTACGGAACGTTTGGATCTCCATCATACCCTGATCCATGCAAACACTTGTTTTCAAGGTTACTTGCTGTAACAGTAACGGAGTGGTTGGTGGCTTAGATTACTTTCCGGTTCCCCTAAAAGTAACACGACTGCAGTGCTCTTTTTACCTCCTGAACTGATTACTTTTTCGTTTAAAAGCCCAAAATAGACACGTCGTTTGTTTCAAACGCTTTTGCTCTTGTTTTGTGCGATATCTGTAGTCATATCAGCCGTGCTCTCAATTAGAGTGAAATCTAGCACCAAGTCCCGAGTTGTAAGTCTTTCAGGTTTAATTGCCACAAAATGTTTCGGGCCGATGTCGGACCTGCAACTGCATGTAAACTTTTTCGCAACAAGGGACGCTTCAGGACACTGTTATTGTTGGAGCAATGGACTTGATTAAATCTTCAACAAAAAAAAAGATTAAATGCAAAGAATTTAGTCATATTTACTTTGCTACGCCAACAATACCCAACAGATGCGCATATCTTCACTCACTCGGCAAATTTGGCTTTCTGGACTAAATCTGGTTTCAAAAATGAAGTTCGGGCTCTGGCCCGGTTCGGGCTTCAAAATGAGATCCGTTCGCAACTCTGCACGGTTCCATCGCACAGTAACGGTTCCATACTTAGCTTATAATGCGGTTTGAGTATTCTTTTGGTTTTCAGTACGTTGTTTTTTTCGGGGTTTAACTATAGCCATTCACATCCGGATTCACCATCATTTCTTTTATTTCTGAGTATTGGTTAGTGGGTCCCTTTCAGCAAAGTTCCTCCCTGGCTCAAACCTAGTTGCGCCACTGGTTACAATGTTTTATTTTTTTAACTGGACTATAGGTTCCCAACGTTTAACGAAGCCGGCACCCCTTTTCATAAAAATAAAGTGACGTTTGTACCCCCTCGTTTCAAAAAAGCGCAGAAATAAAAAATAGCCTGATTTTGCAGTATCTTTATTTTTACCATTACTACTCGTAATAGTTGGGCGTACTTGCAACAGAAAACACTCAGTCGTACTTTTTAACTTTCATACCTTATTGTTCATTGGAAAAAGAACCTAATGATTTTTTCTTACTGCCTCTCTGAAATTATCCTCTCATACCTTGGCACACAGTTACCACGTGCAATTCGTTCGAAGGTTTGCAATTCGAAGGTTTGCAACCACGTGCAATTCGTTCGAAGGTTTGCAACCACGTGTAATTCGTTCGAAGGTTTGCAAGAGCCACGTGCAATTCGTTCGAAGGTTTCAAATGATTCCGATACTTGTTTTTCAATTTAGTAGAAAGGATAATCTAGATTGGCATTATTGTGTTACTGCAAACTGCACTAGAATAGACAGGACTTTTGTAGCCTACTTATTTCTGGTAACTTTGCATGGTGTAACACCAGAAACGTCGCATTTCGGACTCCCGGAAATCTTGTTTCGCATCCCAGGGGTCCGGGAACCTCCGGTTGGAAACCGCCAAATTAAAATTTTAATGTTCCAACAAGGATACATAGAAAGCTTCAATACCGACATACTGCTTGTAGAGTTAAACAAAAAACACCAAAGCGATTTTCTGAAAACGCTTGATTGGGTTTCCGATAGTTTAAAACCTGAACCTTCGGTGCTATGCTCATTTGCGTTGCAGCTCGCTTCGATAAACGATATTCAAGTTCTGTATCTTAGTCAACCCTGTTACTGAACAACGTTTCCAGCGTGAACTACAAGCTTATCTGTGTGCTTGCAATAACCTCTAGAAACAGCGCATTTCTTTTTGTAAAAAGTAAAATTTGCAACTGTTTAAATTTTGTGTTGAAAGTAAATTGTGAAAAGCAAAGCTTTTTGCATCTTGAACTGAGGGGTTAAGCTTCAAATGTACGAATGTGAAGTTTCAGTTTGGTTGATAATCATGAAAAGCGTTGCGTGTGGATAAGTATGCACAACGATAAACGCTCGGGAGCATTACTCATTGGCTCCGACTTCTTTTTTATATTTGTTGACCTGCACCCGGCGTTGTTTGCTTGGCAGCATCAAGTTGGAAGATGAACTTAATTACACCCCAAATATAAGAATTTTAAAACGTGATCTGAGCAAAGCGGATGGATTATGCCACCCTTCGTAACCGATAGTTGTTATCTGTCGTTCGGTCATTTTCAAAACGCTCTTGTTATCGTTATCGCACTTGCATAAACATTTCCATTGTTTTGATGAGCCAAAGGTGACTTTCATTTTTCGCGCCGACACCACAAAGAACGTGTTTTTTGCGCAAATCTGTAGATTATTTTCGTGACTGAAACATCATAAAAAAAACCGCAGTGATGTGGCGCTCCAGACTAAGTTCATGTGTTGCCATCAACATAGTGGTTCTCAGCTTGGTCAAGTTTTCCATAGACAGTTCCATAAATCCTAAGATTGAACATGCCCTTGAGTTCACTGACCTATGTGCAATACAGTTTCGACTGGTTGTTCATGAGGTGTCAGCATAGCAAAGTGGTCCATCGGATATTTTTTAAAAAATATGGTCTGTGAGCCAAAAACGGTTGGGGACCACTGCATTGACACGTATGTGTTGTTCATAGAATGTTCACCAAGTTGACAACCAATCCACCGCTGGACAATCCTAATGTCAATATTGCCGACTTGGACAATGCTCTTTATGCCATCACAGATGCAGGTTTCGCGTACAAGTTTGATCCAGAGACACTTGAAACAGGTTCATTCACAAGAATGGGTGACAGTGTATTATCTACCGCACATCCGCACTATGGTAAGTTAGCGACAGCTTCAGGATCATTGTCTCTTGGCTGCAAACCAAAGGCTAAGCTAAAACCCGTGTCGAATGTCAGTTTGAAGAACGCTTGTAACGTCAAGCACAAACTTAAGAATCGCTTAAGAACTGATCAATGTTGCTTCATCGATTTGTATTCACCGTATAATGCAAAAATATGCTTTCTGTCAGAATCAACGTCTGTGAATGCTCCCAATGTTTAGTAGGATCAGGACGAAACCTGGTCGCAGTGTGAACGACGTTGCTGTAATGATTGTCAGATGTTATGCTGAGGTAAAACGTGGTGGTGGCGGGAGGGCAAACATTCTCCTGAAACAAATCGCTTGTGAGTATCAACGTAATTTTGGTGAAAATTGGGCCACAAATACCGTGGCCAATAAATACCGGAAAAATATGTCGCATCTCAAAATGTGTGGCCCGCATTGGGCCCCAGTTGTAGGTTTTGATCAAAGTTGGGCTCCATTTGTAATATGCGATCAATGTTAGCACCTGGTGTAATTCTGTACTGGAGCAGAAAAGTGGTTGTACCTTGATCAGTGATACGTGTTGATTTTACTCAGGGCAAGGGTTCAAAGATTTGAGCAGTCCTCAGATCCATTCATCCATTTCCAATAAGAACATAGGGAAAACGGAATTAAGTCAGGGGATTTGTGAAATACAGCACGTGTAAAAAACAAGCTAGGCTGAAAGAAAAAAGTAGGTGGTATTTGATTGCCCTCACAAGTGGTTTACCTCCCTTATACTATGGTCATTTCTGGAAGTTCCGCCTTTTTCAGTTGCCACACCACTTCGTAAAGTGAAAGCCACAAATTCTTTGCCAGTGCGTGGTGGTCGATTGACGTCACCTAATAAAAAATTTGCGAACGAAATGTATTTTTTGAAAAAAATTGTGCTATCATGGAACAAACATGCGAATTTTCCCAATTTTTAAGTTTGGTTTCCACCGAGCTTGCTGCTCTCCACGTTTCTGCACAGTTTTTCTTGTTTCGTCATAGAAAAGTTTGCACCATCATCAAAAGTAAAACAGAGATGTCAAACTCATTTTCACTGAGAGCCACATAAGCAACAAAGTTGCTCGCAAGGGGAGGTATAGTAGGGTACGTGTTAAGACAGTATGAATGCGTATGAAGTGTAAGTTACAGCACAACTATCAATTATGAACTGGTATGTGTGTGGCAGATATAGCATATTGCGAATGCAAATGAATGCATTACCTAGCCTTATATAGGGTGTAACACAGTCGAAATGCGCGGTGGGAGATTTCGTTTGTCGTCAATCCGTAAAGATTGTAAAGCTGCATAGAATTATTTCAACGCATTTTTGAAGCTCTTGCGTGCTAATGACGTGGCAGGTTACATTTCGATCAAATTGCATTGTATGGTTATAAAAATTTAGGAATCCTTCCGTGACGCAACCACCACAAGGCTCGGGCCTTTGAGTGTAGGCGCCTTGTCAAGATTTTTCCATCTTTAAAAGTTATTTGCGCCATGGCATCAACGGAGAAACATTAGTGCAATCAAGAATTGCGGAGCGTGACTGCAAAACATGTCGTAGTGTCGTGAATCGATCTGCAACCAATGCCTGCAGTGCAGTCGCGTAAGTTCATACGTGAAAATATGCATTGAGAATGCTGTTGAATGAAGCAATGCACTCGGTCAACAATGCAAACTGCACAAAGGTGTCTCACTTGCTGCGCTGGTGACACAAGAGTATTTAACAAATCCCGACCAGTTGTTATAAAGACAAACGTCTGCTGCATTGTGGATCCGCCGCGTCAACACCGGTCCCCGAAACAGGTGCAAGCAACTCCACGTTCCTCAGGTGCCTCGTCCCTGTCATTTGTGCGCCTAAAACTGCAATTCGAAAGCAATGTTCTTTATGACGTCGTTGGTGTTCAAGCCTCTGGGTCTGCGTTTCTCAACCTTTTTCATTACGATGACCACATAAATTTTGGTAAAAATTGCGTGACCCACTATCTTGTTAGCATCGGCTATGCTTTTATAGGTATGAACAAACACACATTATTCGGAAGTGGCAAATTTATTCTTGTATGCAGTTCAATGAGAATCTTGCTGCTGAACACAATAACTGTGTTACCACGTTGTAGTAATTAGATCTCTAGATAACTGTATTCCAACATATTTTTGTCCCAACTCCGTGGCCCATTTGCAAACTCGCTTTGCCCACCAATGGACCCACAGAAGGTTGAGAAACAATGCTCTTGTTCGGCGCGACGCGATACAGTTCGAACGGGGGGTCCTCCGATATGGTCAAGATGTAGAGATCGAAGTTGTCAAAAGGTGAAAAGAAAGTTGGTGTGGTTTCCTTGCTTGCATTCTCTGAAGAAATCTGTAAGAAGGTTCGCACACGTAGTTTGCTGTTTTCAGACAAGTCAATATCAAGTTGTGAAAGTTGATGCGAAGATATTGATTTAAACATGCTAATTTAATATATGACCTGGCGTTGAATTACAGGCAGCACAGAGCTGACCCCCCCGCATTCTGCATTGAATTCCCTTCAAAGGTTATCTAAAATTGCTGACAACTTTTACGGAAACACATTCGTGTCAGGATATACGTTCTATTTTCAGTGTAAGCTGAAAACCATTAGCGATTTATAATTAAGTTGTTTCAGGCAGAAACCTCGCGTTAAACTGCCCCAGCGCAAGGAGATGTTGGGGAGGTAACCCAATTTTTTCAGACTTTTTGTCTAACGTCAGTTGCATTGTCAACTGTGATCATGAACAGTGTTTCTTGTGTTGTGTGAGAAGCTAATTTCTGTTCAGTTCACACATTGAATGTTGTTTTGACTGGTTCGTTGAAAGCTGTCGGAGGTTTGACGCTTATCAGCAGAGTTTCATGCCCATATTTGGTAGAGCCAGGATTTGAATTTTGATTGCAACAATAGTTTCTCTTATTACCTCTAAGCACTCATCAGTACTTAGTGCTACTCAGGGGCGCATCTAGCCTGAAAAAAGGGGTCTATCGCGGATGGGCAGCTTTTGATATCATTTTTCAGCACAAAATCACATTTTCTCTTAAGACTAGAAATCAACCGATGAATTTTGCAATTTTGCCAAAGTTCGGAAACCCAAATTGCGACTTCGTCTCTGATTAATTAACGCAAATTCTCTGTACTCTTCCTTAGGATGCGCAGCCCTCTGGCTAGATCAAGTGGTGCGCAATATGCATACCACTCCGTAATTGTCCCCATAAACCGCTCTATGACGTAACATTCGCTCACATGTTTTTGTGTGCGCGGTAAGCAGGTGAATGCCTGCGAACAAATCAGGGCAACTAACTGCAGTCAGACCTCGTTTATCCGAACTACTTTGTTTCGTCAAGTAATGTCGGTTCAGCAAGGTATCCGGAAAATCGGAACCAGGCCTGTAACCACGGGGGGCATTCGAGGCCAATCTCCCCAAAATTTTTTGTGCCCCTCAAAATTTTGTTGCGCCCAGAAAATTTTTTCATGAAAATATGTGATAAAAACAGGTCTTGACCGTCTAAAAAAGCGCGCTGTCTATCAAGATGGCGGTGATATAAATACACTTGCAACGTCACTGCGGAGAAGAACAATTGAATTGCAATTGGTCTGACTACTTTGCATCGTAATGTAAAAGTAAAAAACTCGAAATCAATATAGGACTTCTTGCGCAGCAAACAACGTCGTCGACTGCTTAATTTTAAAAGGGCTATTTTCGAAATACGAAGCTTGACTGATATCTTGTTCAGTTAATACGGCCACAATCTTTGACGCTAGCTGTCGCGCCTTTCAATATGAGACGTTGCTTATAAAAATACAGTTTCAGTGGAAACGAACTCGCATTACTTGGCGTGACCCCGAGGAAAGCCTAAACTTGCGTAATTTTGTCATAACCTAGTCGGTGTAAACAGCAGATAAAATTATCCCGAAACTTCAAAACGAAACGATCGTGATTGGAGACTGTCCTCTCGCCATGAAGCGAAATATTACAAAACAGCTCCTGCGTGTGCGTGGCAGTGTATGAGATTCTGACAGCATTAGAGCCGGCACTGCCAGAGCAGGAAATTCAGAAACACGTGCGTTTGACGCAATATCAATTTCGAGTGTTCGAAAACGTGGATTGTTTCATGTCACTGCGCAGGCGCTATTTGGATAAGGCAGTAACTTTGTTGTTTCGCAATAGTCACTATGCAGCGTGACAAGGGAAATGTAGACTGTTGCCTGTTCCAAAACACTTGCATTAGAGACCTGCAGTGACAACGTTTGATGTTTTATCAGCTTTAATGCTGAGTATCTGCGGTGCAAAGGGGTCTGTCATCACCCCTTAGATGCCAAACAGACCCCTTATATGCGCCCCTGGTGGTACTGGATACGTAAAGAATGTCGTACTATCAGCAAATTGCGTTAAACAATTTGAGAGACTGCAAAATCGCATTTTGTGATGTTTTGCTGAACATGAAATTTTCTAATGTTAGCTTGTGCTACACTTTCCGGATACATGTTAATGTAATTAGGGTTCCATTCACCAAAGTGCTTTTCTGTTATGTACGCAGACAGTAATGGCGATTTCTTTAATATCGGCACGAGCTTCGGGAAGGATTCTTTTTACAACGTGCTGCAAGTTACTGCTGAAAGCATGAAAAAGCCTGATCCGATGCAGGAACTCAAAGTTCAAGCGAAAATCAAAGTCGAGGGAAATAGCATAAAACCGACGTATATTCACAGGTAAGTCCGAAGCGACCAAAGCAACTGCATCAGAGTTCTCGTCCTGTGTGTTGCCCTGTACCTTTTCTACAAACGTTTGGTTCACAAAGCACTCTTGCTTTTTTTGCGCAGCGAGCCCGCAATTCGTATATCCACTGAAAGCGCTTTAATGAATTGTTTATTCACCGTTACATGTATGTGCTGGGCTGAATTATTGTATGGTTCTGATACTGAATGACGAAGCATGTCTCAGATATTTACTCCCAGCTGTATGTTCGTAAACATCAGCCTGAAGCAGAGCGACATTTGTCAAATTACGGCGTCGCTCTTTGAAATCGCATAAAATTATCTTTTCTTGTAGTTTTGTGATGACGAAGAACTTTATTGTGATTCACGACCAATATGTGAGATTCAATGCATTTAAATTTATCAAACACCGTTTCACATGGGACGCGCTTCTCTCATGCTACGAAAACCACGAGAAAATGGATTCATACGTAAGTAAACCTGTCTGACATTATAACTTACTAAAGATCTATAATATTTTCAAATTGCACCTTGAGGCTTTGGTGTTGTGAGAGGGGTGCGACGCTGTTAGGTCTACAACTCCTTTGATCGAAGAGTCCTGCGTAGCAATCAAGGTTTTGAGATTTTGCTCAGATCGCTAATAATTTTTTGATTTGTTTTTTAGTGTTGTTAGCATAGTTCATGGAAAAAGACAAGTCGCAAACAATTTTACATGGGAAGCTAAAGTGAACCCTCTCGTAAGTTGAAATTTTGTGTAATGCAACAACGATGATTTTCACTTTTACGTGTCATTCTCTTTGCCTGAATTTAGAGGCTTTATTTATTTATTTTAATGAAGGAAGAGTATTATTACCATGTTTAGAAATGTTTGCAAAAAGTTCGTAGACCTTTCGCTGTAATATTTTCAGCTTTGCCAGAAGAAAACAATCTTTGGCAAAATTGTGGCTGTTTTGCCAGATCAGAAAAGATGTGATCCCCCTGTACATGCTGCTGCACACAACGCATTTCTACGGTAGAATATGATCTCAAGAATCTTAAACATGGTCAATGCGAAATTCCAGCCGCAGAGGCTTCTTGTCATAAAATGCATTGTTCTAAATTTCAACGTGCATTGCTGAAATGTGACGCTGAAGTAGTAATTTTCAAGATTGTTTTCGCTTTACTTGCCAAACCCCCACGTAGCGACTGGCAAAAAAGAAGATCACGTTCAACCGAAGTTTTTGTCTTCAATCGACGCCAGTCGATTAGGGCATTGTCTTTGCTCATAAAATTTCAGCACCATCTGTCAGCGTCTTTCCACAAAAAGTCATAGAAATCGTGAGATGTTATTCAGGAAAATTGGTGGATTTGGTGTGAGACTTGGCGAGGTCCCTGTTTGCGTCCAAACGACGTATGCTTCTAAACATTTGTATATTGATCAAAAATCTTCCAAAATTAAAAGAGGTGTCCATTGCCAGAAGTGGATGACTTTGTTTTCAGCTTTCGTTTTCATGAGATACGCCGTCTTACCTGTTTCCACCGATGAAGGCCATTGACGTTTGGCATTTGTTTTTTGTCTGTTTTTGTCACTTTTCGGGTCTCGCGTGTATTTAAAACATCTCGGCGTGTTTGTTTCCATGGCAACCACGCAGTTCCGCGTGATCGATCGGAACGCCGGAACCGAGCATCCGGTGAGATACCGCGCCGATCCGCGGTTCTGTTTCCATCACATCAACGGTTACGAAGCGGAAACCGACAGTTCACGATATCTCGTCGTTGACATGGTCGCATCAAAGGAGGCCACGATTTACACGAACGTCTGGTGGGTTGAATTGACAGATTTTTTTTTTATCTTTTTTGAGAAAAGTAGAAAAAACGCCCAGGCGTCGAAGCGTTTGGCTTCGGTGAGACTGCTCGGTTGCGTTCTAATGCGAACAATGACAAGCAAAACTTGGTGGCAGGCGGCCACACGGACTAGTACCTGCTGAGATTCTTGTGAGTTTCGATGAACCAGAGATTATGGCTCATCCTGATGGAAACAAAAGTTGAATCATTGCAGAATTGCTCTTAAGAGGGTTTTACCGTCGTTTAACGACGACTGTGTTTCTAAGCTTTGGCAAACTTCATCTTTTGCCTCATTCATTCTAACACGTCTTTCTGTGAATTCATCTCCGCAACGATGACTGACAGTCACTGCCTCCATGTAAACAGTCGCACGACCCGAGTGTTTACTTCTACAATCAGATTGTTAAGGTGTAACCGATTGTTCGGAATTCTGTACATCGTTGGGTCGACCCACAAAAAAAAAACACTGCAGAAATATGTTGTTTGTTCTAGCGATGAACTTTCCCGTGAGAGTATCTTAACATTTTAAACGTCTATCACGCGTAATCGATGGTTCAATCTAGTGGAAAAATCTTTTGAAATCAATAGAAAAATTTTCTTTAAGTAATCTTTTCAAAGGGACATGAACATCCTACGCAATAAAAACTGGAATCAGACGCCTGGAACCACCATGTTACCCCTCCGCTTCGTTTTACCCCTGGATGTAACTGGCTCTCCTGCAGGTAATACAAAATTACATTAAATGTGAAACGCTTTACATTCGAGTTTTTTTGTTTCGGTTGCAGGGTTATAGCAACTTTTGCCGTGATCACGTAAATGCTTGTGTGAACAATCGTGTTTCAAGCACAAAGCTGTGCCTGGATACAACAGGAATCGTTGGTGACAACCTCTGCTAGTCAACGTGAGGTGCCTAGGCTCCACATACCAGACATGGTTGTGTCATTTAACAACATAATTCTTTAGGGATCTTCGCTTTTTTGTGAAGGTTTTTCAGGGGTTACTTGGTAGAAAGCATAGTTCTCGACTTATCAGTTTATTGCGCGCGTTTTTTTAAGACGAATGGTTTCCTTGTGGCCTTTGATTTGCGCAGGAATGGAGCTCATGTGAGACTGAGTATGTTCTTTGGGTTATTTAATTCTAGAAAATTTTGATTAAACTTTTTGGCGCAAGGTGACTCCCCCTTTTTCACACCCACTTTTCCTCTGTGGGGGGTCGCTGGCAGTAGTAGCCCAAGGAGGTCTCAAAATACCCCATAGTTTTCAACAATCTTTAAATGTTCTGCTGGCTTCACACCAAGTCATGCCGTAGATTCAATTCTGCCACCTTTTCTTGGAGGACCTCTTGGCAGCTTTCCCGTGGGTGTAGCCAGAAGGACGTCAATCTTTCCTGGGAGATTCTGGACACATGGCCGAACCATCGTAGCTGGGATCTCTCGATTCGGTGAAGTAGCTCAACATTAAGGCGTTACGCATCTCGCAGCTGCGCACACAGTCGCAAAGTGTCACGCCGTGGACTCATCGCAAACTTTCTTGCAGTTGAGATAACACTCTTTTGGTCATTATCTAAGGTCAATGACCGTAGGTGAGGATCGGGACAAAGACCGATTTCAAAACTGAAAGCTTTGCGGTGTTTGAAAGTTCCCGTTTTGTCACCACAGAGCGATGAAGCTCACGCAGAACTGAGTTTGATTTACCAATCTGTGTAACAATCTCTTATCTCAGACCTGTCCTTAAAACTTCTTGTATATTCATTTTGTTTCTCTGTACCTAGTAATTAATAGGGCAACCAATTGTTTGACCTAAAAACTTAAAATTTTGACTTTGTAATTTACAAATTTTGACTCTATTTTGATCTATAGATTTTCTGCGTTTGCAACTGCAAAATAATTCAGCCTTAGGTGTTGAGGTTAACCCAGAAGTATATTCATACACTCTATGCATCGAAATGTTGAAAAATTTGGTCGTTTAACTATGGGGATGATATTATGGTAAGTACATTAATAACTACAGAAGAACATCATAAAGCTGAAACACGATATACATAATGATTTGAGCATTTACCAAAACAAGTACTGTAAGACAACATTTCTTGCCTACCACGCCTATCCTACATAATATTCAATCGTCCAGCAGTGGGCAAAACAATATTATTACGTCAGAAATCGCAACTAACGCATTATTATTACAGAATTGCAACTTAACTTGCAAAAGCACATCAGTATCTGTTGTTGTACTTTCAATAAAATATCGATAAAGAGAAAAAAACTGTGCTGCAAGAAAATTTTGACCTAACGATAAGTTTTGGCTTTTTTTGACCTAGTAACTTGGGATTCCTTCATGGTATGAGCGTGAAATTTGGTTTGTGGACGTTTCATAAACTTTAGAAACGGCCGAAAAATTTTGACTTTTTCAACTTTTGGTCGCCCTAGTAGTTAATCATTGACCGATGCAAAAAACCCTCCTGCGAAAGCTTTGTGCTTTTCTCTGATATTGCACATTTGTTGGTGCGGTATTCTGACAATGCTTTCTTGTTGTGATTGTGTGTGAAGTGAAACTGTTCACTGGTATTTCTTGCATACCTCAGTAGAGAGAAATTGTCACAAGCAAAAATGACGTTTAGTGAAGTAATGCTGTGTAAGGAATGCGTTACGGTTGTGATGAAGCAAACTATTCTGAACAACTTGCCTTGGTTTGACATGTAGCTGTTTGCATTGCTTATAAATGGTAAAACGTATGCACACAATTGAAATACTTTGTCTTATTTTACGTTGGCTGTGAGTGGAAGATCACCAACGCCTGTGCGTATTACCGCTATGGTTGAAAAAGAAGTTTTTCACGTATTTGATTCGGTTTGAAAGTTAAATATATGCTTTTCAGGAGAAAATCTAATGAAGTTATCAGGTTGCGCAGCGACAGCAAAACTAAGAGATGATGGGAGTGTCTTTCTTGAGCCGGAGTTGTTGACTGAGGATAAGAACCAAAGTGTGGAGTTGCCGCAGATCAACTACACTTTCAACGGGAAAAAATATAAGTAATCTGACTTGTGCTTGCGACGGTTTTCGATAGCATCATTTTTTTATTGTGCAAATTTTCAACGTGTTTACTGTGACAAATGCAAAGACAACGGTGTTTAGCACATGGGCCTGTGTAACTATGTTTGAATTTACGGCATAATAACCACCTGTTAAGTTTTATGAAACACATACAAACTTAAATCGTGGAGCCGATGGCTGTTAATCCATAGTTTGTTTCAAATAAAAACGCAAGCTTCGCGTAGTACACTTTGGCACCCGTCACGACTTATGTTACCGTGCAGTAGAGATGTAGGAAATATAACCGCAAGGTAGCAGCACAAACACCTTCCTAGTATGCGCAGGGTTGGGTGTTTGAAAAATCGTTGCGGATTTTCGTCGTTTGATGTTTACCAAGCTTTTTGCCAAAAAGGGACTGACAATCCCTATTTGTTTAAGGCGGATAAGGATCAATGAGCTGCTCAGGAAAACGCCTTTCATTTCTGGTTTGTCTTTTTTGCAAACACCAGCCGAGTTACAATTCCCGGAAACAAAATGACATTACCTGATGAGAATGCATTAATTCAATATTTCTGTGTTTATGTTTTCAGATATTTCTACGGCGTTGGACAGCGCGCCATTTACCCCAGTGATCATCTCGTCAAGGTCGACGTTGAAACGAAAGGAACAACTTTGTGGGAAGAAAAGGTAAAAACAGCATGATTTTCATCTGTTTATCGAAAGAAATCCATTTTCAGCAAAGAATCAGATACTAAAGTAAGCATCATCAGCTCGTATTCAAATGGAATCAATTTCAATACGAACTGATTTTCTGCTTTCTTCTGCTTTGCCTTCAAGAAAACACTTCGCGTAAACAGTTGTAGATCCTCCCACTGTTGGTGGCTTGCTCATAATTAACCTTCAAACAAACGATATTCCTCGAGTGTTGTTGTCATGTCTTCGACAAAGCGTCATGGCTCTCACACTGTTGAGATGAACGATTGGGGGTAGCTCTCCTGCACCGGCGTTGAACCAGCAAAGTATGCACAGGATGGGGTGGGTATACTTGTAAGCCCTCAGCTGGTAAACTGTGTTGACGAATGGAGCCCACTAGGAGGAAGGGTGTGCATGTTGAGGTTGAAGTTGTTGGGACGCTCCCTGAGCTTGATACAGGTATGGAGAGAGAATATTTGAAAGATCTTTCAAATTCGTTTCTGTGTCACGCATTTCTGCGTGAGCATTACCGCTGTGTGGTGACAAAACAGGAGATTTCAAACACCGCAAAGCTGACTGTACGACTGCTTAATGCGGTGGTTCCCAAAGTGGGGCAAATTACCCACAGGGGTTAATATGCGATTTCTTCGGGGGGTAACGCAGAACCAAAACCAAGGTGTTGTTCCGTATTATGAACGATCACTGTAAAAGAAATTTTGGGCCTGAAATGCGAGCAGAGTTTAGAAACAGGGGCTCCCACCAGTAAAGGCTCTTATAAGCTGTGAACGCTTTTGTCTTTTGTTTATGGTGCTGCAGTGTATTCTAGTTAATGTACTATAACCGGGTTGGCTCAACCTGCTCTATTTATGAACCGCGTATCATAAAATCCAAGTTATAAAGAGCCGCAGCATAAAAAACTAAAACCACGAATTTATTTCCGATCTACGCTTCTGTGGCAATCCTTTTTGGAACGGCTTGCAAAAGTAATACTGTACGGCGCGCTAGCTATTAAAGTACCAACTTTACAATATTTCTGCACTGTGCAATAGAAATAAAAAGTGAATACTGGATATAATTTTTCAGAAAGCACAAAGAGCCGCATGCAGAGGTTAGAAGAGCAGCATGCGTCTCGCGAGCCGCAGTTTGGTCACCCCTCTAACATAACTTCAAGAAGCCCCTCGCAACCTTATCAGTGGTTGCGTTGTAATAGACTAGCACAGTAGCGACTCCGACAGACTCTTCGATTATGCGTTACGCAATAATCAGTGAGTTCTCCTGAGAGCTCCTCATCAATTGTTGCGTAACCATGAAAATGTTGGTGAGAATGAGACGAAAAGGAAATTTGACCACCTCAAGTCTTCAACGGTTGTGTTCCGATTCAATCAGTGTGATCGTGGTTCGTGTTAAAACTACGCATGTGTTGCACTGAATGTTACGGAGCCAAGGACCGCAGCACTGGCCTCGCAGATGCAATCGCATCCGTCACATTGAAAACATTGTATTTCTTGCAGTGTCATTGAAAACGATGCAAATACGAGCATAATTTGTTAAGTTCTTTTTTGAAGTAGTAATTGGCGGTTCAGATCTTTTGCTGATTTTTTTGCAGTGGTGAAGTAAACTTACTGAAAAGTAATGGGAACAATATAGACACAACTTGTGTACTTGTGTCACACAAGTATTTTGGTTCCGTTCTTTTTACGACGCAAAATATTGAAGGTGAAAAGACATAATCGCTGCCTTGATTTGGGCAACGGCTCGAACAAGTTTGGGAAGCACTGGTTTAATGCTTGGTTTCGCTTGTTTGAAGCAAATGAACATTTTCAAATGTAATATGCAAATGACAATTGAAGGCTTACGTTGAAGTGTATAATCGAAGAGTTTGTAGTTGCTTTTTCATGCATGGAAATCGTTTTGAAACATATTCTGAGCTTGCCGCGTTTTTAATTTGTTTGAAACATAATAAATCATGAAGTTTGTTTGTCAGTGGTCGCGAATCATGCATCTGTTTCAGGACTGCGTTCCTTCTGAACCAATCTTCGTGCAACGTCCTGGAGGAACTGATGAAGATGATGGGATCATCCTCTCGACTGTGATCAACCTCCTCCCAGATCAACCCATCTTCCTCGTGATACTCGATGCCAAGACTTTCACCGAAATCGCCAGGGCAGAGGTTTGGTTTTTTAATTTAATGGGAAAGTGTATCTTGTAATAAATACTACGGCCAAAGCAAACGATACAACTGACATCTTGCAAACGTTTCGATAACAACTGTTATCATCTTCAGTGCATAGCAATAGAACTGCAGTGATCTTGCTGCAGGTTCTTATTGGTTAATCAGGAGAAA
>Ga0210059_1006378_pt1 | contig 18935 bp, 12 predicted proteins | sample Ectturendosymbi2_FD_188042 | JGI IMG/M metagenome (GOLD analysis project Ga0210059, IMG submission 188042) | Ecteinascidia turbinata endosymbiont from Florida, USA - Sample 2 (SPAdes) (version 2) | ecosystem: Host-associated > Tunicates > Ascidians > Unclassified | place: Key West, Florida... | reverse complement strand
AGATGACCGCCACGGTCTTTCGCCAATCCTATGTGACACAGCGCCCCTCTTTGTTTACACTGATCAGCTATTGTGCCATTGTATTCTCATTTGCTCTAATGTTCGCTAATGGTTGGTTTACTGCATGCGATGGCTTTTATGGTGCTTCTGCTTATTGGCTGAGTCATATGAAACAATAAACCATTACCATTACCAAGTCTGAATCCTCGAAATATCGATAAAAGCGTTTCGGATATCCGTATCCGTTTGCCAGTTGAAAGCAATTTTTGGACTATCCTGCCGGATATCCAACCGGTAAACCGCATAGTGATCATCTCTGGTCAGTGTTGAACATGATCCGGTTTCCCGATCGTGATCCAACCGGATTGTGCAATTCAGAACCGGACCCGGATCGGACTGGATTTCGAAAAAACTCGACCGGATCAGATATGGATATCCAAACTACATTGATCGCTGCAGTAATTGCTTAATAATAGTTTTTTTTCGGACATAAACTGGATTGGATCATATATTTGGACAGGACTACCGGATTAGGATCGGTCCGGATTACTCAATAAAAAGTGTGGACTGGATTAGGATTGCTAAATCTCCGATTTGTTCAACACTGTCTCTGGTACGCCACTGCTGATCAAAAAATGTGTGGGGAAGTACCATACAAGAGAATTTAGTTTTGCTTTTGATGAAATTGGCAATACAAAAAAGTTTCGCCTGTGCGTGTGCCCAAAAAATGTTGGGTTTGTAGTCGTCTGCATGATTAGGTTAATTCATTGTGCAAAGAGTTTTAAGAGTTCTGGATTGCAACTTCTAAGCAACTGTGTGTCCAGGGTTTTTTTTAAGGAAAATGTTAGGTACCCGGTATGGATCTGTAGCTAGGGACCCAATTTTCTCAGATTTTAGGAACCCGATGATAATTTTCTCTGATTCTAGGGACCCGATGTGAAATTCTAGAGACCCGAATCGGGTCCCTAAAACACCTTAAAAAACGCTGGTGTATCTAATGTGGTTTTGCTTAGATCTGTAAGTGTAACGACTCACGACTGTAGTTAGTGTAGCCTAACACAGTGTTAGTGTAAGGAGCTTCGCTGAATAGCCCAGTGAGTTCGGCAGTTAAAATGAAACTCTGCCCACCAGACCAGGTAACAGGTTTTGATAAGGCAGTGTCTATTTTGCTGCCAAGATGCCAGCGGCAACAGGCTTGGCAGAAATGAAGTAAACACAAAAGATAAACCCTAATGCTAACTTTAACCCTAAAACCTAATCTGCTAACCACAAACCCTAGCCCCTAAACCTAACACTGACCCTAAACCCTAATGCTAACCCTTAACCATAACCCTAAACACAAATGCTAACCCGTAAACCTAATGTTAACCTTAACGCTAGTCGTAACCCTAAACCCGAATGCTAACCGTAACGCAAGCGCTAACCAAACCCTAAACTTAACACCTAAGAGAAAAGTTTTGAAAGTTTTGAAAAAAGTAACAAAAGAAAAGCAGTGGCTATAGATACGCCTGTGGATCTTGAAATTTTTATCATACGGCATGCCGCTTGTGACATAACAGTAACGCACGACGAGATTCCAGTAGGTCTGGTAGAAACGAAGTAACGTAAAAGATAAATCCTAAACCTAACCCCAACCTTAACCTTAACCATAGACCTAATCCTAACCTACACCCTAACCTAATGCTAACCTAACCCTAACCTAATCCTAAGCTAAAGCTAACCTAACCCTAACCTAATGCTAACCTAACCTGACACTAACCCGTAAAGATAACACGTAAGCCTGAAAAAAAATAAAGAAAATGAAAGTCGGCAAGGTGAGAGTCAAACCGAAAACCATTGCCATAGCAGCCGTAGCGCATAAGATAACTGCTACACTACGAGGTCCACAGTGTTTGAATGACAAAGTGACCCTTTTATTTGAATTGCGTCAGGCCAGACGTATCCGTAGTCACTTCCACAAAGAAAAGGGAGGTCACCAAGGTGAGAGTCAAACTGAAAAGCAATGGCATACCAGAAGTGAAGCATAACCACTACGCTACGAGCAGCACGCCGATTGCATGACAAACTGACCTGTTTATAATATTCAAATTGTGTCATGACACGAGACCGAATGTTCGACTAGTGGCACAATAGCTCCAGCCGATCTGTTGCTGCCAGAATATTGGCGGTAAAATAAACACTACCTTAATCCTTCTGCACCAAAGCAGACAATTGATAATCTTTCTGCATCAAAGCAGACAATTGTGGTCCTGCAATAGTTTTTGTATTTTGTCACTAAAAAAGCTACATTTCTATTTTTGTAGTATTTTTTCATCTTCAAATCCAGATTTGAAGATGCTGAAAGTTCTGCTATGAGATGAGAATGTTGGATAATTGCCATGATAGTATTTTTGACTTTTCATGTGTATAATTATCTGTTACTTTTTGGGAAAATCTGGGGTTTTGTTAAATGTTTTGGTATGGTGTGCTTTTATGCTTACCATAAACATTTTTGTATGTTGGGTGAACAATACTATTGCTACTGTGCAGAAGAGTTATCAAGAGCAATAGCAAGCATTCTTTGAGAAATGATTATATGGTTTCTATTTGAAGAAGAGCTAGACGTTTCAATTAAATTTCGCCCGATGCATCGGTATGCCAATACATATTGGCCAACATGGCGATGTTGTCAATGTATCGTATCCACCGATATAATATATGGTACAATGAATGTAAAGAATGGATACCCATCAGTCTGAATGTTGTTAACAGATGTGTGATGATGTAACCAGAGTGCAAAAAAATCTTGTTACATAACAAACTAAGGTAAAAGTCACGCTAGATGCCATAATATCATTTTATAATATTTCTACACTTTGCAATAGAAATAAAAATAAAAAACAAACATAATTTTTCAGAAAGCTCAAAGAGCTGCATGCAAAGGTTCGAAGAGCCACATGCGGCTTGTGGGCAGCAGTTTGGCCACCCCTGTTATATAGGCGTGTTTTTATAAATTGTAATCAGCCATTTGCAGAAAACCGGCTACCAGCCATAATGCCTCAGCAGTTGTCACATCCTCTGGTTTGTGCTGTCTTTATTCGATCATGCTGAGAAGAGCATTACTCCCACCATGATCATGTTGTGGCTCTGCATGGTAGATAAAAGTACCTTATATAAGGTGGGTTTGTGACTGCGCATATCTTCATAAATTGTTTTGCAGACAGCTTTAATGTATATATTCCTTGTCAGTGCATGGTAACACAAGTAGCCTAGATGTTTTTTTTATGCCACTTTCCAATTTGGTGTTCAGCAAGAAATTGACCGACCAACGAATATTGAATAGGCTCACCTACTCAACCCTAAACTCGTGTTCATCCTATAATGTAAGACTTTAACACTAAACCTAAAACCTGTAAACCCTGAACTCAAAACTCTAAACCTAAACCCCTAAAGCTGAAACTAAAGCAAAAACTCTACAGCTAAAGCTTGAAAGCTAAAAGTGCCCATTTATACTGATGATGAGCCAGGGGTTGCCAGGCATAATCATTTGTTTCTTTTTGTTGCATTAATCATTTGTTTCTTTTGTTGCACAAAAACTATTTGTGCACCTTGTACAGCTGTGTACAGAAAATCCTCTAAGCAATAAAACAAAAAAAAAGATTGCACCTCATTATCAATGTAGACATTAAAATCCTAAACCTGAAATTGCAACCTGAGCACTGTAAGAAAAGCGCAGGCATCACCATCAAGACCATCACTCAACCATTGTATGTTCACCCTCTGTTGATATAAAGAAAGTCTGAACCTGCTTTTTGTTTGTGGTGACTAAATCTAACCATGCACTAAATCAGGGTTTTTTTAAGGTGTTTCAGGGACCTGATTCAAGTCCCCAGAATTGAAAATCGGGTCCCTAGAATTAGAGAATATCGGGACCCTATAATCAGAGAAATCGGGTCCCTGCAGGTCCATACCAGGTACCTAACATTTTCCTTAAAAAAACCTGCACTAAATGACATGGGTGCTGGCTACTTAGTATTTGACCTTGCAGTGTTATATAAAAATTGAAGGGGTACTCAAAATATTGCCTTTAATAACAATACTGTCCTCTTTATGTTTTGGCTAGGCTACCTATGGTAATTTGTTACTCAAATAACAAATATTGTTAACTGACATGCTGCAAATCTGTTTTATGTTCAACTTGTTAGGCTACATTTTTGGATGAATTCCATAACTGTTGTTTTTATATTAAGTCATTTTCATTTATGTCATTTATGTAATGACATTTATTAGTGTTATCTTCAAACCAAATATTTGCTCTCATGCTTGTGTCATTTGCATATTTTGTTGCTTATTTGTAAGGTAGTGTCTATTTGGTCTCTTGAGGTAGAGGCAGTGCTGGGGCTATTTTGCCTTTAGTCAAACACAATTGGTTGAAGTGGTCATGTGACAAATATATTGTGCAAGGAGACAATGGGTTAAGGCAGGGATCAGCAACTTTTTTTAACAACAGAGCCATTCTGCTTCACTCTCCAGCAGATATGACCAGTGAGGAGCCACAATACGTTGATACCGTTTTATTTTTCATGTGACTTCATATGGACATAAGCTAAATTGTACTCAACTTAATTCTGATCATAATCAAATGTAAATTTTATTTCAAAGTTTTGTCAAATCCAGAGAGAGCCACTTCAGAGGAGCTAAAGAGCTGCATATTGCCAACCCATGGGAAGGATTTGTGATTGTATTTAGGGTTAGATTTAAGGTTTGCAGTTAGGGCTTTGCCAATAGGTCATGCAAAATAGACAAGAACACGCTAACAGCGTGCCATCATTGAAACCATGACAACACTTGTCGATCAGACTGAGCTGTTATAGACCTTATGGTCAACTAAGTTAGTCATGCAAACTTGCCATGTGCCGATTTGAACCAATCGTTTTCAGCTAAACGATATTTTCCATTTCATCGTTGTTCAATATGTTCCATGCTTCTGTGTCTCCTTTAGCAATTTCTTTTAGTTTAAATAAATCGTCATGTAAAGTTCTATTTTGTTGCTCAATCAACAAGTCAAAGTCAGTTGTTATATTGACTTAACTGTTATAATGATTTAAGTTTTATAGCAGGACTTTTTATCACCTGGAACCAAATTTCACACTTGTTTATGAAGACTCAAATTAATGTGCTGTTTTGGTAGTTGTCACATTACTGTCCTTGTTTATGCTCTAACAAAACTTGATAAATAAGGTGGTAGGTAAATTCCATAGAAATGTAATTTGACAATGGTTGAATTGTTTTGTGTTAAATAAAGTAATTCCAGTCCTTAATTGTAAGTAATTACAAGTCTTTTAACCCTGTAGTGAACTCAAGAGAGCAAATTTGTGGTGAACTATTTTTTATTTTCGCCTTTTTCATGTGATCAGGCAATGAAGGTAAAGATCTTTGTTTTTCATGTTGTTAGAAAATTGTCAACTGGGTTAAAAGCCGTCATGAATAATGCTGAATGCAATATTGTAATGTTAATGCTTATATGTTAAACTTGAAACTTGACATGATGACAGAAGATGGTAAAATTGCTGTGTGGGAAGTGCAGAATGAGTTTTATGAAGGATGGCAAATGTACGCACCTGAATTTTGCCATGTTCTTGAGAAAGCATTTCACCAACACAATACACAACCAAGAAGCAAGACATTGTATGGCCTTTCACATGACAGGGCATTTGATTTTACTGATGGTGTTGAAGTTGACAGATTATCAGGTAAGATGTTTTATAACTAATAATGGAGTTATAATGTTGTGGAAGGTTCTCAACTTGAACAAACACAATAATTTATAACTTAATTTTCAATTTGTTGAAGATTTCAAAAGTAAACCCATTGGTATATTCTCAAACTAGAAATTCTTTATGCACTTTGAAGCAATGTTTTCTGTTTATGACAATTTGTGTATGTATATCAGTAGATGCTTTAGGTTTGGTATTAACATCTAAAACAGTGTTCTGATGATAAAATTGTGATGAAATCACTACCTATATGTATAAAGACAAGGGTGTCCCATCTGTGGCTCGATGGCACATGCACCTCCTGGAACCCTGTGGCACCTTCACAGCCAAAGAACTCATATTGCTAGATCCATCAAAATTATGTCTTACTCAGCAATGAGGACATCCTTGGCGGATGGAGAGAGTATTTCAAAGATCATTTGAACCCAGTCACTATCACACTACAGTACACACACAAGGTACATTTGGGGGAGGAAAATACCATTACTGCAGCCAAATTTCTAGCTTTCAAAACACTGAAGGCTACAGGCTGTGATGAAATCTGACCTGAAATGCTCAAAGCCTTGAATCGAGAAGGAGTTTTTGACTAATTCATGTGTGTCAGGCGGCCTGGGTTTCTGGGAGGGCACCTTAAGATTGGCAAACAAGAGGGAATGCACTGCGGTATATCTCTCCATAGCCTCCCTAGAAAAATGTATGCTAAGTGCCTTGAAACAGGATGATGCAAAATAATTGAACCACAGCTGGAGTATACTCAGCGCCTTGAAACAGGATGCTGCAAAATAAGTGAACCACAGCTGGAGGATACTCATTGGGGATTTCGTTTCAGCCATAGCACTACATACCAAATTTGCACTCTCTAGAAAATTTTTGAGAAATCTTGGGAGTATGCCAAAGACACCTCCACATGTTTTGTTGGCCCAATCAAAGTGTATGATACGGTTCCTGGGGAAAAGCTGTGGGAAGAGCTAGGTGAGTACAGTGTGGAGGGCCACCTGCTACTGGCCATCAAGTCACTGTATTCCTGCTCAGAAATTTTGTGTCCATGTTGGCAGAGTTAAACCACAACTGTTCACCATGGGTGTATGGTGTATGCTGTCACCACTCCTCATCACAGTGTACATGAATTGGATAGACAGTCGTAGCCACCAATTCAACAATGTTATCACCAGTTTTTTTTATGGAAAATGTTAGGTACCTGGTATGGACCTATAGGGATCCAAAAAATGTCCGACTAAGTCTTTAAGTTTTTACCCTGCGACGAGAAAAGAAATCGCATATTATCGACCCCACGAATTAATAGACGCATACAATGTGTCTTGTGTATTATGCATAACAAAGCATCCATTATTACCATTTCACAATACTGATTGCAATATACATTAAGATATTTCCCTTGATAATTTTCCCTGATTCTAGGGGCCCGAATCAGGTCCCTAAAAACCATAAAAAAACCTGGTATCACTGTTGGAAGGTGCAAGATGCACTGTTTGATTTTTGCTGACAATTTGGTAAAGCTTGTATCTTCAGAATGGGGCCTTACACATGCAATAGATTGGTTTTCAGCTGCGTTCGACCAAGCCAGAATGAAAATTAGCACTAAAAACTGAGGTATTATGTCTCTCAAGAAACCAAAGGCAGTGTACCCTGCAAGTGAGCTGCAATACACTGCTGCAGGTGGTGAAGTACAGGTGGCTTATCTGGTATTTACAAATGATGGAAGGTGGAACAAGGACAATGATACACAGATTTGCAAAGAAAATGCAGTTCTGCATGAATTTTATCACTCTATGGTGACAAAATTAGAGCTTTCAAAGATCACAAAGCTGTCAGTTTTTAAATCAGTCTTTGTTTCTATCCCTGCCTATGGTCATGAATTTTGGGTAATGACTGAAAGAATACATTTAAAAAGCTCTGGAAGGTTTTCTATAGGCTTTAGAGGAATCAGCCGATTGGGCTCTGCCATCATCGTTTTGCGATGATTGAAACTTGCGCATATCTGTATTCAAGTAACTTCACTCCACAGATGAAATAACAAAGGAATCAATCACAAATTTTAAAATTTGAAAGAAATTGTGGTTGATTCCTTGCTTATTTCACCTGTTGACTGAAAGAATACTATCCCAAGTGCAAGTGACAGAAATAGGATTTTTGCAACAAGTTCACACTGTGACACTTGGTGACAAAGTGTGCAGCTGTGAAATTCCTAAAGCTTGAATATCAAGCCACTTCAGTGAATTGAGAGATCCCAGCTACAGTGCTTCAGTTTGGTCATATGTCCAGAATGCCCCAGAAAAGATTGGTGACGCAAGTCCTGTTGGGTACACCCATAGGCAAGCAGCCCAGAAGTCGTCCAAGGACCAGGTAGAATGGCTACATCTCTGACATTGCTTGGTCTCCTCTTGGTGCGGAGCCAAGCGGTGATAACCATTCTGTCTCATTGGACAACACTGTTGTGCATTACATGCTACAGCCGATTTATTGATGACATAATTTGGATTGCTGCATGAGAAATGTCAAATGATTGCATTTGAGAAGCACTAACTTCAGCATTTGCCAATAGTGGCTTGGAACTAACACCAAGCTTGCACAGTCGAACAAATGGGTGAAGTGGAATTCCTACATATTAATCATTGCATAACTACTAAAGACGAGTTTGGTTTTGTTATAAAAGACTTTGTGAAACCCACAATGGAGGTAAGGTAATTTATTAATTAGAAATCGCCACCCAAAGACAACATTCAAGTCATCCTTAGTTGGAGAAGCAATAAGATTGAGGCGTTTTAACCAAAGGAAAGAACATTACATCATCAGCTCACACCGACTCAAAAAAAAAGTGAACTACTCAAACTTTCCTTTGGACATGACAAGTGACATGACAGCAGTGGCATCAAATTGGGAGGAAAATGCTCCCCCAAAATGGAACAAGGTGACCCACAGGTTTGGGCTACATATTTGCCCCACCTATGAATCTTAACAGCTAAAGAAAAAAAACTAAATTCGAAGGCAATGGTTACTTGCAAAACAACTGACACAATTGGACAAAAATTAACAAACCACAAGGACCTTGCTATAAACAAGCCACGAAAGCTATTCGAAGGTGTGTCACGACCCTGTAAGCACTGTGTACTTTGTGGTTGTTGTGGAAAACACAACAAATCCATGGTTCCTCATGTTTCATTATTATGAAACATGGAAATATTGAAACATGCTAATGACAAAAAATGAAACTTTCTCCATTCTCCAAAAACTTGACATGTGCAAACTATGGCATTTATGCAGTGACTTGTGTGATATGCCATGAACAGTATGTTGGCCAAACCATGAACAAATTTTCCATGAGATGGGCATCGCACCACAGTTCTTGGAATAAAGTGGATAGCAAAGGTGACAAAGACCAAATTGTTTTTTTGCCACACTATTCAAAGAGCCATGGCACAGTAAATAAGTCACTTTAACATGGAGCTTACACTGTTACCTTTTTGAACAAACTGACCTTTGTTCTTTGGATATCTGTGAAGATACTGTAAATGGTATCACCAACTTGACATGCAGATTAATATTCAGAACATGATCCTTACCCGTGTGAAATAATTCTTGCTACTTTTTGTGCTGTTTTCTTTAATGTTGTTTAACCTTATTCACTGCCCACTGTTCCAGCGTTGTTGCCTACTGCAATCACAGGATTTAAAGATGTTCTCTACAGTTGTATTGCAATCATAGTGAATGCAAACTCACACGTTCTATGAGTCTTCCTAGGGTTGCTGCCCCGTGATCGTCCCCAGAGGAAAAGCGGGTGTGATAATATGAATGAATCAACATCAAAATTGATCCAAGTGACATTTTCCTATCAAAATGTCTTCAGTCATGGTGAAATGGTAACAATTGCAATTTTTTTTGTCATGTTACCAACCGTCACAATAGTTTTTTTACTTGGTCTGTGGCCTGGGACTTCGTCCAATTACTTAGTTGCAGTCTTGAGTTAGATCAAACTGGATGGTCAACATGACCAGTAGCATTTGTTAAAGGCCATATAATGTGCTGTATCATTGGTTGCTGTAACTTATTTCATTGAGTTGCTGTTTTACCTTCATCCTGTAGGCGAAATTGTACTTATCTCACAAGCATACAGCTCATCTTAGTAGCAGACTGGCAGTTGGTTGGTTATCCTGTCATCTTTCAAAGGTTGTTTTACAAACCTAGAAAACTGGGTGATTAAGCACGAGAATGATGTGAATGAAAGATGCTTACAAAATGAGATTGAAACTAGAAACAAAGTGATACCTGATATTAAGTTTGGATTTGTTGAAATAATTTGCCTATAACAGGGGTCTGAAACACGCAGGCTGCATGTAGCCTGCAAGGGCATTTTTTGTGCAGCCCGCGATGCTTTTTGGAGAATTTCAAAGAATTATCATTTTAGTTATCGTATTTAGTTAATTCAGTATTGACTGGTGTTTAAAACTTCTCGACCAGCGAGTGAACAAGTTCCTTTCAAACGAACCTATAGGCGGCTAGAAATAATTTCGCTATAGTTCACGATACCTCTCGCAAGAAGTAAGAAAACTGGGTGATCACCATCTGTTTCTAGCAAGGTTCAGGCACCGCCATTGTTTCGTCATCATCACAGTGCGGTCCTTGGGTTACTTTATACATCCTCATTTGACCCTCGTAGAGTTCCGAATGTAAGACCCCTGACCTACAAGAATATACCAAGTACAAATAAACCTCCATTATGTTTCAACAGGCAAAGAATATCCAATACGCCGGTTGGAATTCTCCGCTGACTCTCCTCTTGCTCAGGGAGTAGTTTGGAAGTGGGTCGATGACCGTGGGGACTTCAAGCCATATTGCGCAGAGGCTGTAAACTACATAGAAAAGCATTACTCTGCTAATCCCAAAAAGCAATTGAACTTATCAGAGATCATTCCTGATATGAACTACAGTTTGGATTTTAAAAGTTTCTCGCAGGTAAAAATAGTTTCTTGCACCATTCCGTAAGAACTATATGCACAATTATTCAATTCTTGGTGTGAACAGGAAAGCAAGTACTGGTCATTTCTGTTAAAAAGATCACTGTAGCAAACGTTATTGGCCTGATTATATCAAGCAGCAACCAAACGGAGTGGGGTGGAAGGCGTGTCGTCAGATCAGAAAGAAAACAATTTCGGTTACTCCCGTTGTACATAGCACCGTAGTTAAGGTATTAGGAATGGTCTGCAGGCGTTTATCTCCGCTTCTCTGTGTGATAGGCCTACTTTTGACCTGAATTTAGTCCTGACATTTTTAATGACGTAAAGAAAAATGTTACACGTGACAGAGATTTGGTGCAATTCGCGTTTTGGACCGGTTACCTTTGTATAAAATCGGAGAGGGACAACTGATTAAGTTAGGTTACGGTCTTTTTCCTCCCAATGTTGCAGAAAATATATTTGAACTTTATTTCAAACTTTCACTTCCAGAGTTATATCTTATTTTTGCGAAGGTGGTGTTAAGCGATTGTGGACAGGCGCAGCTTTTCACTGTTTAATATCGCCGCGTTGTTTAAATTATTTCCATTTATTGTCGGGTTATGCCTTTCCATATTAATTCCTCTGGTAACTATGATGTAGTCGAGACTATAACTTGCAATTCTGAGCCTTGGTTCAGACTTCGAGATCGTGACCAAGACTTTGTCAAAAAAGCCGATACCGAGATCGGATCTTCCGAGACCTGGAAATCTGTCGATTTCGTCAAGAATATTCTTGAATTTGAAAGAGAAAGGTCATCTGTCTAGACCTCCAAACTTCAATTTCCTGTAGTGTTGCCAGTTTCTTTGTTTTTCCTAGGATTAGACTAACAGCAAACTGGTTGAATTCCTGGAACATTAAAAATTCTTATAGGTAAAGCAGACACAGGGCTTGACACCGAGACCTGTATTCTCGAGACCGAGACGAGGCCCTAAGGCAGGGTTTCTCAACCGAGGCCCTGTAGACCCCCAAGAGGGTGTTTAGATAATTTCTCTGAGACAATTATAGTTTTTTATTGGTGGGCCATGGGTATTGGGTGTCTCTGAAAAGAGGCTTGAAGTTCTGCTTCCTAGTTTCTGCCTTTTTGCAGATCAACAACACAACTCACTTTAAACGACCAATAAAGAGGGACAGGTTACGATTCAATCTACCTCTCGCGAGAGTGAGTATTCGTGCACAATCCGTTTTTTTTTTGTTGTTACTAAGTCTTGTTTCGGCAGTTTTCCACCTACCGTCTACAAAACCCAACCGTAGAATATTCAGATTGCAGTAAATGTGAAACTGTTTTTGGATGTTTTAAATTGCGCGCTGCAGTGACTACACACGTTATGCGTCCGGAATCGCGAAACCAAAGGGTATTTCGGTTTTAATTAAATGTTTAATATTTAACGTTTCCTGGCCGCATGCGACCGCGACTCCCTCATTCAGGACGCAGTGATACGAGTGTTTTCAGAACCAACGGCTTGATTCGTCGAATCACTTGCGCCGTGACCTCGGAAGTTCCAGTAAAAGAACCGAACCGGAGAGCAATGGGATGACGTCAAATAAATCCGACAGCTATAAACTTGGTAAATGCTGCATTTTGCTCGAGTGTGTATGTGTCAGAAATTTAGTTTTTCATTCGAATATTTTGTTAGTGGTAGCATCATGTTCGTAAACCAAAAGAAAAATAAACCTTCACAATGTTGGTATGCTGGAATGCAGGAAAATTTTCTTAGAAAAGCGAAATAGATGTTGCGCCACTCTTGAAATGTTGCCTGCTTCAGTGACCGTGTAACCAGGGTTTTTTAAGGAAAATGTTAAGGTACCCAGTATGGACCTGTAGGGACCCTATTTATCTGATTCTGGGGACCCGAATCGGGGCCCTAAAACACCTTTAAAATAACCCTGGCTGTAACGAATGTATAAAACAGTTGGTGCGGTTTGGCGGTACAGTTAACAATGCAACCGAAGTTTATCAGGAAGGCAAACATCTAGCCCGTTCAAAATGTGTCTGTAACCCTGTGGTTCTGCCTTCAACGCAGTTGCAAAAAGTGTCTGTAACTCTGTGATTACGCCGCCTCCAATGCCTTGTAAAACTTTCTGTTTTGTCTATTTTTATCGACCTGCCTTATGCAGAGTGTGTGTGCTTATACTATGGACTTGGTGTCTGCTTACAAACAAATAAATCAAATAGTGCGTAAAGGAAAAAGCACGTGAGCAGGGCCAGTTTAAAACTACGGGAGAACAGGGTTAGCGCAGAAGCGTGAGAGTACTAGTTGCACAAGAAACGTGCAATCGAAACGTGAAACAATTGTGAGGAATTGGATCGTCACACATTCAAAAAAGATGCAACCTGCTGAATGGTGGGAAGTTCCCTTCAACTTGCTATGAAAATAAAACACACCATCTACGAATATATGCATGAGCGGGAAAAGCACTACAGTTTAGCTGAGCTTTGGGCATACAAAAATCCTCAGTTTTGTTATAAAAAATTTTTTTGCTGTTTTTTCATTTCAACGCAATGAAGTTTTTAGAAATTCTTTCAACAACCAAGGCTTTCGAGTTGGGATAATCGGTGATGTGATTTGCGGTAGTAGGGTGTTTAGACAGCTGACTATTCGCGTGTTATTTTCTGTACTACTGCGTATTATGTTTTTGTAAATGAAGAAACAGATTTGGTGTTACTAAGACACTGCTAGAGCAGTTCTGCGAGAGCTTGTGTGGGTTGAACGGGTTTATGAATACTTCACGGTCAACCGCGAGTTTCCTGGATAGCCCTTGTGAAACCAGACAATATTTTGTTTTACTTAAGATTCAATTCTACGAGTGGATATCCAACAAAAATCTCACGGTGTAGAATTGACCAGCGAGGCTACTTTATGGTATGTTTGATCAATGTTAGACAAGTCATGACTAGTTAATTGAACTTATCACACTCACAGCCTTGGAGAAAGAAACACATGTGCATGCAGATGTAGAATAGGAGCTAACACTGTCGTGCTGTGACTACATTTTGTGAAAACCCAGTTTGTGCAGCAATGCAGTAACTATAATGTTGCGCTATACTAATTTCAAAAGTCAATTTTGGAGTGTTTTCTACCTCGTCATTGAAATCATGTTTATTTAACGACGATGAGCGGCAGGCCGGAGCCTGAATATACTTTTCGTCGCGTCATGTCGAGCGAACCAATTCACGACGAACAGTTAAGGAAGGATTGCTAACAAATGACAAACAATTAACAAAAGATTGCAAGCACGAATAGACGGATTGGTAAACTGCAAGCATACTACAAATTATACGAGGAACAGAATGATAAGAAGTTGCTATAATAGAGAAGTCCAAGGTGTTATGGCGACGTAAAGTTAGTACATTAAAGATATTCAGAGACAGCATTATATATGTTAGTTGTGGGCTTATGTTTAAGCGAAAGATGTCCAAACAGTAGAAGTTGCAACAGTTTTGAATGATCGTGTGACACACTTGACAATAAATCTTGCAGACCTTTCAGTAAATTGATTTCACAGATTGCATCAGGTCAACTCGGAGCGCAGAGTGAAGAGTACAGATAAGAAGTAGATGCTCTTCTGTGTCTGCACTACCACATGAACACACACGATAAGTGCGCTTGTTCAGGTTTAGGACACTGTGACCTAAGTGAGCGCAGTCTACAGCGCAACGATGTACTACGCAGATTGCTGCCATAAAGATGCCAGCAGATACGCTTTAAGCCACAGTAGAAACTTTCTAGACGTAATTTAAAGGACGAAAAACTAGCGGAAGATTTGACAACAGTGGGCAATGCATTCAACAAACTAGCATCTTTTCGAAAAAGTGAATTAAAATGTATATTCTTTTTGGCTAAAGGAATCTGGACATTTAAACTGATACGAAGCATGTGTGGTGATGATAAATCTTTATACATTTTTTGAGATGAGAGGTTGCAGGGTTGGTGACGCCATACCAAACATAACCTTATGGTAGTAAAGTACAATATACTTTTCTCTTCTAGTACTGAGCTTAACAAAGGAAAGTCTTTCAAAACAGCGCTATTGGCTGTGGTCTTAATGCACCCTGTGATTATTTTTTCTTCAGTTGTCTGGGCAGAGTCCAAAAGTAAAGCATCCGATTGGGAGCAAGTGTCATAAACAACGCTACCATAGTCAAACACTGGAAGATTAATGAGTGGTAAATCGAAAAAAAGAGCCAATCTAGGCACCAAATTTGAAACAGATCCAAGACGGTTAACATGTTGCATAGTACGCTGATGAAGGCTCAAAATATGAGGATGCCAGGAAAGACTTTGATGGAAGAGCAAGCCTAGATGCTTGTGGCCATCAACTTCTTGGAGCTGCATGTTCTTAAAAATCAAAGGAAGGTGTTCACCACGATTACTAGATATAGTTAAAACCTTTGTTTTTGAGCAGTACAACTAAAACCCCAAGTGTCAGACCACTCTGCTAATGTTAAGAGATCTTCTGACAAGACTAGGTGTAAGTGATGTGGGAACTTGGATGAAAAATACAGAGTTGTATCGTCGACAAATAAAGAAATAGATGATTGAATATTGTCAGAAATGTCGTTGATATATATAAGAAAAAGAAGGGGCCCAAGGACGGAGCCTTGTGGTACACCACAATTTGTGTAGCATATTTCAGAGGTGCTTCCATAGCTGTGTACCACTTGAGATCTGTTTTCCAAACAAGAAGTAAAGTTAACAAAGAACCAATAACCCATCTGTTTGAGTTTGAAAGGCAAGTTTGTGTGAACAACCCTATTAAAGGGTTTAGAAATATCAAGAAATACTATACGTGAGGACAGGTTATGGTCATGAGCCTGGTAAATATCGTAGGTGGTTTTGAAAAGCGAGGTTAGCGTTGAATGGTTTTTCTACCTCGTCTTGCTGGCATAATAAATGTTTCAGCGCGCGTTGTGTAGGACCGAAAACTTTGATGCTGATTCCTGTGCGTATGGGTTTTTGTTGTGCGACTAAGTGAAAGAGTCCAGTATTCGTGCGAGCTAATTACTCGTACATAAAGCAACAGATGGATCCTATTTTTGACCCCGCAGTGAACTGAAGATTTATATTTTTTTAAGCGAAAAGGCTCGTCTGGCGCCTTTATACTGAATATAGCAAGTGTCGTAAACACGGTGTTCCCATACTTGGGGTGATACCTGCGGTCGTTCAATAAATCGATTTATTTTCTACGTAATACACGTAGGGTTGCAAAACTGGATGATACAAGAGCTCCCAAAATGTTTTTTAATCACCATGAGTTAATCGCGTTGATAGTTAGCACAGAAAGAGGCCTGCACAAGAATCCATGGATTACTTATTAACATTTGATTTGGAAACCAGTGCCAGTCAAACAAAAGTTTTTGCCTGGTTACCGTTACTACCCAAGTTCAGCGGAACTTTGACAGAGAATGATACAAGATCAAAAGCCACTCAAAGGGATTTGTTAAAAGCAAACTGCACAAAAATCCTTTTGAATCGCGTACAGGCTAATGCTGTTTTTCACCAACAGATAGACAAAACAGCCGCAACAAATTTGGCAAGTTCTCTCTTTAACACGTTGCAAGAAAGCGTACCAGTTACAGAAGCAATAAGGTTAAAAATCCACCTCAGACTTACTAAAATAAACGATACGCTCAAGCATTTGACCTCAATTATTTTGCTTTTTGAGTTGATTCGAATGCATCATTTTTGCCAGCGTATTTTCATCACAAAAGTCTATTGCACAGTGGAAAAATTCATATTCTTAACGAAATATAACTGACTGACAAGGATTTCTGAACAAGACAACCTATTCCCAGATTATTTTCCGATCTCCCGACATTTCAGTTTGAATGAAAACTAGTTAGTGGTTGTGGCAATAGATTCAGTGAAACCAACTTTCATTTGAATGAACCGTCAGTTAAAAACAGCATTTGCATTGTGCAACGTATCCTCCCTCCTTATGTGAAACAACTGCTACTCCTAAGTTTCTTGCCTCAATTCCACCTCCTATTGACATAATTTATCAGCTATACGCCATCAATACAAACATTTCCATTGGATCTATTTTTTTTTTAATCTAGACTTTATCTGACGGATTTTATGGTTCCTAATATTGTCGCACAAGTTGTGATCTGGTCCTAAAATAATATTTTATTCCAAATAAAGACATCACGCTTTGCACGGTACGCGCAACGCACCCATTTTGGTGTGGCATACAAATCTCGCGTTCGACTCCGGGGTCAGTTCCATCCTCCCTGAAGACCGCCCGAATTTTACGTTTGTATTGTTGGAAAGTGATGTTTCAGTGTAGTAGACGTAGTCGTTGCTCCACGAACAGTATACGCGCCTCGCGCTCGCTTTGTTGCGTCATAAACAATCTTGTGTTCAGCTCCCGGGTCCGTTCCAGCCGCTATACGCCGCTTCGCTGATTGCGTCACCGAAGTCCCGAACGAGGATTGCTGCATATGCATGGGCGCGTTGCACGAGGAGTGCGCATACGGGCAGAACAGTGGAGGTGAGCGTGATGGTGGCTTGCTGTCATGGCTGCGGTGTGTTCTTGATGTGTGCGGCAGTGAAGATGGGCGCCGGAAGCAAAGACAGGGGGGCCAACAAGCCCCTCCTAGATTTTGAAATTTGACATTTCCCTGTTAAATTTTTAGCAAAAAAGGTTGTGTTCTTATTTTCGATTGGGTAAAATGAAATTCCACCATTTCTCCCTCCCCCTGGAAAAAAACCAACGCCCATGGCAGTGAATGTAGCCGAGAGTTATTGATGGTATTTAGAAGTATTTGCCGAACTGTCTGTTTTAAGAAATCGGCCTTACGATCAGTATTCCCTCCAATTTTTTTCAAAGTTGGCTGGTGTCCAAAAAGTGCCGTCAAAATTAAAAGAAATTTAGTACCCCCTTATAATTTTTTTTTTAATCCGTCCATTTTCAAAGCACATGCATTTCATAAACCATTTTTGATGAACGACCACAAAAAGGTCTTCACTTTTTTCAACAAGGCCGGTCGTCACATTTATCAGGCAAGAATGAAATTAGCTCAGTATACAAACTGTTTGCGTTTTCTTTTGAAAATTCATAAATCATTTTTGATGAACGACCAAGAAAGTTCTTCACGTTTTTTAAACACGTACAAACGGAATTTTTTTTTGATGAAGGACCAAAAAAACGGTCATCACAGTTATCAGGCGAAAATGAAATGAGCGTTATGCAAACTGTCGACTTTTTGCAGTATGCAAATTGTCTACCTTTTCCTCCACAAATTTGGACCTATTCTCTTAGACGGGGATTGTCCTGTGTACGGGCCTGTTCTTGTCTTTGTTGTGTATTGCTTACTGTCGCACCAAACCAACAGTACAGTTGGATCAGGCTAACGATACTGCGCGATTTTTTTTATTTTTATTTTGTCAAAGCAGAATAAAGCGCAAATATTGGCAAATTACTTTTCAACCCACAGTTGGGACCCAGCCAGGTGACACCACTCCGGGTTAGAGCGGACTTGACATAGTGATGGCTAAGAGTAATTCTACTCTCCCCATATTTACAGACTACACTGTGGACCCATCGTCGGTTGCAGTTTAAAGTCATGTCCAGGACTGAAAAGATTAAAGAAAGCTTAATCACAAACAACTAAAGCATTCGCGAAAAACTGGACTTCAACTGAAGGCCTGCTTATTTCACTTGTTTGGCTTTAATGCAGGGGTAGGGAACCTATTTGCTTTATGACGGGCCACATTTGTTGCTATATGACGAGCCACATTTATTGCTATATGACGAGCCACATTTAAATCGTTGGCGGCCCGCAAAAATAATATCTTAAAATTTTGCCCTTGTCTTCCTTAAGGAAAATAAGAAGAGAAAAATATGAGGAGCGAGAGATGCTTCTCTTGAAATACTTCAAGGAAAGTATCTCTCGTTCTTATACTTCTCTGGAAGAAACTCCGTGATAAGCAGATACATTGACAGGAGCATTTCTTCGTTTTGACGCGATATTGTGTTCTATCTTGGATAACGAAAATTCTGATGCGGACCGCATCAGATGTTCACGCGGGCCGCAGGTACCCTACCCCTGCTTCAATGGTTGGCCGACTGGTACTTTCGGTGCGTTTCTTGTTCGAAAAACGAACAAACGTTGTTCTTTTGTGCATCGACAGCGAAGAGCGCAACTTGCCACGCTGTGCAGCTC
>Ga0210059_1006377_pt1 | contig 18938 bp, 10 predicted proteins | sample Ectturendosymbi2_FD_188042 | JGI IMG/M metagenome (GOLD analysis project Ga0210059, IMG submission 188042) | Ecteinascidia turbinata endosymbiont from Florida, USA - Sample 2 (SPAdes) (version 2) | ecosystem: Host-associated > Tunicates > Ascidians > Unclassified | place: Key West, Florida... | reverse complement strand
TTGCGACCTACCTGATAGGTACGACTGCAGTAAGTTATAAACAGAGCCCGTCACGCCAAGCTGACGCAATTTGAAAAGAAGGGCGGAATGAATGACTTTGTCAAAAGCTTTAGAAATATCCAAAAACACAACTCGCGATGAGCAACCGCTATCTTTGGCAACATGTTTCTAAAGCATAGATAAACCTGCTGTTGTCTTATCAAACATATATATGCTAGTTTTAATTCTACTGGAATTTTAAATCCTTTGGGGCCTACTCAGTAATTTCTTAAATGCCCAATTATTATGGAAATTTATACATTGGAATGCAATATTATTGTTACATTGAAATTGTAAGTGTATTCTATTCTACACAAGGAAACAGTGACAAAAACATGAAGCATCAGAAAACAATCACCAAATGCACATTACTAAACCTCTCTAGCAGTTTCAAGTTTCTTGCAGTGTTTCACTTAACACATGTGATTTCTAAGGGGATTGATTCAACTGAGCAAACCTGAAAACGAACTTAGTTTAACCATCTTTTGCATCACATTTACCCAGTGAGGATTGGGTGATAGGATGTTGGAAAATGGCCACAACTGTAAAATAAAAATTTTCAAATTAGCACAGGGTTTTTTTTAAGGAAAATGTTAGGTATCCAGTCTGTACCTGTAGGGACCCGATTTCTCTGGTTTTAGGGACCCGATTTTCTCTTATTCTAGGGACCCATTGATATTTTTCTCTGATTCTAGGGACCCGAATCGGGTCCCTGAAACACATTAAAAAAAACCTGAATTTGCATAAATAATTCAAGTTGTATCATACACCTTTGGGTGAAAGCAACTGGTGGAAAACTTGGTTGGCTGTTGAACTTGGCTACAATCTTGATACATTACCCATGAAATTTTTTTTCTGATTTACAAAGAGCTTCAAACTAGACTCAAGTCTTTGAAATTTTGTTGATCTCGAAGTACAAGAAGCAAAAGTTTTTGTAATTCACAAGTTGCTTTAAGGCTTTCATAAAAATTAATGTAGATTTCAACTTTCAAGCATGAAAACCTACGAGCTTTGGCTTAACTTCACATTTTTATCCTTGATCTCAATTTTGACGCAAGCTTAGAAAAATCAGCTGATCTTGGTTTCATAAACTTATGCCTGATTTTGAGCTAGGTTAGATTGAAAATGTCTATCATGATCTTAATCATGCTCTTTTCGAATGCACTGCTTGCCCAGCCAACAGTAGTTTAAATTGTATATTGGCACGTTGCATCATAAAATTAGAAACTTATCATTCTTGAATGTCATTATGCACTGACTAAAATCAAACCTCAAATTTTCAACAATGGCAGAAGTATAAGTTCTTTATCATAAAAATAAAGTTCTTGACATGGTATGTTTAATATCTACATGTGTTCATGCGGTACAGCATATTCAGGTGAAGTAAATTTATTATTTCTGTTTTTTCTTGCATGGGTAAACCACTTAAAGTATCACAAAATTGAAAACATAGACTAGCGCTCATACTGAAAATTGAGTCACATGTTAAGAATGAAGATGCAAGTCACCAAATGTGTTATAAACTCGAAGTTGTTGTAGCAAAAGGAGACATGAAGTTAGTGAGTATAACTGTTAACTTTTTTCTACCCTGCTCATATGGAAGTTATTGATCAAAAATTTTATAGCTAATATTCACCATGGAGTCATCTGTTTTAGGAGATCACAGTGATTTACACAATAATAGCAACTAAGCAAGGCACTCCTTGCAAAACACATGTTTCACAGATGTCTTTAAAAAAAAACATCACACCTTGATGATGCCATCACTGATGCTTTGTGATGTACGTTTGCTTACATTTGCTTCTGAAAGACCTTAAGTTCAAACATGGGAGCACCAAACTTGCTTCTTGCCCTGGGCACCATCTAACCTCATTACATCCCCGCATGGGCCATGATCACTCTATTATTGCTTGTTCTCGCCACATGCACATATGGGCGCTATTCTTCGCACACATCCCATTCATGGTGAATTGCACATTCAACCCTGCACCAACCGAGAGTTTGCAATAGTAACAATGTCACATTGGTACTTGTTTGCAATGGTAAATATCAGACTAACAAATTCACAAAGACAGCCATCACTTATTTTTTTCAAAACAAGGTAGCCACAGTTAAACAATAAATCTATAGTACACTACTCACCTTGTTGTCATGCAAAGCAGAACCCACATTTTGATCTAGTTTCAATTCCAAATCCTGTTGGTTCTGCAAAACTGCTGCAATGGCTGATCCAACAACCTGCAGTAGCATTTTTGCATCAACATAACATCTTACTGATTCATATACATATATTGAATGAATCAATCAGAGGTCAACATGCCTATAACACCATCAACAGCCTTGAAAAAATTTACTGTAAATGGTTCCTTTATTTGCTTATTGGTAACATTTCATCACTGGTCACTGCATTCACGTAACACATCATTACATCTACCAGCAGGTCGATATTCATTCATTTTGATACACAGTTTTCCTCTAAGGAGGATTGCAGGGGAAGCAGCCCTAGGAAGACCCAAAATACCTCACGATCAACAGCAATCTCAGATATTTTTGCTGGCTCCACACCAAGAGGGGACCAATCAGGTTCAGAGATGAAGTCACTCCACCTGGTCCTTGGATAACCTCTGGGCCGCTTTCCCATGGGTGTAGGCAGAAGCACTTGCCTCACCATTCTTTCATGGAACATTCTGACACATGGCCAAACCAACGTAGCTGGGATCTCTCAATTCAGAAATATGGCTTGACATTCAGGGCTTTACAAATTTCACAGCTGCACACTTTGTCATGAAGTTTCACACCATGAACTATTCACAAAAGTCTCACCTCTACCACTTGCACTTGGGATAGTATTCTTTCAGTCATTACCCATGATTCATGAACACAGGGGAGGATCAGAACAAAGACAGATTCAAAAACTTTGCACTGTTTGAAAGCTCCTGTTTTTCTACCTCTGAGCAAAATGATTGTGTTTGCTTCACCAGCCTATGTATCGATTTCCTTGTTCTGTATTTCATCACTCGTAAACAATATCTCAAGGTACTTGAACTACTCTCTACCTGCTGCAGTGTATTGCCGCTTACTTGCAAGGGGACTGTGGCAGAAAAGGGACCAAAAATATCATCCAACCTGTCCCATACAGAAAAGTGACAGCACAATACACAGCTTAACTGCTTTTCAGTGGAAGCAGTGGTAGTTTATTGGCAACAAGAAGTTAATGTATGTGCATTTCAAAAATAAGTAGTCTAGCGAGACACTGAGAAAAACTGAACAGTTATCATGTCACATGTCCGGTGTCCTTGGAGAACTGACAATAAAATACATCAATTTGAATGAAATAAGGCCATGTGAAATGGGATACCAAATTATGTAGTCAAAGAGGGGTGTGTAGGATTCTCCACAGAGTTGGGCAGGGGCAACTGCAGTGACTTCAGGTGCAGTGACTGCAGCATAACTGTGCATGCAGTAGACTCAATGCAAGACCTCCCTACACAAATGTACCCACAGTGTCTTCCTGTGGTGCCCCCCAATATCGCAAAAGTTGCCATGTAAATGGCTCTGCTGCTTTGTCTAACAGTATAGTTGCATAGCTGCTACCATGAAATGCACAAAATTAATCAAACACACCATGCATTGACCATTGCATAGGTTAATATGGTGAACATAAAGTAGGCTTGCACAAAGTTAGCAGCCAAAATATGGAAAAAACAGACAATTTAAGTAAATGCCTCATTTAATGATAATTCAACCATCATCAAATTACAAATTTAGTATTAACTCCTGTAAGATCAACTTCAGTATATCCTTATCAAACCTCATTGGGGTTGATGTTGAATAATATACAGCTGCCTATGCAAACCATCAGATGAACAATTTGAATCATATAATATATTCTAAATTGAAAACTTGTACTATTGCTTGTTCATACCACATAGAGCTGGGTGCTATTCTTAGCGTACATCCCATTCGTAGTGCATTCAATATCATGCTGACAGAGAGCTTGCAAAAACGCCCCTTCTTTTTACGACAAACAGCACAGATTGCTGTTTCTTTTTGTTAAGGTTGCACCTGACATACCTTCACATCCTGATCACAGCACCATTTCGGTACAATCAAAAAGCCTGAGTGGCAAGTACACAAAGCTTCACACTGTGGCAGCAAGCAACAATAGAGATCAACCAACGAGATCACTCTGTCATTACTTATTTCATGTCAATTAATCAAGATGACCTAGTGGGGCATGACTCTTTACAGAATCTACACACATATTCCCAACAGATTTCTTTTTTGAAAAATACAATCACCAAATCCTAAAATCCAAGTGTAATATGGATAATACTAAAGACAAAATATTTTTATATCAAAGTTAATCAGTAAGCCATCCTATAATCACATAAATATATTTGAATAAGATGCTTTGGTACTAGAATAGTTTGTCTATAAAATATCATTACACTACATACACATAAGCCGTTGCATTTTCCAACAAGATGCAAGAATCAATAAATACGAGTTCCCCAAAGGAGTTAGTTGGAATTTGCTTGATACTTTAATGGAATACATAATTGTACCGATAAAACCTAAAACTGCACTTTCACTGAAAACAAGCATATCTATAAGCAATCAGAATACAAGAATTCAGTAAATAAACACTGTCTATCCTAAGTGTGCTATTCTTCAAAATATTTGTTCATTATACAAAAACAAACCTGTTTAGAATCTTGTCTTCCATGGTAGGAAACTGGTAATATGCTACCTAAAATTGACAGCTGATAAATCGTATCTTCTAAAACTGAAGCATACGTTGTTGCAACAGATGGTTCAAATGCCATTATATTAAAAGATAAAACAACTCTACATCTGAAGATAACAAAGTTGATAGAAATTACAACTTTCACACACACTACTACATTTCCAAATTCTTCAATTCTTGTATCAGATTAATCAGATGTTATTCTGAAATAGATGGATAAATATTTTTTAAAACTTTCATCTGGTTCAGTAAAATTTTTCTGGCTACATTAGGTAAAGAGACATGAATATAAAAGACACAAAAATATTTCTGTGCTTTATCTAAACTTTTTGAATCTGTGGCTCCTCTCAAATTAATTATCTATGCAACTAATAATTTCAGCAAACTCAGCAAAAGCTCATTTTAATAACTGATTGAAAATCTTTTCACACGTAAATAGCAAAGAAACTTACAGTAATATATCTAAACTTAAAGATCCATTAAATAGGAAATAATCTTTATGACTACAAAAATGTTAAAAACAATTGTCACTTCAAAACCCTTATTGACATTCATGAATTCTAGTCATCAAGTAAAGTTTACAAAAAGTAACAATAAACAAATGATTTCCAAATATTCACATAAATTATCAGCAGTGGCTACAGAACCACCTGAGGATCTTTTTATTCTTATTGGAAACCTTATTCGACTGCCACCTGTAACATGACAGTAATGCATGACGAGAGTGCAGTAGGCTTGGTAGAAACGTACTAAACATAAAAGGTAAACCATAAACATAAAACCTAACCCTAATGCTAACCACAACCCCTAAACCTAAACTTTGGAAACTTTTGAAAAACGTAAAGAAAAAGTGGTCCCATGAATTGAAAGATGCAACTATTATTACCAAAATGCAAGTCGTCAAGGTGAGAGCCAAACCGAAAATCATTGGCACAGCAGACCTTAAATGCATCTGCTAGGTTGTTGGTGCTGGCTGAGTGACAAACTCAGTGTTTTATTCGAACCACATCATGCGAGGTGGTTCAATAGCCATTACCCAAATTATGACACCTTTTCTTTATGACAAGCCCTTATAGGCTAAATGAACTTGCCATTTAACCATTATTGAAACTGATTATATTACCAGATGACATTTTCACATTAATATAAAAAGCTATCACCTCCGTTGATACTTCAACCACACTGTATATTTCATCATATGGTTTACTGTTAAAGCAGTAATACAAGGCTGTGACAAAAATACTCGATTGTAAAAATACTGACCTATTAGTAGCATGATGAAGCTGAAAAGGTATTAGTGAGTTAACACCCCCAGAAGAAATCAGTCTCCTAAATTGACTTTTAGTTCACTGGCTTAACAGTGGATGTGTCCTTTTGATCATTCTCCCCCAGTGCTCTCAAGTAGTCTGATGAAAGAAAGTGGTGGAGCAACTGCTACAACAAGAGCTACTGTGCAGCAAACGTAAAGGAAGTGTCTAGGTAACCACTGGTTACTTGAGTAAACCAGCTATGGCTATCAAAGTCAACTGGTAGACAGCCAACTACCACATGATTCAGAAATGGTTAGGGTTAAATCACCACAAACTGAAAGCACATCCAGACTTCCCTTATATACCATGAACATGTACTAACAGAGCTATGTCAGTAAGTGATCTCTATTGTGTTAAGGTTTTTGGTTTTAATGTTATGGTATTACTGTTAGCGCTGGAATTTTAGGTTAATGGTTTTAGGTTCACGTTTTAGGGCTACATAGGTTATTCTGTATTCTTTGATTGAGCAAACATTAAACCATGCTAATATAGTTTTGCAATTTAGGCTATGTTTGTTCATATATTAATTAGTTGAATTTATTGATTTTTAAGCGAAACATAAAGAATTCTACATCAGCCAAGTTTAAGGACACCAAAATCATTTAAATCCTAAGCCTTAGATAAAAGAAACATTTAATCATGCCCTTAGTCATGTGCCTATGGATCATGATCAGAAACATAACTACTGTACTCAGCTCAGTTTGTGTAGCCGTAGTAGTCAGCTAACTAGGGTACCCTATAAAAGGTAGGTATCCGTCAGTAGCAGATCTTGGTGGTGAATATAAAATAACGTATCCAGAGTCGCGAAAACCGATATTTTAAAGTGAGCAATGACAACACAATGGTAGTAAAAATTATATTTGTTGCTAGCCTAAGCTTAATTTCAGCCACCATTGTACTCACACCAATATTTTTCTATTCTTGGTAACGTGCTCTAGTGGGGCCCAAATTCAGGTTTGAACTGTTGTGAAACTATAAAAATGAAAACATTGCAAGTTGCAACTCTTTAGCATTACGTGTGTGGAGGAAGGTTATATTAAATTGAAATGAAAAAATATTTTTTCTATTGTATCTTTACCAATTGTGAAACAAGGTATTTTCCACTCCATTTACATGTTTGACATTTTTGATGGAAGTGGTTCCCAGTGCCACTTTGTCATGTCCGTACCGTATGCTGGGAGATTTCCATATGTCCACTGACACCTTTATGCAAAACGTTTCACTAGTTTTCTGATTTCTGCCCTTGTTCCAATTGGCAATATAAACTGCTTATAAAATCACACATAAAGAGTGGTTAAATGTTAAACGTGCCAAACAGTCGTTACTATTGCAGTTACGATTTAAACGCTTTCAGTACATTAGGGTTTCCTGTTAAAGGCGGAGCTCCATAAATAGCAGAGCTTGGTTGCGGAGGTTTGATGACGTAACCGGAGTGGAAAAAAGTTGCATTGCAAAATCAAAAAAATGAAAAAAAGTGAAGGAAAAATGTTGTATCATTGCTACTAAATATGCGTTTCCCCCAAACATGGAATATATGGAAGTTTGTGATGTTTAAAAATTTTATACATTCACAACCGTTTAAACCTATTTTTTTGTCCCCGAACCGTTGTGAAACTCAGATAACCAAAAATTATAAAACTTCAAAATAGACTTTTTTTCCAGAGTGTAACATCACCTTTTGCAGTAATTTATTTTTGCTACCATGTAGTTCTCATTGCTTAACGAAAAATATTGGTTTTAACGACTCCGGTTACATCATCAAACCTCTGCTACCAAGCTCCGCTATTTACGGAGCTCCGCCTTTTATAGGCAACCGTACATTAGTTTGAAATATATTTAGTTTGCTAAGTTCAAAGTAAGTCATCCAATAATGTGTGGCCCTCATTAAAATCTATGTCAATCAATGTGCGGCCCTCGTTAAGATAGTGATGTAATTTTTGGCGCAGTGAGTAAGCGATTTCGGTTGGACATAGGCCTAGCTGCATTAATCAAAGCAAATTTTGTATTTAATTGCAAAAATCGAACCCGAAGAGGTAGAAAAGTTAAAGAAGTGACTACGGATACGCCTATCCTGACGCAATTTAAATAAAAGGGTCAGTTTGTCATTGAAACTGTGTGGATCTCGAAGCCCAAGGGTTATACGTTACGGCTACTAGCACTAGTAGGCTACTGGCACTCTCCTTCCTTGTGCGTTACTGTTACTTCGCAGGTGGCGTATGAATAAGTTTTCAAATTTCAAGATCCACAGGCGTATCTGTAGTCACTGCCAAAAGTTCAAACAACATATGCACAATTACTAACAGTAATCATGCGTCCGTGATCTACTGTATTTTCGTGCAACTTCAATGGCAACAGCTTGTAACACTTTATATCCATCATCTTCCATCAAGCTTACACCTGTTGTTATGACGATACGAAAGTTTTCTTATTCCGCCACATTGTGGTTACAAAGCATAGGTGGCCATCAAAGGTGGCCGGAGTTATTTTTCAGACTCCGACTCGGCTCCTGTTCTAAAATTTTAGAATCCGGTTCCGGGGTCGGAAATTTTTCTAATTTAAGAATCCGACTCCTGTTCAGACTCCGGGTACCATCGATCCAACTGGAATTAATTCATGTTTTTGCAAGAAATGACCACGTAGATTCCTGCTACTGCCGAAATTAAAAAGTGACTCCGGTTCCGGCTTTCACAAATGTTTGAATCCGGTTCCAGATCCGGGTATAAAAGAAAAGTGCAGATTCCGGCCGTAGTCGACTTCGACAATCCGGAGTGTCGGAATTGACTCCGACAGGATTCTGAGTTTTTCTTTCGGACCCGGTGTCTAGCGGAATTTCTGACTTCACACCATGTGCGCATGCACAAAGTAATATCATAATCGCTGTATAAGTTATATAAAGGCCATGGTAATATTCTACGTATCAAATTCGCTAAGAAAGTGATGATTAGCGCTTAGGGTTTGGTATTTAGGTAAGTGTGTCGGGTTAGAGTTTGGATTGGGATGATAAAAAGAAATAATTGAGGTCTAAGACTAAGCCCAGAATTTTTCAGTGGTTATAGTTATTGCCGTACTATAGCTCTAGCTTGTTGTGGATATTTAACATCGAAACAAAAAATATTAATTTACACAACACACATCAAAAAACGAAAAAAGCAATCGCCAAACTTTTTTTTTAATTTGAGAAAATAGATAACTGTCAAACAACGATAGCTCAGAAAATTCGCAGAGGTCAGAAATTTCGCTTGAGACCGGAGTCAAAATCTTGTGAAAAACCGAACCCAGATCTGGAATCAGTTTTCAATTTCGGCAGTAGCAGGAATCTGCATGGTCATTTCTTAAGTAAAAACATGCGCAAATGTCGGTTGGATCGATGGTAGTCGGTTTCAAGCGAAATTATTGACATCTGCGAAATTTCCACCTGTTATTTTTGTCTGCTATTTTGTTTTTAGTAAGTTTGTCGTTTGCTTTTTTGATGTGTGTTGTGAAAATTAAAACTTTTTGGTTAGATGTCAGATACCCACAACCAGTGATAGCGTGACTCGAGTCAATGGCTCGACTCGAGTCACGATTTTTGGTCTTCGAACTCGTCTCGTGTGACGTTGAGAAAAATGGGGACTCGACTCGACTCACGCTTTTCACAGAATGACTCGACTCGAGTCATAATCCGCCACTCCAATCATAGTCATTTTTACAAAATCTCTGAGCCCCTCATTAACAAACCCAATTCGTTTGCACACAAAGAAATGAGCATTTTTTACTTCAAGTGATGATCAAGATTGGCGTGAATTTTCTGTTTTGACTGTCTAGTCGTGCTATGCTACATCTTAAAGATAAAGTGTCCCCAACTTGTACAGTGGTAGACATGAGACTTTGTTTTCACTTAGTGTTCAGCAGGGCGCAATACATTCATAACTTATCGTGGTTCAGTGTAGCACAGTAAGCCTAGGTCAATCCAGATCTTCGAGAAAACTGGATAAAATTGGTGTACGAATGATTTCTGACTTTTTTATTTCAAAAATCTTCGGTTATCCGGGATTTTTTAAACGTTTTTTTGGCATTTCCATGCTCTTGTGTTCGTGCACTACTGATTGGTCTCCAGGAAAGATTCTGCTTTCAGACGCAGCACTAGCTATTAAATTCGCAATAATTCGGCCATCAACTTTAATCCACGATAGGAATTAATGAAACTGTGGAAGGGCGCCTGACGAGACAACCTGTTTAACAGGTTTTTTTGGTGTCACAGCGCCTTAGCTTTAATTTGCATGAAATTGTTTAATGTTTGCGCCAATAAACTCTCTCTCTCTCTCTCTCTCTCTCTCTCAAAATCACCAACGAGCAGTTAGAATTGTGATAACAACGGCTATAACTGCACGCATCATTCGGTTAATCGCAGAGACGATGATTACGTCACACAGGGGCATACCATATCATGTTGAACATAACGCTCAAGGCACGCCACCGCACCGCGGTTTCAGCCTATTAATCTGTAGTGAGTGTGCGTGTGTAAGAGAAGTATCCCTGCCTGAGCGTATTGCACTCGGTAAGATGTCTGGAGGGCATTATCTTCCAAAGAAAGTGATTGCTTGTTAACCAGTCGCAGAAATCTCTGCATCAGTCCAAAATCCCAGATTTCTTCGCAACCAAGCAATCTAAAATTATGAACTAAACTTAAGATTGTTCATAAATGCCATGAAATAGCAGTTACGAGTCGGATGTACATTGTAAATACGTCAATAAATTCGTTTTTCCTCCGCAAGAGTCTGCTGCTGGGTCGCAAATGTGTTCAATTTTAGTGATTTTCAAGGGCATCTCAGTACATAGATGACCTCAGGCTAGAAACAACCACCTTCAGTTGAGCATTACAATTGGTGTTGAGGGCCTCTTTGAAAGCAAGGTACTTACACATTACAATTGCTGTTGGGACCTCTTTGAAAGTATTGCAAGTAATTTTACATTACAGTTGCTGTTGGGACCCCTGTGGAAGCAGAGTACTTATTACAGTATCTTTCAGGGGCCCCTTCAACGAAGTTTAAAAGCAAAGTACTTACACGTTTCATTGGCTCTTGGGAGCCCCTTTGAAAGCAGATTGCCTTCAAGCTGCTGTTGGGGGCCCCTTTGAAAGCAAAGTACCTGCAAATTACAGTTTCTGTATGAGGGAGCTTTGAAAGCAGAGCACGTACTGTACTTATGATTTGCTTTGTAGTACATTATATGAGTGGATAATAGGTTTTTCACCAAAAATAAGGAAAATTTAAGCACGTAACACCTCAAGGGGGCCCCCAAAAGAGAGGGCCCAAGGCAAGTGCATCGCTTGCTTCCCCTTAAACGCACCACTGATGTGACTAACGGGGGTTCAAGGGTGCGAACCTCCTTCCTGACAAGATAAAGGCAAAAAATGTGCCCCCATCGTGCTTATATTTCGGTATTCATTACTTTTTTGGTTTTCAGTAAGTTGTTGTTTTTTTACGTTTTTCGGAAGTGTTTGGACTGTTATTTTCCGGTGATTTTGGGTTTTATTATGTAGAAATCCACATCCAGATACACTTTCATTTCTAAACTTTTTTCTGAATGATGGCAAGGGTCCCCCTGCGGTGGCCAGTGGGCCTCATTCAGCTACGTTTCCCACCTTGGCCAAAAGCTCTAGCTGCGCAACTAGTCTAAAACTTATTTTTTGCTGAGTAATGTTTTACTAGGATCAGTGGCGTAGCGAGGGTAAGTGCCGCCCAGGGCCCACCATAAAAGTGCCGCCCTTTCCACCTCCATAATTTTCTTACAAGAATTTAAAATGAAAGAAGATCATGTTTCGTGCTTATGTGAGGATATAAGGATTAATAAACCATTTTGAAGATCAGAATCAAACACTCACAAACTGAAATGGGTCTTGTTTTTCATTGCCGATTATGAGTCTTACTTTTTTTCTGCTTGTCGCCACCTTCCTCATTATGACTTTTCATAATTTTTTTGCTTTCTTTACTTATGCATATATGAACCCAACATGTTTCGTCAAATGTTCTTCCCTGTTGGTTTTTAGTCTCCGGTAAGCCCACCGCTTGGCTTTTTAATAGTTTACTCACAGAGGTGGGCAAACGCTACTTTATTACTGGCGTCGCTACCGCTATCACTACTTGTTAAATTTAATAGCGGCGCTACCGTACCCGTTACTGAATAAAAATAGTAGCGAGCAATCGCTACCGCTAATCGCTACCGATCCTTTTGCTGCACTTAAAAAAATGTTTGGTGTTGTTTTACTGACGTAGGATCTATTTTGAAAAACCTAACTTTGAAACACTTTTTTGAAAAAAGTTGTTAAAGAAAAACGTGATCTGAAAATAATAGTCATTGAACAGTTATGATATGGGAAAGGTTGTTTTACAGTGTATGCACATATAAATGAAACAGACTGAGAAACGCCCATAGAGTGCATTTAGCTTCATGAGTGGATTCTATAGGTTTAATAATTCAACTTTATCAATGCAAGTTTCGCGCTGTGTGCAGTACTCAAGACTTCAAGAGAATGGCTAAGCAATAAAAGATCAAATCTGTTTTTCACAGAGTTTAATGCGTGCGTAAATTGAATTAGGCCCGCAACCAGGCTGGGGGAAAAACCAGGCAATCAAAGCCTCCCACGAAATTTTCATGCATTATTTTAGATTTTCAAAAAAATGTTATGTTTATCTATGTTTCATGTTAAACCCTGAACAAGTTACTGACTACTGATGCTTGTATTTTAAAGTGAGGTCCTTGTTTCTGCATGGTTCAGTATATTCGCGATAGTAGTTTTGCGTAGAACGCAGTTTACATTGCCTGCGTGCTAAGAATTATTATTTAGATATTCGAGAGTGAATTGTCCAACCACCGTTTACTTAACATTCCAGTTTTTGAAAGTGCAGCCTAAGTGTTGAATGCTTTAGTTTCAAAGATGTGCAGTGCGCTTTAAGCAGCCGACATCAACTCTAAAAGATAACCTCTTAACTAACACCAGCAATTGAAAGCTCTCAATTTGCTGTGAAAGCTTTCGAGGAATCTGCCGACGGTTCTGCTTTTATCTTTTTGCGATGATTTAAGCTTGCACGTATCTGTAGGCCTATTCAAGTTGCGGGTCCCCACATTGACAAGCAAGCGAATCAGTCAAGCTAACTATTTTTACAGGACATCGATTTCACGTACCACTACGCATCCACAACACTGAAATCTTGTTCATATAAAATCTATCATGTATTTACTTTATTCCTTTATGAAATTAGGTTTCCCTATCCGTACATTCAATGCCCATACGTACTTTTGCGCAATATCTGAAAAACGTTTGTATGAAAATATGCAAAAAACACTAAGAACCATACAGAATCTATTTAACAACTGAGGAAAAATGAAAGCCAAGGGGTCAGAAAACACTCTTTTTCTTATGCGAAGTTGTAGCATCTAAAGTTTGGTGTTACATTCGGAGTATGATCACATGCAAAAATCGACATCATATGACTTGCGACTTAGCACATGGAGGTGAATTGAATTTCAGCAAGATCGTGATGATAAAAGAAATCAATCACTTGACGTTTGGTGTGGCTGTGTTAGGTAAGAATGTACATCAAAGAAAATTTTCTCAACACCAACTCTGCTTGCTTAGCCCAGCCAATGGCCACTTGCAAAAAAATGGCATGTAATTTTTACGTAAACACATGGAGGCAAACAAAACTTCAACGAAATTGCAATGATAAAAAAAATCATTGCCTCACTGAAAAAAGCCTAACTATCTGACGTTTGGAAGGGCTGTGTCAGGTTTAAACGTAGATGAATTAAAATTTGCGTCAATGTTAACTTTGCGTGTAGAGTTAAAAGAACGAAAATTAAACAGTGAGATTTGTTGATTTAAATTATGTTCAAGCAAACTCACGATAACAAGTTTAACGCGAAGTGATTTATCCGTCATCTCAAAGAGAACACCTTCCTGTAGTTCGCCAGAACTTTTGATTTTCAAAACGGGGCGGTAGGATATTGAGCAGACGCGCTGTAGCATGCTCGAGACATAAACCTTCAAGTGACCGGGAATTGTGATTTGGCAACGTCCACAGATTATGCGAACTTTTTCAGAAGTTATCACTGATGTTAAAAACTAAACAATTATTGTGAAGCAATAAACACAGCGATTGTACGTACAACGCGAGTTTTACAATAGAAAACGCTTTTGGTGTTTGGCAAAGTAGCCTTATTTGATTTTTGCTGAACAGCAGAACGTTGAATGAGTAGCAGAAAACAATGCGCTTTCGGTGCATAGTTTAGTGAAAGTGTAAAATTCTTCAACGAAAATAGTTTCACACAGAAGACAGTTTTTTTCAGTGACTAGGGAAAATTACTGATTTGGGATTTGACTGCTAGGGAATGTCTCAAATTAAGTCCGATGTCTAGCAGTATACCTTTTATAACACAAGTAACGCAGATGATTCAAAATGTTTCAAGTGAAGAAAGAGGGGAGCAAACAACATATTTGTGAGTGATTTCTGGAAAATGTTTGCAAGACAAATATCAAAAGTACAACTTCATCGGCGAAGATTGCAAAGCAAAGTGCGCAAAAACTTGAAAGCTGGTGCACAACGTTAAAAGCATGACAACTTCAACATTTGAATGTAAATTTGTTCTGCGCATTAGATTCATTGTAAAGGCTTGATGCTCGATGTTCAGTGTTGGTTTGATACACTATAATTGACATGACGAGATGTTTCGGTTCAAAAATAATCGCCACCATTTAGTAGGTTTGCTTACAAGCAGTGCAACCCTTGGAATCCAAAGAAGCTTTGCTTTCTATGTGCGTTAATGCTAAGCCGTAAAAAAATTTGCATTTTCATCTTGGTCGGTTTTGGAGAGTGTTTTCCAAGGTGCTTAGGTATATAACAGCTTCGTTGCAAGTAGGAGGGAAGCCCAGAGACCGTTGAATTGTCACATTGTATCAAAACATTTCCATTTGGGCAAAATACGTAGCGCAACAACTGATTTTGTTACTTGAAAAGCAACAGTTGATGTCTGTAATCGCATAGATTATGTTGCTCACGATTGACATCGCTTAGTAGACAAACTGGCGATTTTTATTCAACGTTGCTGTGCATTTTTTTGTTCAGCGAAAAGTTTATTTTTTCACAGATGCAATATTTTTGTTGCTGGGTTTGTGAACGTTGTAAGCGTCTGAGAAAATGCAAATGGTAATGAAAACAGACAATGCTGTTATTAAGGTGGAGTAATAACAATGTCATTCACAGTTCTCAAACACGACATTTTTTTCATAAGACTAAAGTCGTCAGATTACAAAAAACGGAATTATGTAGTTGTTTTGAGTTTAGTTAGCACAATCCGAAGCACGAAGTTCAAAGTGAAGATCCCTGTGACCACGCTTATAAAAATAGCGTTTCCCCAAATTAACTGCAATGTGAAAGAAACGCTGTGACACCTGTAAGAAAAAGAACGAGCGATGCAACAGAAAAGCAACATTTCATTACAAAGGTAAGCTATGTTACAGGCACGTTTGCCTGTAACAACTCATTGCTGAACAGAAAACAAACTTGCTGAAATATCCTCAAGTCTGAGACAGTCAGAACTAATCCAAAAGGATTACAGCCAATCAAAATTGATTATTAATCAGCTGACCTGACTGAAAACGGCTATCCTGGGACGACTACCTCAAGCCACCCTAATGACAACGTCATTAAAACGTCAGCAAAGTAACAAGACGAGCAGCAGAAATCACATGATGCTAATCACGACCAGGGGAAACCCCAAGCACCGACAATTACCTGAAGGTGCTGGAAGTATTTAAAATCAGCCAATAACCAGACGATTCAATAAGCAATAACCAATTAGAACACCTGAAGAAAAGGGGCGTTCACAGGTCACGGGACGATTTATGGGTATAAATACCGCCACATTTGGACTGAAATTCAGACACTTCTCTTTTCGCCTTTAGGTCCGAGGCCAAGGTTAAGTTATTGTCCTGATATTATGCCCTGAGCATACTTCCTGCAATAATCAGGAAAGAGAAACTGGCTTATTCCGCCTATAGGTCCGAGGCCGAGGTTAAGTCATTGTCCGGCATTGTGTTCTGAGCACACTTCCGACAATGATCAGGAATAAAAACTGGCTTGACCGAGTGAATCTCTGTCAGACCAGATGGTAACCTACGGCTTGTACCAAGTTAATCCATGCCAGTTAAAACCACAGAAAAATGGCTTGTCCGAACGAAGTTCTGCCAGTTTAAACTGTACCAGCGTAGCTCCGTTATGCCAGTTGTTTAGGCTTGTACTGTATTCGTGAGTGGATTACATTTCTGATTTACTGAGTTGCTGTCAGATCAGTCCTTTTGACTGAATTTACTTTCGACTAATTACAGCAGCAGCCAGTTATAATGAGTCTTATTTATAGAGTAAATTGCTTAAATAGGGGAACCGATCTGAATAGATTGTTGATCTCCTAATCGCAAATTACTAAGATGCAGAATTAAAATATGAGAGTTATGTGAGCGTTGTGACATGTCGAGTAGTGCTTGAATATTATGATACATCGTATATTGGTGAGTACCAGTTTGTGTTATTTGAACATATTTATTGTGATGAATAAAAACTATAATACCAAAAATTATATGCTTCACTGGTGTGTATATTTTTTAGTGTGAACCGTTGAGAAATAATTAATATTCGGGCAATTAATAGGGCTGTTAACCAGACATAGTTTCTGCGAGAACGGTCCTTGATTCAGTAATGAGAACCCATGCATAAATGACACCTACTGGATCAGAAGCACATTGTTATGTCACCCTTAGGGGTCGCATCTTGTGTGTTACAGTTACAAGAATTTTTTCGTGCTGGATTGAACGAAGTTAAACACGACCTTATCGATGATTTTGTCAAAAAACCGATATGACGTACCACATATTTTAACCTTGAAAATATCTAACGCCAGTGGCTCTCTGCAAGAAGTTTTACTAGCAATTTTGTGATCTGAATTTCGATAATCATGTCTGTGGAGATGCTCAATTTGTAGGTGGAATTAGATAAAGCACACGTAGCAGCCGAAGCAGGGTGAGGGCAGGGGTCAGTAAAAGTATTGCGGGAAATGCAAACTCACAAAAAACAAAAAATTCCTCACCAATATGTTTGTTTCTGTTCAACAACAATGTTGACCTCAAAAATAATAACAGAAAGTGTAGAAAACCATTCTGAATGTTGTAGGTGCGCGAATAGCTGCAATAAATTTGGTTCAACTAGAACTTGTTAACCATGAAATTCCCCATGATACTGTGATGAAAAGTTAGCTCCGTCCCCGTTGCTTCCCTTCTGAAAGAACAGGGAAAGAAATTCCCTTGTAATGCCCCCGCTCTCCGGCGTCCCTGGGAGTAACAGAAAATTACACAGGTATAACTAATATGCACAACGCTGTTGCCCATTTGCAAGTAGATATTTGCAATAGTAGTCAGGATTTACTTTAACATCTCACAAATAAAAATCATCATAATTACCTTCAGAACCACATCAAATCCATTTAAACATGAAGTTGTCAGACCATCAAAATCAATAATTTCCTAAACATCACATCTGTTGTCGTAACAACATACTATTAAGGTTTATCGCTGCTCTAAAAGCATGCGCAGTTGCATGCACTGTGAATGCTGGATTCCCGTGCATTGTGACGCAACAATAGAATGAGAACGATGTTGGAAAGTTCGCAACCCTGGCTTTCTGAAAGTATTGTGACGTAACCGTGAGTCAAACCATATGCCGGCGCTGGTTTCTGGAGACACCAGCAACGCCTTAAGACGACACTAAGGTTCGTAATTGCTCTCTTTGCGAACCTTGGTGATCTTGATGAGATTTTGCAACTGGGTATCAGCGGCTGGCATTCGACATTTTGTAAATCGTAATTACTGGCATCCGCTGACATTTGACATTTCGTAATTGTTACGTGACATTCCAACCTCAATTTACGCATTCAAAATGCTGCGCCCAGGGATAGATGTTTCCCCTTCCCCCTGGCTACGCCACTGTCTTCAAGACAGAATCATACTGTAAGTTTTCTTGAAGTTGTGCATACAGCCAAATATACTAAAGTCGAACTAAGCTATAAAAACTGTCATATTGACATGTACTTCAAAACAAAGACCGTAGTTGCACATGCAGCGAGATGTTGAACCCAGTGACATATTTTTACAAGCATTCAGTTCAGTCATGCGCAACTTTGCCGGTAACAGTAGCCAATGCTTTGAAGCCCCCACTGCTTTAAGTTTGTCGCTCATGCTGAGTTTTTACCGAACTAACCTATCGATCAGGTCAAAAGCAACCTGAGGTAAACCTTTCCTAATGCTGCTAGCTTACTGCAAACAAATCATCAAAAATCAGCGCAAATTAGTTAGAAGAGCAGTTACTATCGAAGTGTGCTGACCGAAGAGCCCTTACGAATTTTTCCTTTGGCCATCACTCACGCCAATGTAGCGAATAGCGGTAGCGGTGAAATGGTGATAGCACGCTACCGCATCCGTCTTTTTTTTCAAAAAAGAACGTCGCTCCCGCTAACACTACTGGAAAATTAGTTCGCTACAGTAGCTCGCTATTTTAGTAGCTCGCTACTGCCCAGCTCTGTTTACTCACTCCAGGGGATCAAACGAAAAAGGTATGGGATGTGTTGGCGGCATACCTACTTTGCAGATGTAAACATTTAAGTATGTTATTTCGTGTAGTATCCCTGTCTAAAACTAAAAACGTATATATACTGCATATAGCAGGCTATAATATTAATTTAATAATATGATTTCAGTGATATAAAGCAGCGCTCTTCAACCGGTGTGCACGGTGCACCGTGCACATTTTGAT
>Ga0210059_1006376_pt1 | contig 18941 bp, 9 predicted proteins | sample Ectturendosymbi2_FD_188042 | JGI IMG/M metagenome (GOLD analysis project Ga0210059, IMG submission 188042) | Ecteinascidia turbinata endosymbiont from Florida, USA - Sample 2 (SPAdes) (version 2) | ecosystem: Host-associated > Tunicates > Ascidians > Unclassified | place: Key West, Florida... | reverse complement strand
CGAAACCCCAGCAGGTCATCCAAAGTATCAAAAGACTCGGATTGTAGCCTAGTTTCCAGTAAAAACTCCAGCGAAATACTACCACCTAACGGTTGGCGCCCAGGGCCAGGCAAAATAGGCCAAGGTGGCCTAAAAGTCCTCCACTTATGACGTCACTCACAAAAACCCGCACCTCCCAAGCAAAAAATTTTTTTTCGATTGCATACTAGAAGACTTGCCGCGTCTTTTGAGACTTTTACCAGGTCTGTAGAGCATACCGGACCGGAGAAATTCCCACGCAAAGCCACGTGCGTTTAAGCGTTTTTTTCCGAAAATCCCCGAATCCTAGCGGACGCCAAAGAGTTAGGAAGCTTGTACATACATGCAAGCTGGCAGCTTTTTTGGTGCAAAATGCATTGCTAAAATTATTTATTGTAATATAGTTTTCACTATTTCAACTTCTGCAAAATTAAACTTAATGCATAAAACAGTAAAAACTGTAATATGTCTGTTATTGTTAATCAAAAATATGCTCTACAACTGCTATGTGTACCATCAACAGCTGACATGTTTTGTGGAATTTAGATGCAACTTTCACTTTATGCCAGTCTAATCTACACTTTCGAACTTGTGGCATTCTGACAGTTATAACTTGTGAGTCTGCAAGGGTTAGTGATTTCAATCCACATGTCATTTTTGCAGTTAGCTGGCATAGAATCTGTGACCTCACACAAACTATGATTGATAAAATTTTAATTGCTTTTAACTTGTGTTGTGACAAGAACTCTTTGCCTTCTACAGTATACTAATATGAATGAAAACCTATTAGAATCCTAGTTAAATGTGTCATAGAAATCACGCAATGCTTCGAAACTGCGTGTGATTTTCCTTGATATTTTTGATTTTATTGCTTGATTTCAATCAAGATTTAAATCAATCAATCCTGACTGTAAGACCATGTTTGTTACTTGACCATGCCTAGCCTACTTAATATTCAATCCTCTAGTAGTGAGCAAAATAAAATTATTACGTCAGAAGTTGTAACAAATCCATTATATATGTTAGAATTGCAACTAAACTTTCCAAAGCATATCAATATCTGTTGCTGTAATTTTATTGAAGTATCTATAAAAAGAAAAAAGCATGTTACATGAAAATTTCACCCAGGTAATGAGATCAGCAGTTGCAAGTTTAGTTCCTTCAGGAGTAAAAAAATAGTCTGGTCATAATGTTTTGCTTGGAAAGTTTGATTAAATTTACTAGAGTGAGTGTTGGAAACTTGGGTTGCATGATCACAACCACCTGTGTCAAAAAATCAGTTGATCTTGTAGAAGTTGCATTCCTTTCAGGTGACTCACTGTGGTTCAGTAGCTTGGCCAACATGCATAGCTTGTGGTGACTGACACAGCTTTGAATAGATACCACATACCTTGAATGTTTGTTAAAGAATTCTTATAGCAGGTTAAGAGTTCATTGAGCATGACATGCTCTGTTCAAATTGTCATTTTTGCATCATCGTGTTACAAAGTTATGAAAGTGAAGAAGTTTTCTCAAATTTTTGCTTTTTCTAACTTAGAATAAATTTAGCTCTGGAAATCTGCTGACACTTTTTGTTTCAGTCAAGCGCTAATTAGAAGTCGATGTCTGCGTGAGAATGGACAGTACATACCAAAGCACGCTTTTGATGTTCGAAAACATTTTTTTTTACATGAGGAGGGGATAATTACTAAAGGTAAAGAGAAGCCAAGTCAGGTAAGATATAGGTGTTTTGGGAATATTTTTTCATTGCAAATAGTAGGAGATAAATTCAACATGTTAGCATTTATTTGCTCAGAAAATTATTTTGAAAAGCATAGTGTGAACTATGAATTAGTTTTGTTTATACAGTTTCTGTATTCCTTTTGGAGTGTTATGAGTAGTCTGCAGTGCTCACCTCCGCTTGCTTGCACATGGAGGCCACGTGGCACATGGCTGTTTTTGCAGTGAATGCTGCACTGATGGTGAATCAATGACAGCACCGTGTCTGTGAACACAAAATCTCCTTCACAAATGTTTGATTTGAATGTGACTTTGAGATGACTTACAGAATGTCATAGTACGAAGTAGTTTCATATAGAGTCTGATGCTGAAATAGATGGTGAATTTTTGGTTTACCAATTAACGCTGTATTACTCTGAGATGGTGTTTCCAACCTGTGGGCCATAGCGCAGTTTTTTGTGTGGCCCACGGAGTTAGGACGAAATATGTTCGAATCCAGTTATGTAGACATCTAATCACTACAGCATGGGAACATGTGCTCAGCAGCAAGGAATACATGAAATACAGGAATAAATTCACTACTTCAAAATAATGTATATTTATTTATGCTTATAAAAGCTTGGTCTATGCTAACAAAGTAGGAAGTCACGCAATATTTACAAAAAGTTATCTGGTATAGTTCTGCATGGGTTAAAATTTTTTGTCTGCTCCTGCCCTGCAAGAATTTTAGAAATCTTGCCTGCCCGCTACCACCCCGCATGCCCTCCCCCAGCCCTCACTGTTTCCATCCAAAACCTGCGCCTGTCACTGTGTGTCTGAAAAAACGTGTTTCATAACTAGTCGTAAATTATTCAGTGGTTCATTTCAAAGACAACAAGCTGTTAATAACACTGTAAAGTAAAACTGAAACTATTTAATCCAGCTATCTCCAACCCAAACGGCTTGCTGAGCCAAAACTTAGTGACATATCTTCACCAGGGCCACACATTGAATGACATATTAATGAGGACCGCACATTGATTGGTAAACTTTGATCTTAACTAACTAAATTTAGTTTAAGCTAATATACTGAAAGCTTTCGAATTAAGTGCAGTGGTAACAGACGTGATACAGTGGCACTGAAGACTACCTGCATCAAAAATGTCAACTTCAAGATTATCAAAATGAGGACAGGTTGTCAGTATGTAGGCTACTTATACTACAGTGAAAACCTTCGGCTGGGCCATAGGTTGGACATGGCTGATTTATTCAGTCTTCAGCACTTTTTCCTCAGCTTTAAAACCACTGTTGAAAAAGAGTATGTCATTCACTGTCGAACTCATTAAATTTGCTCTTCAGCTATTCAAGACATGCCCAGCCATACTAAACACTCGTTCAGTAGCAGTGTGCCATTACACACAATGTATTTCTTGCAAGATCACCAAGAGCTACAAATTCCAATCTGTGGCTTTGCCACCACTGGAGAATTAAGCTACAACCTTGCATTGCAGGCCCCCTGTAGCATTGACTTCATCCTCGTATCACTTACGCATGCATTAGGTCAACGTTCAGTTACCCTAACCAAGAATTTCTTATACCCCACCCACCCCACACCAAGTTCAACCCACACCCGCCCAGCAAATGTGGGTACCCGACTCTTGGCGCACATCCCGTTCGTGGTGAATCACGCATGCAGTGGTGTAGGAGCAGAGGGTGCAAGCTCACCCCCCACTTATTTTATTTGTCAAAAATTTGGTCAAAATTTCAAGGTTTGGGCAAAGAAGCTTCGACATTTTTTAACAATATTAATGAAATTATACTTTGTTTTTGAGTGTATGAATAAAAGTTTATACTGTCTTAGATAGCACCTTATATTTATATAAAATCAATAAACTGTTTATTTTCTAGTAACTTTGTGTTTTAGTTTGTGAGTAATGACAAGTAACTGACTCACTGGAATGTTTAAGAAGGCATTTCTTTTATGTGCTGTATTAATTGTACATGGAGTGAATCGAGTATACTGTAGGGCCCCTCTACTTCATGTTAGTGCAGTCCGTACCAGACAAGCACAGAAAAGTTTTAACTGCAGTGTTTGGATGAACGCATTTTGCCATACAGTTTGTTTGTTCAACTGCACATACATGCAACAATCTTGTGAGGCTCATGGCATAGTCAGAATATAAATAGTATTGTATATGCCACATATAACGTACATGTCTTCTTTATCAATTCTTTATTTCCATTACATGTTTGAAGCAAAATATTTGAAAGCTTTTTTCTGTGATCTCGTGCTAGTTACCCACTTTTTTCTTAGCTCTCAAGTAGTCTAAACCGAAAAGACAATGCAGACAAAGTTTGGCTAGCCTATATTGTGGGCCTAGTGATCTAAAAGCAAATGTGCAGTCAACTCCTTTCTAGCTGAGCTGACGACCTGCAAAACGGAAACCAACTGCAAAACAATTTTAGTTAACTTTCACTTGGCAGATCACATCTAGTTTGCGTTTACTTACTTTGTGTGTAGCCTAGCCCAAACAAAATTATTAGCCAACAGCAGTGGTTCTTAACCTGTGGGGAATTCCCCACCGGTAGGGAATGGCGGAGTTGCCAAGTGGGGAATGACCGGTCGGACAGTAGAACCACTGCTTCAAAATTTAACACATCACATCCAAATGTTGACTTACTTTACAAATCGCAACCATTTACAGACTGTTTGAATGGTGGGAAATGGAGAGTTGGCCCACTAAAAAATGGGAATTGGAGAAAAAAGGTTAAGAACCCCTGGCCTACAGTGAATACAATAGGACCTGTGATACGGTTCAAGTGCCGCATTCAACGGCTCGCGGACATAGAGGTTGTAACAATTGACATATTATTACGTCGCAGGCAAAAAATCCTATGACAGACCCAACAATGATGACAGAAATGCTAAAGGGCAATGTATTAAACGTCTTGCCAATGATTGTTATTGGAGGATGGATCCAGTGGACATTTTCTGGATTTGTTACAAGTAGCCTATCTTTAAACACTGTGTCTCATAGGATTTGTGTTATATCTCATTGAATTCTACCTACTGTAATGCTATGTAACGGCAGCTTAAAAATCATGAAATGTAATTGCATGCAATCAGGATGATTTTTCGGTCACTGTCACGAAAAAATGTTAAAGATAGTAGGTATATATGTGTAAAATATTCCTGTTCTAATGTTGTTTTACGTCCGAGATTTTGCGTTGTTTACTTCCAAATGTCAACAACCGGTTAAGAATAGCGATGTGATTGTGGCTTCAGGAGTTTTTTGGAGTGATCTCACAAACACTGTTTCTTTCCGGTACCTATTCATCCGCGAATTGACTTGAATCTGTGGTACTACGATCTGTTTGAACCAGAACAAACTTCAACATACATTTTGTGTTCAGCAAAAGTTCCATTTCCTTTGACCATTCGCTTTAAGCCGATGCTGCAACGTGGGATTGAACTGGAAGCGTTGGATGCTTCTTGGTAATTCGGCCTGCAAGCCGTTTCGATAGTTTTTCAACGTGTAAAAAACTTAATTTTCTTACTTTCTGCTGCTTTTTCAATTTGCGATACGCCTTGTGTGAAAGGATGTTTCATACAAATAAATTAGCGACACTGCGGTCACTAAACCTCGCTCGCAATTTTAGTTTGTTGCGTTCGCATCACGCATGTGGGGCTTGAGGCAAGACATCGAAGCGAATGTTTCTGGTTGGTTTAATTACGGGTAGGATATTTTTTGTAATGAAATTGTAAATGTGTTCGACATTTTGATGTAAAACATTCAAAATTAGTTGTGGAGCTTTCAAAATTAGTTGCGTTTCTTCATTATTATCACAAAGACATTGTACTTGGTCGATCAAGAATGCCGGAGAGCAGACATGGTAAATGCGCAGCCCTTTCCAAGTGGCTCCTATATATACTCAGCAAATAAACTGCATATAACATCAAACCAAAGGAGATAATGCCGCGCATAATTTTTCGCAGTTTCACAAAAGCCTCTATTCTAATTCAGATATGTCGCCATCTGCCTCGCGCAATGTTGATCGTAAAATTTAATATGTATCCGGCTTCCCAGAAGTACCATGTGCACAAGCGAAAGTTACAGAAATGACATTGCTAACACTTATTTCTAGGCCTCTAGGGCAACCAATGTTTTGACGTAAAAACGTAAAATTTTGAAGTTATTTTGATCTATCAATTTTCTACCTTTGCAATTGAAGCACGGAATGCCAAGCACATTAGAAATCAAACCACTACGTTGAAAATCTTTTGAAAGAACCAACGAAACTATAGAGGTAGCAAGCCATACACGAAAATAAATCCAAACGTACAAGAGAAATATCCAGTGTCAGTAAATCTCCTGAAGTCACTGAGAAAGTTCTGTATTGTTATGCTTTAACATCAAGTACTACCCCCCAACGTACCTTCAATCGTCCAATAGCGGGCAAAACAACATTATTAGGTCAGAAGTTGCAAAAACAAACAGTATTTTGTCAGAATTGCAATTAGACGTGCAAAAACATGTCAAAATCTGTTGCTGTAGCTTTAGTAAAAATCGACAAAGATGAAAAATGTGCTGCAAGCTGATGATAAATTTTGACCTAATGATAAATTTTGACTTTTTTTGACCTTTGACTTTTTTTGAACTTTGACATAATAATGATAAGCATGCTTAGAGATACGCATAAAAAATAGCCAGAATAGATTGTTTTTTTTTGTTGTGGTCTGCTGTCTTTCCAGTTGTTGTGAGATACATGTTAATCCACTATCATTGACGTAGGCCTTGCTTTGTTTAGTTGCAACTAACGGACTATCCGCTATCAGTGTATAGGTTTATCCGAAACTCTAATGCTCCGAACGCAGCCATGTTTTGTAAGCACATCGTTCTTTTCTCTTGGTGGGTGGTGGCGTAGCCTGCTTTTGGAAATTTTACCCAATTCGACTTAGTGTTCTCTCGGCAGACTCAAAACGTTTCTCTTTGTGTAAATGAAGAAGATCCCTTTGCTGAATCACCGGTATACAGGATTTTTGGGGTCTTGAAGTTAGTAACGGATGTAGGGGTTTTGGAGGGCGCTGAGTCCAAAAATCGCATCCGTTTTTGTCCATCTGGTCAGGATTAGCCGCAACAGAGCATACGTTTTGCAGTTTTTCGCAAAACATTGAAAAAACTCACCAACAGTTGCAAAAGTTACTCCCTCCATGTTTAATTTGAAAGCAGATTTTTTGTAGTCACTGGTGGTGCTTCAAATTCCGAAATACTTCATCAGCTGTTGTTGAACTGCTTAGGGCCGCAGGGAGTGAGTTAGCAGCAGCCTATTGATAGTGGTAACTACAATAAAATCCTATATCAGAATAATCTGTGCCTGGTACCATAGTTGATGAGCATGACTGGATGATTTGCGGTGAATTAGAAGAATTTGTGCGTATTGGATGGGCAACAAAGTGGATGCGCAAAATTTATGTGTTTCGTGTGTCTGCGGGACAACAGGGCTTGCCAAGAGCATTGGACTAGGGAAGTTGGCCATAGAAGGTTTTGAGTTTGGTGAAAGAAATATTAATATACACTCTCCTTCGATTAATCCAAACAGATTGTTACTTCTTCCTGTTCATATCAAACTAGGGTTGATGAAACAGTTTGTAAAAGCTTTAAATAAGGAAAGTGACTGCTTAGCATATTTGCATGAAGTTCCCTGCACTGAGCACTGAAAAGTTAATGGCAAGAATTTTGATGGCCCTCAGATGCGACGTTTAATACAGGACAAATATTTTCCACTTACCATGACAACCATGGAAAATATGCTTGGCGGTCCTTTACAGCAGCTGTCGAAAACTTCCTCTGAAATTTTAAAGCTAACTATCACAACCTTTCATAACAGCTGTTAAATTTTTACGAAAAAATAGGGTGCAATATGAGTGTGAAGGTTCATTTTCTTCATAGTCATGTGAACTATTTTCCTGAAAACTTAGAAACATAATTGAAGAGCGAGGAGAGTCCTTCCATCAAGATATAAAAACAATGGAGAAAAGATACTAGGGACGCTGGAATACCAACATGATGGCAGACTATTGCTGGTACTGAAAAAGATAGGTTGCTGGCAGTTGCTACTTCCGAAAAACACAGAAAAGGCAATTTCAAGATTCACAACCGTGTAATCTTTTCTGTCATGGAAAAAGAGTATGCTGTGATGTTTTGGCTATTTGCATTTTAACGCTTTTTTGTCACCACAATCTTGCATTGCAAGGCCATAATCTCTGTAGTTTCTCATCTATGTCTTGCAAGTCAGTTGCAAGTATACTGAAGTTTCGTTTTTTTTTAACCTCTTTGTGTTTTTTCTACACCGCACATTGCTCTTCATAAGCTAGTTTACTAATCATGGTCATTACAAGAAGTCACTAGTGTTTAAATGACATGTGTTACCAAGTTTAACAAATCAAAAAATGTAAAACCTTCTTATGAAACAGTATGCTTAAAAAGCTACAATTGCAAAAATCTAAAATATCAAACAACTCAAAAACTTGACCACATAGGGAAAATCTGACAACTGTTTTGAAATCAGCGCCCCAAAATTATCCCGAAAACGCTTTTAAACTCCAATCCCGATGAAATTCATTTAAAATTGTTGAGCTGTGATAGATTCAATCCCGCTTGCTCCAGGTGAAACCGTTTGGCTACCTGCGCTTTTGTTGACTACCATAGACTTGACTTGTGCCTGCATTAACGGCTTTCTCCGGATCGTTGTGACAACCGTACAGTATGAATTGTGTGTAGTAGTGGTGATAGTGCTGATTGCATATGGTCATAGTGAGAGCTGTGCGCAACAGGTTAACAAACGTGAAAGATGTTTTTCATGGCAACTTACTGTAATCCTTGTGAAGTTGTCCAAACGGCATCTTCAAAATGAGTAGCTGCATGAGGCAGAAAATTGGACTCGAATACGTTTTATATTTCTCTTACAACTTAAAGTACAGAAACTTAAACAGTCAGGTAAGGTGTCATTGTAACAATGGTAAGTTTAGACACTCCAGATTCTATGTTTAAAGTTGTTCTCCTCGTACGGCGTCAAATAAAACTTTTCGAAGGTATTCGAATCTAATACTGAAGCTGAGTTTACACTAGGGAGTTTTCACGCGGAAAACCGCGCGGCAGTCTTGTTTATTTAACGTCGCCGTGTGCGCTGCTGCGGAGCATTGCGAAGTCATGCGAATCGAGCCGGGTCCGATCGCGCGAAGAGCGAAAATTACGCGCGGAAATGAGCTGCCGGACGAAAAGGGTCTGGTGACTAGCCCCTTGCAAGCTCAATCAGAAGTCGGAACCTCTGTACAGTCGCAGTTGGAAACTAGAATGTTGTTACGGCTGAAGTTCTTGCGTGACATTTGGTCAAGGTGTAGTGATCTGGATAAATGGCAATTAGGTGTTCTAGGTCAACTGCTGAGAATAATTGTAGCATGTCGCGTTTGCAGCTAGTGAGCTACACTATTTCGCTTGGTCACTTGTATCAGATATTACTGCATGAAATACAAATACTGGAGCTAATGCATGAAACAAAGTGTGTTGGGTAATTGAAAAGAAAGCAAGGCTCTTTCAACCAAGTTGCGCTAATTACTTTCAGGGTCTCATCAGCTTCATGGTATTTCCTGAACGTGTTTGGTTTGCGGAGCATGTATTCTTTAATTCTTGGTGAAAACAATGCGGCTGATCAAACACGTTTGATGCAAGAACAGATGTCTGGAGCAGCAATGGCAATGCAACAAGACCCTCAGAAAGCTTTTAAGGTAAATGTAGTGAAACAAATTGAAAGTTGTTTGAGACATGCCGCGTTGTTTTTTCTGTACAACCTGGTTTTTATCCGACATTGCGAAACCAATTTTTGGGAGAGAGGTTCAGTTATTGCATGCACGAATATATGTTTTTCTGAATGAAACATACATGTAATGCACCATGTAAATATTAGTCTCTGATGCGCCGTCACGAATCTGCAGTGTGAAAAGTTTTTCGTAGTTTTCCCCCACCAGTGGATTCCAATCAATCTGCGCATCTATTTTCGCTGAGCTAAATGAAAAACTTAACAACAGTTGCTCTTCGCATTTTGGGCTAAAAATGGTCACAACACTGCAATTATCCTTTGGCAAACAACCGAGTTGTGCTCTTTTATGTGCATTTTTTGTAAAAAATCCTGCGCTATGTCTACCTCAACAATCCAAATATTTCAATCAAGTCTTAAGCCACAAACTTATTCGCTGAATAAAATAAAACGCCGTCTGAAAGTATCCAGACCCACGTAAAATCTTATTTTGCTCTCGTATAATTCTGAGCGATGGTGTTTTGCTTTTCAGCGAAAATAATTTGCTTTCGATATAAAGGTTTTAGTTGGGTAGAAAAGCTCACTTTGTAGCAATGGTCGCTACCTTTCAAAACGGGTATTCGCACATCAGTGAAGTGAATTTGTTGAAATCTTTTGTTAAGTTGAGAGGATGTCAAATCAGGATTTACTGATAAGCTAGCGGTTGTGCAACGGGCCACTGCATAAAGTTCCTCACAAAATTCATTTCGAAGTATTGAGCATGCTACGCACGGGAAACATTGAGCGTTTTGACTATGAATAAAATGTTTGTGTTACAAACTTACCATATCACTTTTGTTAATCAAATCAATGATTAGCAGATGAAAGGTGTGCAACTGCTTTAAGCTCCTTTCCGCCGTTTCAATCAGTCTTTTTTTTCGTCTTGGAAAATTTTGCCAACCATTAGAAAATTTTGTGGTACCTGTGGAGCTTAGTGATTACCTGACATTCATTATTACCTCAAGAAATCAGCCAGACAAGACGATTCAACGCTTAGAGCTACTGTAAATGTTGCTTGGTGAAAGTGATGGCCATCAAATGTTGAAGCCCACAGACATATCACTGCGTTGATTTAAGATCCAAAACTGATGTCAAATCTCCGTTTTCCTCATCAGCTGGATAAATGTGATACCCTTGTAATGCTTTCACGTCACTCGTAGTGCAAACTCCGCAAAATTTTTTATTCAAATATCAAGCTGTCTTGGATTTTCACGAACTGATTCTCATTCAAGTTTCGTTGCATGACCGATTAAACGTCAGAGGCCCGAGAAGCAGATAATCGACCGCGCGGATCACAGGATTAGTCTGGCTGTTATTGACTGTAGTGCGTGTGTGCAGTCGCTACAGCCGACGTCAAGCGAATTTCTAACTTCACGCTATCTGCGCATGCGCAGATTGATATTCCAGGTCATGCATTTCGCAAGCGGTGGCTGTTCACTGAGAGATGATGATTGTTTAATGTTTTGGTGTGTCTGGCAGGGTTGAGAAAAACCCGTTTTTTTTCTCAAAAAAACCCAACCATCTGTTTTTTTTGTTTTTTTTTAAAAAGAAACAAGATTTTGTTCTTTTTTCAAAGAAAACAAAAAAAAAACATCCTGAAGTGTTTTTATTCCATCATGCAATATCACTATTTTCAGAATTACACAATAATAACTTGTTATATCTATTATGGCACTTAAAATTGAAGGTAAAGCAATGTACCCCATCTTTGATTTCGCAATGTGTTGTTGGTCAGTTCACTCCTAAATGATAAGGCTTGGCAAGCATGCGCGCAGAAAACAGAAAAACCGCTATCACGCAAACTCTGCAGTTCCACGTCAAATTTTACGAGCATGCCCTGCTAGTTCAGCATCTGCAGAGTGTATTTTTTCAATATATGATTTGGTATGTTCCAAAATCAGAAAAAGTTTAGATTTAGAGAAGGCAGAAAAATTGGTGAAAGCATACCCACTGATTATGCAGAGCTGAAGAAGATAACCATTAGAATTTGCTCAAACTGTTCAATATATTCTTCTCTTTTTAAATTTCGTTGCTGTTTGTTTTGTTTGATTGAAAAAAACAATTACAGATAACTGTATAAGTGTCCTGCTTATTTTATTTTTTACCTCTTAGTAGATTTTTCAAAGGAAAAGTTTAGTAGGTTTTTCAAAGGAAAAGTAAAGAGTGGGTTTTATTGTTGTTTTTTTTAAAAAAAACAGGTGTTTTTTTTTTTAAAAAAACCCAGGTGGGTTTTTTTGGGTCGGGTTTTTTACAACAAACCTGGTGTCTGGGTTAGGGTTACAAAAATTGAAATAATCGAGGTCTAAGAATAAGTCCAGTGTTTTTCAGTGCTTAGGTATTGCCGTACTGTTGCTTGTTGTGGACCATCTGAGAATACCCAAAGGTGTTATTTACCCAACCCACATCAAAAAAGTAATTGCCAAAGTGTGCTCCTTTTCTCTGAGAAGCAAAACAACTGACATACAATTGTAGGTCAGAAAATTCGCAGAGGTCTGAGATTTCTCTTGACATGTCACGGGAAATCTCTGGCGAGGTTAGAAATTTCGCCTGACACCGGAACTGTTCATCTTGATGTTACGTAGACTTCCTGTGGGAGCACAAGTCTCTAACGATGTGTAAAATCGATGTACCTTATATTTAACTTCCCTTTATTCATCTCGTCTCCTGCAAGATTTATCGAAGTGTTACTTGAAAAACGCGATTACAAGTTTTGCGTTGAAAACAAGAAACCAAGCGTAAACCAGAGTTGGGGCCGTGATGTTGTGACCTGCATTTGTAATTTTCTCCCCACTTGATCAAAATTGGTGTTGAACATTTTTATTTTTCGCTGATAATACTGTACTCCTGTTTTTTGTTTCCCCCACCGTCATTCAAAACCTCGTGACGCGCCTGCTTTTAGGATCTTTGGGATTCTTGAACGTTTGTTTTAAGATCTTTTTGTAGTGCTTCGAACATGGCAAAAACATCGATGGGATTTGCTCACACTTAGTTCATTTAACTTTCAGCATCTTTTATAGGGTGCGTAGACAGTGGCACAACGGGAGGTTTGAGCCAGAAGGGGCAAAACTTAGCTGAAGGGGGCCACTAGTCAACACTACAAAAACAGATACAAAATGATAGTGAATCTGGATGTCATGGATGTCCTTACCAGCTAAAAAAGCGAAAACACCCCGAAAAACGCAAAAAAACAACTTGCTGAAAACCAAAAGAATACCAAATGTCAAAATGTCAACCAGAGGGGCCCCAGTTTTTACATTTAGCTTGCCAGGCCCCAGTTTTTACATTTAGCTTCCCAGTTTTTACATTTAGCTTGCTCACTTAACTTCCAGCATCTTTTATAGGGTGCGTAGAACCTGTCAGTAAATAAGAGACAACTCTGTCGAAATTAGTGCACATTGATTTGTTTCAATTGCTCATTTTGGTAGCCAGTCAGGGTGCTTCTTTGACCGTCGTACTATTTGACACTTTTGGATTAGACAGGGAATTCCTTTGTTTTTGTTCTAATTTTATATCGAACTTCATCTAAGCTAATAATTTGCCAGTCTGTGGGGACCTGATATCTGAGTTGATTTCGACTTTGGTAATGCTGCTTCAAAGTCCGAAACGTGCCTGCCGTGTGACAGGGTTAGAGGTCATTATTAGTATTTATTTTGAAAAGAACCCTTGCTAACCTATTCCTTCCAGCTGCTTTTCAAGTAAGAGATCTGCTTCAGCGACTGTAATAACCGTAGCCGACCGCATTAACAAAATATGACCCATCCAAGATTTAATCTTGTAACTGGATTTCTGCTAAAAAAGGCTGATGATTCAAGGATCAATTTCACTTTCAGATAACGTCCCGGTATTGTGGAGATGTCCTCAAACAATTTACTAGAGCAGCGTGCATCGATATTTAGAGAACATTTCATTGATTGCCAGCATTACACAATTAACGCACGAAACGATGATTGCCACCGAATTCAACTTCTATCTCGACATATAGTACCATTCGCAAGCACAATTGTCAGTAGGCATTGTAATCTCTCATGCCGTTGCCAAACAGTGAATGATCCAGTAGGCATCAGTGGGACCACCCGTAGTAGGCTCAAAGAGTGGAATTTAACGCTGCTGATTCAAAACTGGATCCCGATAAAAATCATCAGCCTCGCGGATTGTTAGCGCTTGGGCATTGAGGAATAGCTTTAAAATTAATGTCTCTTTGAGCAGCAGAAAGCAACAGTTACTCTTCCCTTCGTGTTCCAGCTGCAGCGAGCCGTCGTGTGGTTCACCACAGGACCTTGCTTTTCAGGCCCGTAATCAGCTTAGGACACCAGGTGGGGTGCAATTTTTTAAACTATGTCCAACACATTTTTCCAGGGGGGAGGGCGAAAAAATTTTAGGGGGGATTTGTCCCCACTGCGCCACCCGGTTACGGGCCCGCTTCTTTTCAAAACTAACTCGCAGCCGTGTCATTGACATGAAATGCTATACGATACCATCAACATGTCAATTGCGAACGTTTGAAAGCGTAAGATTTTAAGTTGGTAAATTCGCAAACATACTAGGCGCATCCGTTGATGTGCGCTGACATTTGTGCAGTCGTGGTCAGACATGGGGGTAATCGTCAATCGTAATCGATTGCAGTGTTTTGCCAAATTGCCAATTTAATCGTAATCGACGATTACTTTGGCGATCAAACTAGGAAGTCTTCACCCTACATCACTGCGCGATGAACTGCGGTTTTGGTGGATGGGTTTCCTCCTTTATCGTCGGTTGTTATGGTTGTGTTTCAGGGGAGGCCATTTGCCCGTCTGTGTGCGTTAAATCCAGATAGTTCAGCGGAAAGTACAGCGTTTAGTGAATTCTCGCTTTGTTCCAGCTAGCCTTCCTGTTGGCCGCCAGAAGTAACGTAGTGAGTCTAGTCACTAGTGAGACGTAGCAACAAAAATAAGAGCTTTACTTAAAAATGGGTTGACACTTCGGCAACAGAAGATAAAGCGGTACATTACGAGGAGAGGTATTGGCTTTATATATATTCAGAGTGAACCTGTGAAGGTAAGTGCTGGAATAGGCTATGCATATAATTAGTACAGTAATTTATACTGGGTGCGTAGACAGTGCACCCCTGGCAAGCTAAATGAAGAACCGGGCCCCACTTGGCTTATATTTCGGTTTTAGTATTTTTTTGGTTCCAAGTAAGTTGTCGTGTTTTGCATTTTTCGGAGTATTTTCTGTTGATCAAAGGGCTTTAAAATAGCCATCCACATCCGGACTAACCATCATTTCTCAGGATTTTTCTCTGCGTGTTGGTCCTGCAGTGGTAAGTGGGCCTCTTTCAACCAAGGTTTTCCCCTGGCTCAAACTTCTAGTGACGCGACTGATTTGTTGTCTGTACGAAAATCTAAGCAAACATTAACGTTATTTTTCTTTTTGTGGTGATTAATCCCTGCAGATAGGCAATTTCGTTTGTTGCATTCATTCATGTCGTATGTTGTCTGAAATACGTGAATCCATGCAAATGGGTTTTGTTTTCTGTCTGAAGATGTTTCAAGACAAATGTAATCGCGATTGTAACCGTGATTATACTTTCAGTGTAATCGTAATCGATTACATTTGTGATGTAATTGCCCCACGTCTAGCCGTGGTGCAGTCGTCACTGTTTTGACTGTAAGAGACATAAACAGTTGGAATGATCATGTGTGTGAAAGATCATGTGTCTGCTTGTGACCCGTTGCCTAAATGATGTCATATGTGCGGCTTAAACGATTGATACTGTAAATTTAGAAGCTTTACTGTTCAGAACCGTAGCCAGATGGTCTTCAACAGGGGTCTTTACCTTTGTGTACTGTAGGGGGCCTGACATTGCAAAAATTAACAAACCCCACTGATTTGTAGTGTTTAATATTTCAATTTGGGGGGACTGGAGCATTGTTTGAGGTGCTTAGCCCACCAAAGTCCTCACGTGGCCACGGAACTGACCCAAATTCTTCAAAAACTTGACTGGCTTGAGGTGAAACAATGAACTACGTTTGTAATTAAGCGCACTCAGCTGGAATAAGCCGTTGTTCATAACTGCTACTTGGCTGCGTGGTTTCTGACTTTGCAGTATGATCATGTTAGTGGAGGAATGCACGCTTGCTGATATATAACTGCTAAATAAATCAAAGCTGAGAACTTGCTTTGCAGTTGTAGCAGCATTTTTAGTACTTGTTTTACTGTATCGTCTGGTTTGAATACTGCATATTTGAAACCATACTGTTAACCAAGTGTACTTGTGCCAGCTCTGTTTCTTATTTTAATGAGTGGAAAACGCAAACAATTTCTGTCTCTGCCTGGGACCCTTTTTAAATTAGCAATTCACCCTGTGTCAAAGGATAGTTCATGAGACTAAATTAGCGACATCATGGTGTCAATACGCAGGGTTCCCACACATTTTCAAAAACCAATTTCCGTACTTTTTCAATACTAAATTAAAAGACTTTAATGCCATCATTTAGCTTCATTTTTTGAAAATTTCGCTCATGGGACACAATGCAAAACCATCTGTAGAACTATCGTCAGCACGTGGCCCTCCTGTACGACATTCGCTACAAATGTCAACCAAACCTGTCAATACGAGAGCAACCACTGCTACCCGCACTGGATGTGTTAGACATGGGATGGGTCATAAAACGCCCTTTTCAGATGCTGCCGAAGACCCACGACCCAACATACTCCAGCTGAACACCATGGGGCTTGCTGCAGACAAGATCTCTGTCATTGAGCAGCTAGCTTACAAGAACAAGGCTTTCATCATCGTCCTACAGGGGACCCACTGCAAAACTACAGATAAGCTAGTGATTCCCAACTTTTCACTAACTGGGTCAATTCTGAGCAGGAACCACGGCCTTGCCACGTTTGTCCATGAGCAGTTGGAATGGTCACTCGTCGATCAGTCTCCAGAAAAATCAGAGACTGAGTGGTTGTGTGTAGACGTTGCAGGATACAAGATCATCAACGTCTACAAACCTCCACGCTCGCAATTCACGCCAACGGCCATCCCGACGTTCCCACAGCCCAGTCTGTACGTTGGTGACTTCAGCTGCCAACATGTCAACTGGGTTGCAACAAAACATGTCGTGACGGTGAGAGCCTAGACTCCTGGGCAACATCCAACAACCTTGGACCCAAAGGAAACAGCCAGCTTCTCTCGCCGATGGGGCGTCGGCACCAACTCAGACCTGGCCTTTGCGAGTTTCGGCCAGGACAGCCGACTGCCCGACAGACGTGTTCTAGGAAAGTTCCCACGGTCACAACATCGTCCTTCCCTCATAATGCCACCGAAGCTCAAGGTTCCTGCCTACACTGATCCAGTGAAGCGTTGGAACTTTCGCAAGGATGGAAGCGCTTTTGCCTTCTCACAGGTGAATCCGTTGAGAGATTGCCACCTCCGGACACATCAAACATTGAGAGGGCATACCAGGATTTTTGCGAGAACCTATCTGCGGCCAAGCAATCTATCCCACGTGGCCACTGGAAGAACTATGTGCTATGCTGGGACAAAGAGTGTGAGACCCTCTATCGCTCCTTTACCCGAGCCCCAGTGGGGACTGACTCTGATAGAGCTGCTCCGTCCCTACTATCTCGGCTCGGGCAGAAGAATCTGGAGTGATGGGAGGAAGCTGTCAATTCCATCGACTTCTCGCACTCTAGCCGCAAGGCGTAGAGAACCATCGACAAACTTACTGGACGGTCTGGAAGCTCCTTTCGCCAGTGCCCTGTCTCGGCAAACTCCATCGCCTCAACTTGTGAAGAACAGGGCACACAAGACTGGGAATCGCAAGTCCACCAGGCTGGTCAACAAGGAGCTGGCCGACCTATGAAAGATTCCAACACCTGAGGGCCACAGTATCTCTGAACCCTTTAAGCCGGAGGACCTTGCTGCTGCCCTCAGACGCCTGAAGCCAGGAAAGTCTCCGGGATTAGACTCCATCTTCCCAGGGTTCATACTCCATGCCGAATCGGCTCTCAAATCTTGGTTTTGCGACTTCCTCAGTTCCTGCATGCGCCACCTCAAAATTTCAAAGATCTGGAGAAGAGCACTAGTAGTTGCGATCCCTAAGCCAGAAAAGCCATTGGGGACCAAAAGAGTTACCGTCCCAGATCTCTGCTGTGTGTCCCCTTTAAAATCCTCGAGAGACTCGTCTATGCTCGTGTCGACCCAATCATAGACCCATTGCTCCTTCGGGAGCAGGCGGATTTTCGACACAGGAGGTCGACCGTAGACCAAGTCACCCTGTTGACACAGGACATCGAGGATAGCTTTTCGGCTAAAAAGAAGGCCGGAGCTGTGTTTGTCGACCTCACAGCAGCCTACAATATGGCATCGTGGCCTTACCTGCAAGCTGCTGCAATTGCTGCCTGATAGACACATGGTCCACATGATCATGGAGATGATTGGCAATCGCAGCTTCACCCTTACCACCGGAAACAGCAAAAGAAGCAGGTTACGATGCTTCAAGAACGGCGTCCCACAAGGATCAGTCCTGGCACCCCTTCTCTTCAACACCTACAGTACATCTCTGACCTGCCAACCACCGTCTCCAGAATGTATGCATGTGCTGACGATCTAGCAATCATGCATGCTGATGTTGACTGGCAGGCAGTGGAAGGGGTGCTAAGCAAGGACATGGCAACTGTAGGTGAATACCTCAGGACTTGGAAGCTAAAGCTCAGCACTACAAACACGGTGTCGGCAGCCTGCCACCTTGACAACAAGGAAGCTAAACGTGAGATGAAAGTCAAATACAACAACGAAACCCTGCCCTTTTGCTCCGAGCCCAAATACCTCGGAGTAACGTTGGACAGGTCGCTCACGTATCGCCGACAACTTCAGTCACTCCGCAAAAAGCTGACATCACGCGTCGCGCTCCTAGGGCGGCTTGTTGGCTCTGGCTGGGGTACTGGAGCAACAATTCTGCAAATGGTCACCTTAGCCTTGGTGCACTCAACCGCAGAGTTCTGCGCGCCTGTCTGGTGCCGCAGTGCTCATCCCCGCCTCATCGACCCCGCCATCAACGGCACCTTGCGAATTGTGGCTGGATGCCTGCATCCTACACCAGCAGACAATCTTCCAACCCTCGCAGGCATCCAACCTTCTGAGCTTCGTCGCCAAGAGACCACACTGTCTCTAGCACGCCGTGCCATGGAGCCTGAACATCTGCTCCACTTAGCGCTCTCTCGTCCATCAAGTGCAAACGCACGGCGCCTCAAATCGAGACACCCATTGGTACCTGCCGCACAACATCTAAACAGTTCATCTGACAACAACAACATACGTGCGGCGCAGTGGGCGGATCACCAATGGAATGCGGAGTGGACGGACAACCCCACAAGCCTCCGCATTTTCATCC